>Ga0247669_1000067_pt1 | contig 56443 bp, 50 predicted proteins | sample CNK10_metaG_FD_182734 | JGI IMG/M metagenome (GOLD analysis project Ga0247669, IMG submission 182734) | Soil microbial communities from Purdue University Martell Research Forest, Indiana, United States - CNK10 | ecosystem: Environmental > Terrestrial > Soil > Temperate forest > Bulk soil... | reverse complement strand
ATGCGCCCGATGAACGGATCGTGCGCGCGAACGACGCGGCTGAAGGCGCCAGCGCCGACGGTGTCGAGAATTTCGTAACGGCCAACTTTCACGGGCGGCCCTTTCCAGAAACCGGCAGAGAGTCTTCTAGTAGTGAGGATAGGGAAAGAGAGTGCCCTGGGAAATGAAGCGAAAGTCCCGTGGAAGGGGGTACAGTAGTACCAGGACGACTTGGCCGTAAATATAAGAAAACACTAATCTTAGGGTGCAAGCTGTGGCCGGCATGGAAAGGGGAGAAAAGCCCGTTTTTCCGGAAGGGAATTCGCTTCGCCCGGGGGGCTCGGAACGGTTACTTAGATTTTTCAAAGGGAGCGAGGGCCGGGGCGGTTTTTAATTTAGAGGGAAAATCGTCGATATAGGACTTCATGGCAGGATGCCAGAAACCGTTGAAACCGAAAAAATACATTTCTTTGATGGCTTGCTGGGGAGGCCAGTGATCGTGCGTCATGCGATAGGTGGCGACGAAAACGCCGGTGCGATCGTCGCCGAACCGGCAATGAACGAAAATTTTTTCGTTTTTATTTTTGAACAGCGAAAGAAATTCCGCGACTTGATCGTTGGCGGGCGGAGACCACCCGCTGACGGGAATGTTGACAAAGTGCATGCCGGCGGATTCGGCTTGCTGGCGTTCCCATTTGATCTTGTCCGGATCTTCGCCGCGAAGGTCGACGATGGTGGTGATGCCCAGTTTCTTCAGTTGTTCAAAGCCTTCCGATAGCGGTTGTGCGCCGCGGAAAAGGGAATCGTTGATTTTTCCGGCGTTGGGAAGGCCGGCGAGCTTGAGTTTTTCGCCGAGTGGAAGCGGAGAGATGGTCGTCGGAGAAATTTCTTGCGCTGTCAGAGCAAGCGGAAAGACGGCGAGCAGGGCGAGACAAAGAAGCGAGCGGGTGCGGAGAGGTTTCATAGGATATTGGATGCAAAGAGTTTAGCGCGAGGAGGCGGGAAGAAAAAATTTGAAAACGCGCTAGTGGTGCGGGAAGAAAAGGCACCACTAGATATAGACGCTGTACGAAAAAGTCATCCACATTTAGCGTTTTTCTCTTGACAGATATTTTGCATGCGCTGATACTGCGAATCCAGATTCGGGGGAACGTGGAAGCGCCAGGCGGACCGAGTCGGGGATACTACTAGGTCCGTGCGACAAACCCACGAAACCGGCCCGGGTTTTAAGCGAAAAAAACAGAGCGCGAAGTAGAAGCTTCGCAACTGGCATTTGCGGAGCAGCGAACCTGCTGTGAGGCTGTGACTTTGGAAGGCGGCCGCTGGCAGGGCATTGCTTTTGTCGTCTCAGGGAGCTGAGACCGGCAGGAGCGTGGTCGCGTCCGGTTTTTTAGCGGGCGGCTTCTGCTGTAAACCGGATTCTGAAGGATTGGACGCAGCAAGTAAGCAGTTGGATGCAGGGATCCTCCGCGGCACGCGGAGGAGTAAAATGAAAGGGTTCCTCCAGTCGAGGGGCCTGTATGTGGAGGAACGGATGGCAACGGTGAAGCCGGCGCTGAATGGCAAGACGCTCGAGACGAAGGCGGCCGCGGAGACAGCGGCAGGCGTTCGAACAGGACTCGTATTTGAGCGGTTCTTTACGGACGGAAAGATTTCGCCATTTGACGGCGTCGAATGGGAAAAGCGCTCGGCGCTGATCGGCAACGAAAAGGGCGTGACGATTTTCCGCCAGGACGACGTGGAAGTGCCGAAGGGCTGGTCGCAGACGGCGACCAACATTGTCGCCAGCAAATATTTTCACGGAAAACCGGGAACGAGCGACCGCGAAGGATCGGTGCGCCAACTGATCGGACGCGTGGTGAATACGATTGTTCGCTGGGGCGAACAAGGCGGCTACTTTGCAGACAACGCATCGCGCGATGCGTTCAAAGACGAGCTGAGCCACCTCTTGGTCGAGCAGAAGATGGCGTTCAATTCGCCGGTGTGGTTCAACGTGGGCGTGCAGGCGAAGCCGCAATGTTCGGCTTGCTTTATCAATTCCGTCGCGGACAGCATGGATTCGATCATGAATCTGGCGAAGACGGAAGGGATGCTGTTCAAGTGGGGTTCGGGAACGGGAACGAATTTTTCCTCGTTGCGCGGAAGCAAGGAAACATTGAGCGGCGGCGGCATTGCGAGCGGCCCGGTGAGCTTCATGAAGGGTTTCGATGCTTTTGCGGGCGTGATCAAGAGCGGCGGCAAGACGCGGCGCGCGGCGAAGATGGTGATCCTGAACATCGACCATCCGGACATCGTGGAATTCATCGAGTGCAAGACGAAGGAAGAGCGCAAAGCGCACGTGCTGATCGAGCAGGGCTACAACGCGGCGATTGACGGCGACGCGTACACTTCGATTTTCTTCCAGAACGCGAATCACTCGGTGCGCGTGACGGACGAGTTCATGCGCGCCGTACTCGAGGACAAGGATTGGTGGACGAAAAACGTCAATGACGGGCAGCCGAACGAAAGACTGCGCGCGCGCGACCTGATGTACAAGATTTCCGAATCGACGTGGCAATGCGGCGATCCGGGCATGCAATACGATACGACAGTGAACCGCTGGCACACGTGCAAGACGACGGCGCGGATCAATGCGTCGAATCCCTGCTCGGAATACATGTTTCTGGACGACACGGCGTGCAATCTGGCTTCGCTGAATTTGATGAAGTACGTCAATTCGAGCGGGCAGTTTGACGTGACGGCGTTCAAGCACGCGGTGGACGTGACGATCACGGCGCAGGAAATTCTGGTGGACTATGCCAGCTATCCGACGCCGAAGATCGAGAAGAATTCGCACGACTTCCGCCCGCTGGGATTGGGTTATGCGAACCTGGGCGCTCTGCTGATGTCCATGGCGCGGCCGTACGATTCTGACGAAGGCCGCGACACGGCGGGCGCGATTACGGCGCTGATGTGCGGCGAAGCGTACGCGCAGTCGGCGCGGATCGCCGAACGCATGGGGCCGTTCCCCGGCTACGCAGCAAACCGCGAGCCGATGATCGACGTGATCCGCATGCACCGCGAAGCGATGCGCGGGATTCAGCCGGACCACGTGCAAGCGGATCTTTACATGACGGCGCAGGAATCGTGGGACAACGCGCTGACGCTCGGCGAAAAGCACGGGTTCAAGAATTCGCAGGTGACGGTGCTGGCGCCGACGGGAACGATCGGTTTCATGATGGATTGCGACACGACGGGCATCGAGCCGGACCTGGCGCTGGTGAAGTACAAGAAACTGGTGGGCGGCGGATTGATCAAGATTGTGAACAACACGGTGCCGGCGGCGCTCATGAAGCTGGGCTACACGCCGGAAGAGACGAGCGAAATCGTTTCCTACATCGATAAGGAAAGCAAAGTAGAAGGCGCGCCGCACTTCAAGGCGGAGCACTTGCCGGTGTTTGATTGCTCGCTGGCGGCTCCGGGCGGCCGCTCGATTGCGTGGACGGGACACGTGCGGATGATGGCGGCGGCACAACCGTTCCTTTCCGGCGCGATTTCGAAGACGATCAACATGCCGGAAGAATCGACGATTGAAGACATTTCGAACGCGTACGTCGAATCGTGGAAGCTGGGGCTGAAGGCCGTGGCGGTTTATCGCGACAATTCAAAGAAGTCGCAGCCCCTCAATGCGGGGAAGAAAGAAGAGAAGAAAGCGGAAACAGCGGCGCAGGAGATTCTGCCGATGCAGCGCGAACTGTTTGCGCGCGCGCAGCGGGAGAAGATGCCGTACGAACGCGCTTCCGTAACGCATAAGTTCAGCGTCAGCGGGCACGAGGGCTACATCACGGTCGGCATGTACGAAGACGGGCGGCCGGGCGAAATTTTCATCAAGATGTCGAAGGAAGGTTCGACGCTTTCGGGCGTGATGGATGGGCTGGCGCTCACGATTTCGCTGGGCTTGCAATACGGCGTGCCACTGAAAGTATTCGTGGACAAGCTGGTGAACACGCGGTTTGAACCGAGCGGAATTACTTCGAATCCCAATGTGCGGTTTGTTTCGTCGGTGCTGGATTACATCGCTCGCTGGCTCGGCGGAAGGTTTATTTCGGCCGACTATCTGAAGCTGAATGGCTCATCTCCGGTGGAAGCGGGGGCGGCGGGTACGGCGATGGCGCCTGCGGTCACGTCGATGCCGCTGATGATGCCTCCGGCAGTGAAGCCCTCGAATCCGGGTTCGAGCTCGATGACCAATGCGCACGAAGGCGCGCCGACGTGCAGCGAATGCGGAATGCTGATGGTGCCGAACGGCGCGTGCTACAAGTGCGAAAACTGCGGGAGCACGAGCGGATGCAGCTGAACCAGTGAGAAAAAAGGAGACGCGAGCGACTGAATGAGCGCACACGCTACCCGAACAGCACTGGCAGCCAATCCGTTAACCGTTACCCAAAAAACGCGAGGGTTTTTGCGCATCGTACGGCATGGCGCGGGACCCTCGGCCATTTACATCATCACGTACCACAAACTGGAAGCGCAGGGCGCTTTGCCGAAGCCGGCGATGGCCGAAGGCGCGGAAGCGTTGATCGATTTGCTGGAAAAGATCGGCGTAGACTTCCGCATGAGCGAAGTGCGGGGCGCGCTCGAAGACGTTCTGCGGTTTGGTTCGGCCAATATTCCGGATTTGTGGCTAAGCGATGAAGAGATGGTGGAAAAGGGGCTGGTCGAAGCCTGAAGTCGTTCTCCCGGCATCTCTCAAGGACTCAAGGAAAAAATAACGTCGATGGTCGTGTCTATTTCGACCGGCTCCCCGTTAAGTAAAGTTGGACGGTAGCGCCAACGGCTGACGGCCCGCTTTGCCGCGTCGACAAGCATGGAAGGGCCGGTAACGGTCTCCAGTTGTTTTATGCTCCCGTCGGTTCCGATAATTGTGTGGAATCGTACGGTGCCAGAAATGCGCTGCCGCCGCGCCTCTTCCGGATAATAAGGCTGAACCCTGCATACCAGGCTTGCCGCCTGCACAGGGCCGCCCATTCTAATCCGTCCATCCGGCTTAGAAACCGTCGAGCCGGAACCGTCTGCTTGCTCCGGCGTTCCACCGATCGATTTGGAAAAATTCGGGGTTAGGACGAGCCGAAACGCGCCGCCCACGTAAGCGAAGGCGAAGACGGCCTTGAATCGGTCGCCGTGGGTAAACCTTAGTTCGTAGAGAGGAACTCGCGTTTTCCTCACCGTCATTGCGCTAAAAACCTGCGCGGTGCTGGTGCAGGCGCTTTCTAAGTCGTCATAGCGCACGGCTTCGATCGACCGGAAACCTTCTGCATAGTTGCCGAGAAAAACGCTTGCCAGCTGCGCCGGCAGGCGCGGCGCACTGGCCGCGTACACCGGCACCGCCCTTGCTATGGCAGGCTCGTTGAAATTCTGCGCGTACCACTCGCGAAAATTGGGTAAAACGAAACTCTCGAAAAGTTCCTGGGCTTGCGAGGCATTATTTTCCTTTTGCGCCTTAATGATATCGGTCGCGAGTTGCTTCAAACCCGCCTGCGTGTCTGGGTATGCGATCTGGGATTTCGAAGCATTTGTTTCAAAAGCGCCTGGTTGCGTGGTTGACTGCGCGCGGACTCCGGCCGGCAGAGATAAAGTCACAACCAGCAAGGCCAGATAAGCGGGCTGATAAGCGCGAATCACCCTTGCATGATTGCCGAAGCAGAATTGATTGACAAGCGCCGGCTCAGCGCGGTCGCAGCGGCGGACGCGCTGCGAGGGGGCGCGGGCGCAGACGAAGACGCGGACCGAGCGGCGGCGGAACGGCTTGAAGGGAGCAGCCGCAGCTAGGGCAGAACTCAAGGCCGGCGTTGGGGCCGGAAAGATGGGCGCGAAGCCAATGACCGCGAGCGGAACATTCCGGATTGATGCATTGCACGGTCCAACCGGGCAGATATTGCATATTTGTTTTCTCCGGGTGGCCGCCTTCCCCAGTGCGGGGTTCCCCTGGGCGGCGAGATGAACTGCAATGGCGGGGATTTTGCGCCGGAGCGCCTTTGGTGTCAAGAGAAAAGCACTACAAGATGTAGTGGTAGGGTTGCGGTTGGACGGTCCGGGCACGTAAGATGGCTCGCAACGAAGCGGGTCTGCCGCGCGCTTACAAGCTGCCAGAGGAGGAATTTATGGCGAATGTGGAATTCAGTTTTGGCGGGGGGAAGCCGGGGATACCGAATTTGAGCGGGCTGAAGTCGCGATTTTTGACGATAGTGGCTGTTGTCGCGGTGTTTATTCTTTTGATGGCATCGACGACTTCGATTCCGACGGGACATGTGGGAGTGCTGACGCTGTTCGGGCGGGTGACGGGAGACGTCTTGCCCGAAGGGATTCACCTGATCAATCCGCTGAAGTCGGTGGAAAAGATGTCGGTGCAGACGCAGTCAAGAAAAGAGAGCGCGAGCGTCCCGTCGAAAGAAGGGCTGACGCTTTCACTCGACACGTCGCTGCTCTTCCGGCTGGACCGCGACAAGGCGGCGCAAGTGCTTCGAACGATCGGCGTGGACTACGCGGAAAAGATCGTGGAGCCGGAGTTGCGGTCGGCGATTCGCGGAACGACGGCTTCACATTCTGCCAATGATCTGTATACGAACGGACGCGAATTGGTTCAGCAGCAGATCAAAGACGACCTGGTTTCGAAGCTGGCCCCGCGTGGCGTGATTGTCGAGGACGTGTTGCTTCGGGACGTTCAGTTGCCGCCGCTGCTGAAGGCGTCGATTGAAGCAAAGCAGCAAGCCGAGCAGGATGCGCTGCGAATGAGCTTCATTTTGCAGAAGGAAAAACAGGAAGCGGACCGGAAGAGCATCGAAGCAAAGGGTATTTCCGATTTCCAGAAGATTGTGGCGCAGGGAATCAGCCCGCAATTGCTGGAGTGGAAGGGAATCGAAGCGACGGAGAAACTGGCGGCGAGCTCGAACACGAAAGTTGTCATTATCGGAAACTCGAAAAACGGACTGCCGCTGGTGCTGGAACCGAAGTAGGAAGGTTCGCGCCGGATTAGAGAAACGAACGGAGCGTTTCGGAGACTTCGTCGAGCTGCGAATCGGTGATCTGGTTGAAAAAGGGCAGCGCGATCGTGCGGGCGCCGGCCAATTCCGAAATGGGAAGCGGCCGGTGCCCCAGGCCAATGTAGGCGGGTTGCAGGTGAATCGGCGGGAAATAGCGACCGCAGGCGATTCCTTTAGAGGCCATGGCCTCAACGATCCGCTCGCGGTCTGGCGGATCGGCTTCGTCGCCTAATCGCACGACGTAGACGAACCAGCTGATCGACTTGTAGTGGTCCCTGACGAGCGGTCTGATCAGCGAGGACTCCGGCTGAAGCCGTTGGTTGTAAGAGAGCGCGATTTCGTCGCGACGCGCCAGAATTGAGTCGATACGCCGCAACTGTGCCAATCCGAGAGCAGCGTGCAGCTCCGATAGGCGGTAGTTGTAACCAACTTCGGCGTGCTGGAGCCAGGCCCCGGAATTTGTTCGACCATGGTTGCGCAGGGAACGGACGCGCGAGGCGAGTTCGGAATCCTGCGTTACGACCATGCCGCCTTCCGCGGTCGTAATCTGTTTGTTGGGATAGAAAGCAAATACCGCGACATCGCCGATCGCGCCAACTTTCTTGCCGCGATACTCTGCGCCAAGAGCTTCGCAGGCGTCTTCAATCAAGAATAAATTGTGGCGTTGGGCAATTGATTGCAACGCGTGCATTTCCGCCGGCGTGCCAAAAGTGTGCACGGCCAAAATCGCACGGGTGCGCGCCGTGATGGCTTCTTCCACCAAGTTGGCATCGAGGTTGAGTTCAAGGTAATCGACATCCACAAAGACAGGCGTGACGCGCTCGTAGCGGAGAACGTTTGCGGCGGCGATGAAAGTGAAGGAGGGAAGAATAACTTCGTCGCCTTCCTTTAGGCCGAGTGCGCGAATCGCGAGATGAAGACCTGCCGTGCCGGAGGAGACGCCAACGGCGTGTTGTGTGCCGGTGTACCGGGCGATTGCGGATTCGAAGGCGTCGAGCTGCGGGCCGAAACTGAGCCGGCCGCTACGGAGAACTTCTGTGACGGCGGCGATTTCCGTGTCGGTAATGTCAGGTGCCGAAAGAGGGATTCTCATTTTCTTAGGAAACGGCGCGCTTCGTGAGGAGCGATGTGCCGAGGGGAACACTGGTGAGGACGCCGGTGATTTTCTCGGCAGCGCTGCCATCGCCGTAAGGGTTGGCCATACTTTCAAGCGATTGGCGGAACGCGTTGCTGCGAGCCGTTGCTGCGGCGTTGAGGATGGCTTCGCTGTTTGCCGGAGCGTCGATGATGTTGCGTGCGCGTTCGCGGCCTTGCTGGCGAATGCCGATGTTGACTGCAGGCAGTGCGAAGGAAGGGGTTTCCATGATGCCGCTGCTCGAATTGCCAAGGAAAAGAGCGGCTTGACGGAGAAGGCTCCAGTAGGTGACAGCGTCGAGATTGACGAAGATGCGGCCGTTGCCGCGGGCGTCGAGGAACGATTTCGTGCGTTCGATTAGCGCGCGGCTGCCTGCGTCGGCATTCGGGTAACAGAAAAAAAGTTGTTCAGGAAGTTGTTCGAGTGCGCCGAACAGCGCATCCGCCTCTTCGAGCGTGTCGTTTGCAAGTGTAACGGGGTGATAGGCGACGACGGCGCCGGGAATGTCTAGGTTTACTGAGAGTTTTTCGGCGAGTTGGTCGCGCGTGAGGAGCCTGGATTTTTTCAGGTGATCAAGCGAGGGCGCGCCGGCCCGATGAACGCGCCATGGTTGTTCGCCCATGGAGATCACGCGATCGCGGGCAGCGAAGGTGGATGTGAAGTGAACGTGAGCCATTTTGGTGAGAGCGTTGCGTACGGCGTCGTCAATGGCGCCTTCGCTGATTTCACCGCCTTCGATGTGCGCGATGGGAATGCGGAGGGCGAGGGCGACACAAGCGGGTGCGAGCATTTCGTAGCGGTCGGCGATAAGGAGCAGAAGATCGGGGCGGAGCGCGCCCAGATGATCGGCGAGGCCGAGCGTAGCGACGCCGATTGTTTTGGCCATGCCGACGTCGGAGTCGGAGCTGAGCAGGCATTCGATGCGTCCGGCGATGGGGAAGCCGTCCTTTTCGATTTCGCGGATGGTGGCGCCGAATTCAGGCGAAAGGTGTGCGCCGAGTGCGATGAGTTGCAGATCGACGAGCGAGTGTTCTGAGAGTGCACGGAGCGGCCAATACAGATGGCTATAGTCGGCGCGCGAAGTCGTAACGACCGCTATTTTCCGGCGCGAGAGGGTCATGATGCGTGGATTTCGCTCTGCGGCGCGCGTTCAATCAGTCGGGCGCTGGGTTCGTACTCGGGAACAATTTCGCGGATGGTTTCAAGGAGAGCGGAAAGATTGCGCTCACGGGTTTGCGATCTGAGGCGTTCGAATGTGGCGTCGATTCTTGAGCCGGAGATGAACGGGCTTAGGATCCTGTGAATGCCGGCGAGGGAAGTCCGTTCGAGAGATTCCGATGGCGAGAGCAAGTCTTCAGAGAGTTTATCGCCCGGGCGAAGGCCGGTGAATTCAATGGCGAGATTCAGAAGGGCGTCAGGGGCGGCCAATTGCAACAGGCGTTCGGCGATGGCGCGAATTTTTACAGGCTGGCCCATTTCCGGAAGAAAGAGACCGTCGGCAGCAACCAGAGAAGCGACGCGAAAAATCAGATTCACCGTTTCGTCCATGGTGAGGAAATAGCGCGTCACATCTTTGTGAGTGACCGAGAGGTTTTGGCCGCGCGCAATTTGCCGCAGAAAGAGCGGGACGACACTGCCGTGTGAGCCGAGAACGTTTCCAAGACGGATGGCGCGGCAGTTTGCGCCGGCTGATCCCGCCCTGAGGATGGCAAGTTCGGCGAGGCGCTTTGATGCACCCATGATGCTGCGGGGATTCGCCGCTTTGTCAGTGGAAATGAGCAGGAACTGCGCTACGCCGTGTTCGGCGGCGAGGCGCGCGAGATTCCAGGTGACCAGCGCGTTGTTGCGAATCGCCGCGAACGGGTTCGCTTCCATGAGGGGAACATGCTTGAACGCGGCGGCGTGATACACAATCGGCGGCTGATTTTCTTCAAACAACCGTGAGAGAAGCTGGCGATCTCCGGCGTCGCCAAGCACCGCAAGAAACGGCACCGCTGCAAAACCAGAGGAAAGCGCTGTTTCGATTTCGTAGAGATTTTGTTCGGAATGATCGACGAGAATCAGCAATTCGGGAGATTGCTCGGCGATGGCGTGGACCAGCGCGGAACCAATGCTGCCGCCCGCGCCGGTGACGAGAACGGTTTTTCCGGAGTGAATGACGGGAAGCGATTCGGGAACCGGCGCGAGGTGTCGCGCAGGCAGGAGCTGATTCCATTCGAACGAAGTGGTCCCCGGGCTCATTTGGTCCGGCTTTAATTATACGGATTGCGAGGGAGAAGGTCTTGAACTCAGTATGCAGCGGCGAGAAAGACGAGATGGCAAAGGAAAAGATTCGTCGTCAAAAGCAACTTCTGCAGAGCCAGATTTCAGCTTCGGGGAGGAGCGGCGGGCTTCGCGTCGTCCAAGGAAATGCCGGCCTTTTCCGCCAGCACAGTCAGTTGCCGTTTCAATTCTTCAACCGATGTTTGTTTGTCGCCGATCACCTGCTTGAGGCCGTCGAGTTTTGCTTTGCCGTTGGCGTCGTGGGCGTAGTCGGGATTCGAAAAGAACGAATCGGAATCGAGTGCGAGTTCGCGTTTGAGGACATCGAGTTGCGTCTGCGCCTCAGCGAGCAATTCCTTGGTCTTGGCCGCGGCGGCAGCCGCTTCGGCTTTCTTTTTCTGATCATCCGCGGCGGTAGAACGGTCGGCGGGTTTAGCAACTTCCGTTGACGCCACGGCTGACGATGCCGCATCGGTCGCTGGCGTGTCACCGGTTGGGGCAACGGGAGTCGTATTGATGACCGTGCCCGCGGGCGGCGCGCCGCTAGAGTCGGCGGAGGCTGGCCGAAGCTTTAGCGTGTCGTCCGTAATGACGTGAGTTTCTTTTGCGGCAGCCTTTTTACGCTCTTTCGCCTTGCGAGCAGCTTCGGCGACGGATTGCGAAGAATCGTCCTGCGATTGCGCAAAGGAGGGCGTGGGAACGGCGAAAGCGGCAATCAATGCCACGGCAGACCCCAGTGCAAAATTTCTGATGTGAGAGTTCATTGGCGTTTTCATGGTTCTTCTCGCTGTTGGGCTCAAGTTGCAGAATACGCCGAGGGGCGCGTGACGTGCAATCGCCCGAAAGGACAGGGCCGCGAATGAGGCACTGTTTCAGGGTTGCGAGGAGCGCGGTCAACTGCGTTTATACTGAGTGTATTTGCCAATGAGGATCTTCTTGAGAAAATTCGGACGAGCGGCACCTAAGAGATGTTTCTTCATCGGATTTGCACTCCTCTCGGCGTCATTCGTTTTACCCGTTAGTGCGGCGCAAGATGCGCCCGTGGCGCCGGCTCCGAAACAAGACCCTGCTGCGGTTACCATCAAAAAAATTGACGAACACAAGTTCTGGGACGGAACGAATGCGTGGCTCTTTGCCGGTACCGGCGCTTCGCGAACACTGGACTACTTTTCGACGCTGAACATGAGGCGGCGCGGGCGGCAGGAGATCTTTCTGACCAACGACGCGGTGGATAACCATGCGGCTTTTGCCGCGATCGAGGCGGCGGGTACGGGAGTTTCGATCGGCGCGGCCTATGTCTTTCATCGAACCGGCCACCACAAACTGGAGCGATGGACTTCCATGGTTCATATCAGCGCTGCAACTACCGGAGCCGTTAGAAATTATTGTTTGAAGACGGCCCATCCTGCGCCAACCCCAACGCCCTAGTTCCCTCGCCCGAGTTCGGCTGCTTTCCAACGGCGTTTTCGCGCATCTAAGAACATGGGAATCCGCCGAGTGCTCGCCGGGCGGTTCGCCTAAGACGTTGCGGACGAAAGACATGTGCTGCATACTCGCGGCGCGCGCCGGGGCCCAGCACCCCGGGCGCTTCAGAATCCATAGCAGGAAGCGGGGAGGGTCGATGAAAGGGAGCGGCTGTGTGGGCCGTTTCTTGGCGACGCTGGTGATTTGTTGTGCCGTGCTGGCGAGTCGTACCGCCGCGCGGGCGCACGACTTCCGTGCGGCAGAAGTTGATGCGAATAAAGAGTGTACGGGGGTCCTCGTCGCGCAGGAAAAGCCGACGGTGGACCCGCCAACAACGCAGCCTCCTGCACCTCCGCAGAATCCTCCCGTCACGGAAGCGAAAACCGAAACAGACCGCTACACCCTCTCCCACGAACGCTATGAAAAAGCGGTGGCGTATTCGCGCGCAGGTTACGCGGTCTATTTCCTTTGGGTAGGCCTGGGGCTTACCGCCGCGTGGCTCATTTTGCGATTGGGCTTTGTGGCGAAAATTCGTGATTTCGCGGAGCGCCTGACCGAGCGCCGTTTGCTGCAGGGCCTCGTCTTTATCCCGATTCTGGTAGTTGGCGTGGAAATTTGCGAGTTTCCGGCACTTCTCTACTGGCATTCCCTCTCGCTGCGATACGCGCAATCCGTTCAGACCTGGAATTCCTGGTTTTTGGACTGGGCCAAAGAGGAGGCACTTTTTCTCTGTGCGGCGATGCTGTTCGGCTCGATTCTCCTGTGGCTGATCCGCCGCAGCCAGCGCCGATGGTGGGTGTTTTTTTGGCTTTGCGCGTTCCCGATTGTCATCTTTATGGTCTTCATCAGTCCGTGGTTCATCGACCCGCTGTTCAATAAATACGAGCCCCTCGACAAGACGAATCCGGAACTCGTATCCGCCATCGAGAAGGTTACAGAGCGCGCCGGGCTTTTTATTCCGCGCGACCACATGTTTCTGATGCGGGCGAGCAACAAGACGAATCAAATCAATGCGTACGTGACCGGCGTCGGCGCTTCAAAGCGCGTGGTCGTGTGGGACAACACGATCCGCAAAACCACGCTGAACGAGACGCTTTTTATTTTTGGGCACGAAGCGGGCCATTACGTTCTGGGTCATGTGCGCAACGGAATCCTGTTTTTTGCATTCTCGTTTTTCGTTGCGATGTATCTGTGCTACCGGGCCGTGAATTTCGGCCTAGAAAAGTGGGGCGGCGTCTGGAAAATCTATGGACCGCAGGATCTTGCTTGCCTCGCGGTCCTGTTTTTCTTGTTCAAGCTCTTTTCGTTTATCTCGATGCCGGTTGAGTCCGCTTTCTCTCGCGCGCAGGAACACAGCGCGGATGTTTTCGGGCTGGAAGTGATTCACGGAATCGTTCCGAATTCCGGCGAAGTGGCCGCACACGCGTTCCAGATGCTTGGGCAGGAAGATCTGTCGGACCCGAACCCGCCGCCTTTCATTACGTTTTGGTTGTATAGCCATCCGCCGCTGGCCGACCGCCTGGTGTTCGCCCACAGCTACGATCCGTGGGCGAAAGGGCAAGAGCCGCAGTACATAAAATAGAAGCAGTTTACGAGCCACGCCTGCCGGCACCGCGGCGGCGAGCAAACGCGGCGACTTTGTGGCGATTGCCGCAAAGGGACATGGAGCACCACCGGCGACGGTGCGTGCGGGAAGCATCGTAAAAGATCAGGCTGCAGGAAGGATTCGCGCAGAGGCGCACGCGGGTGGCTTCTCCCTCGGAAATAATTTCCGCGGCTGAACGTGCGACCGCGGCCAGCAACCAATCGAGCCCCCCTTCGCGTGCAACGTATTCGATGCGCCAGGACTTGTCGGCTTCGACCAACTCGTCGTGGCCTTCCGTCACGCGTAGTACGTCATTGATGGGCCGCACCTGCTCGCCCGGAATGCGGTGACGCTGTGCAAGCTCCCGGAATGCCAGGCGCAATGCGTCGCGAAGCCGCTCAGCCCGGTTCAACAATCCGAACGCGGCTTGTGGATCGACTTCGGTGAGGCTCAGGAGTTCTGTGGCGCGGTCGGCGGAGATGATTCTAGCGGCACGCAGGAAATGGACTAAGTCCTCCCAACTGAGACTTTCTGAGGGAGGCGAGGCCGGCAGGGACGGAAGATTGGCGAAATTAATGGCGAGGCGACCACCAACGCCCGCCGAGCTGGAATTTGGCATACGAGACTCCCGTGCCAACAATTAACCGGTTAAAACTAATAAAAAGGTTAGCCTAAAGCAAGCAGAATCCAGACCGGAATCAGCCTCGGTTGTTTCCTTACGAGCTGACGCGCATCTCACCTGTAGTGGCAATCGCCAAGTAAGATTCGAGGTGTCCCGTGAAGCTGTTTACCCCTATTGCGGCCGTCGGCGCCGTCGTGGTGTTTGGTTTGGTGCTGGTGTTAAGTCGCGCAAACTCGCAGAACGAACCCGCTCATCCAAATCTTCCCGTCCGGCCGGTAGTGGTTGAGCTGTTTACATCGGAAGGGTGCTCCAGCTGCCCGTCGGCAGAAGCATTGCTGGCAAAGTTGGCAGGCGAGCAGCGTCTCCTGAATGCGGACATTATCGCTCTCGAAGAGCACGTGGACTATTGGGACGAGCTCGGTTGGCGCGATCCGTTTTCTTCTGTCCAGTCGACCCAGCGGCAGCAGGACTATGCGGCGGTGTTCGGCAATGACGGCGTCTACACGCCGCAGATGGTTGTGGATGGACGCGCGGAATTTGTGGGAAGTTCCGAGAGCCGGGCGCGGAGTGCGATTTCTGAGGCCGTCCGCGAGCCGAAAGCTGAAGTTAACTTGCTGAGCCGCCCGGCTTCCGACGGAAAGGCTCGAGTTTCGATCGCCGTGAAAATGTTGCCCGCGCCGGAATCAGAAAAAGCGCAAGTCTGGTTGGCGGTCACGGAAACGGGACTGCATTCGAGCGTTTCGCGCGGCGAAAACGCCGGCGAAGACTTGCATCACGCGGCCGTTGTGCGTAGTCTGCGCAAGGTCGGAGAAACGGCGCCGAATCGCGACGCGGCTTACTCCGGCGAGCAGGTTTTGCAGTTGAATCCCGTGTGGAAAAAAGAGAACCTGCGCTTCGTCGCATTTGTGCAGGAAGCAAAGACGCGTCACATTCTGGGAGCAGCCAGCGTGCGCGTGGCGCCGTAAGCTAATCCGCACGTACGATTAAACTCCGTCTGCATCTAGGGAGTGCGATGGATTCCACGACAGCGCCGCAGAGCGACCCGCCATCAAACGAATCCTGGAATCAGCCGGCGCCGAATTTGCCGAACCCCGTCTTCTATAACAAGCAGGGAATCCGTTCCGGTTGGCGCATTCTGGTCTATGTTTGCCTGACCCTGCTCCTCTACGGCTTTGAGCTGGTGCCGGCTTCCTTTCTTTTGCATGCCCAGGATCCCTACAAAATCTCCACCATAATGCTGGGAGAAGCGATGGTTTTTCTGGCTGCATTCGGCGCCGCTTTGCTGATGGCGAGGATCGAAGCCCGGCCGGTTTCGATTTATGGCTTGCCTGCTAGAGAAGCTTTCGGTAAACGATTTTGGCAGGGGATGCTGATCGGCATTTGCGAGATCAGCTTGATTGTCGCCTGCATGGCGGCTTTTCACGCCTTTTCGTTTGGCGCGCTGTCTTTTCACGGCGCGCAAATCTTGAAATGGGGCGCGCTTTGGCTTGTCGCAGCGATCTTGATTGCCTTGCCGGAAGAGTTTCTCTTTCGCGGATACCTGCAACAGACGTTGGCCGAGGGGATCGGTTTTTGGCCAGCAGCGTTTGTACTTTCCGCGATTTTTGCTCTGGTCCACCTGAGCAATAGCGGAGAGAACTGGTTCGGTGTGGCCAATATATTTTTTACGGGTTTACTGTGGGCGTTCACTTTGCGGCGAACCGGTTCGTTGTGGCTGGCCGTAGGATGGCACGCAGCTTTTGATTTCGGCGAAAGCTTCCTGTACTCCGTTCCCGACAGCGGCGGAATTTTTGAGGGCCACCTTTCAAGCGCAACTATCGCTTTGGGGCGCACGTGGTTGACGGGCGGCGAAGTTGGCCCCGAGGGAAGCTTGCTCGCATTCCTTACGCTGGCCTTTGGCGCGATCCTCATTCATTTCTTGTTCCCCGCAAGGCAGCCGCAAACCGAATCCTGAAGCCCGGCGGCCTTAGTGCACGAGGTCGGAAGCAAACACGAGCCGGACTCCACTGGCGCGCACGGTCGGCAGGAACTTGCGCAGGGCTTCGAGCGTGGCGGCGTGGGGATGGCCGATGGCGATCGCGGCTTTTTTCTCTTTCGCCCCGCGCACGGCGAGTTGAAGTTGTTTCCGAATCGCGGCGGTGTCCGTCACGTCATCAAGGAACGGAACATTTCGAAACGCCGTAGGCACGCCCTCGCGCTGCGCCGTATCGAACGCCACCGTAGCGGCGGTTGTGCGGCTGTCCACATAAAAGAGATTAAAGCCGCGAAGCGCCGGCATCAGTTCGTTCATCAACGCGGGATCGGATGTCGCCTGCGAACCCTGATGATTATTCACGCCCACGGCGTTCGGAACCGACTCGACCATTTCGCTGAGCAGTGATTTCACCTGTGCCGGCGACATCCCCGGCCGCAATTCCTCTTTTTCCGGCGATTCATTGGCGACGGATTGCATCGGCAGGTGGAGCATCACTTGAAATCCGCGTTGCAGCGCCTCGTCCGCGATTTCTTTGGAATGTTCGTGATTCGGCAAAACGGAAATCGTCAGCGGGTAGGGCATTTTGAAGATGGATTCGGCCGCAGCGCGGTCGCTGCCCAAATCATCGAGAATAATGGCCAGACGCGGCGCTCCGTCGTCCACGGTCTCGCGCTGGGCCGGCGCCGCGCGACGCGCGAAGCGAATTTCAATCGAGTGAGTCGTGCGAGAACCCGCGCGAAAAGCGATTGAGGTCACGTTCGGCTCATCGCCGCGCGCGCCAGGCTGAAGTTTGTGGCGCTCCGCAACGGCATTGAGAGAGCGCAAGAGTTGCGCGGTTTGCGCATTGCGCTGGCCGTCGGTGTTTGCGGAGAAAAATGTCACCTCCAGCCAGTCAGGCATTGCCGGACCCTTTGTTGACGCCAGCAGCTTCATACGAATCACGGTGCCGGCCGGCGCAGACTTCTGCGCTGCGGCCGCAAATTCTCGAGTCATCTGGTGAATTGCCGCCGGGCTGGAACGTGATTCGCCGGCTGGCTGACGGCAGGCGCCGGAAAGGAGAGTCAAACAAAGAAAAATACGACACAGAAGCGCAAGTTTGCGGCGGTTCACAAAAAGATTGTAAGAGAGAGCCGGTCGGTTTACGAAATATTGTGCGGGCGCTGGCCCGAATCAGGCCGCTTTTTTCGCCGGAGTCTTGAAAAGTTCAAGCGCCTTCTTCAGAACAGGGTCATCGGGAGAGAGAGGCTTGATCGATGGCGGCGCCTGTGATGTTGCCGCGCCCGTGTTCGTCGTCGAATCCTCGTCATCGCTGCCATCGCCGCTGTCTACAAGCGCGGCGCGCACTACTTCCGTCGGGACGACGCCCTCGTCAAGAATGGATTTGCCGCTGCCATTGTAATAATTTGCGACGGTTAGAATCAGGGCCGAACCATCATCGAGGGTAATCAGCTTCTGTTCCGAAGCGAGGCCGAAGGTTCGGTCGCCGACGAGCTGGCCGCGGTGATTCATCTCCAGCGCCGACGCCAGAACTTCCGCGGCTCCGGAAGTGGTGCCGTCCATCAAAATCGAGACGGGGCCCTTCCAGGCTACTTTGTTAGGTTCGGCCGAGAAAACCTGGGCCGAAACGGTCTGGCCCCGCAACGTGGCAATCGTGCCGCTCGAGAGAAACAACCGTGCCGCCGCAATTCCTTCCGATGCCGGACCGCGGCCGCAATTCCTCAAGTCGAGAATAATCTTGTGCGCGCCCTGTTTCTCCGCTTCGCCGATGCGTGAGCGCAACTCTTCTGCGCGGCCCGCGTCGAGCGATTGCAGCCGCACGGCATACACATCTGAATCCACCTTCGTGAGCTGCATCCTGGGCGGCGTCACTTTTTCACGAACCATGTCTACTTCTTCCGGTTCGGCCTTGCCGCTGCGAATCACGCCGACTTTTACGCTGGTTGCCGGCAAACCGCGGAGCAAGTTCAGAGCCTGGCCGATCGACATTTCCCGCGTTGTGAATCCCGCGACAGACTCCAGAAAGTCGCCGCTGTGAATGCCGGCCTTTTCTGCGGGACTATCCGGCACAACCGAAACCGCAATGATATAGCCCGAGCGTTTGCTCATGGTCAGGCCGGTTTCGCCGGCAGCATTCGCGGCCAATTTTTGCTTGTATTCGGCGTACTCGCGCGGAGTCAAGTAGCTGGATTGCGGATCGAGCGATTCGAGCAATCCGTGCAGGGAGCCTGCCGTTACCAGGGGAATGTTCGGATCGTCGACGTAATCGTTCTGAATCTTCTGCAGGACTTCGCCGTAGACGGTCAGCGACTTGTATGCCTTATCGTCGTGCGTCTGGCCAAGGACGTGGCCCAATCCCGCGTAGCAGAAGATGACCGCCGAGATGGCAATAATGCCGATACGAGCCGCTCGATTCATGAGCCCCCCGTCTTTCGCCGACAAGACAGAATTATAGCACTTCCTCTCTATGGGACGCAGCGCGTCAGGTAAAGGAAGCCTAACGATAAACCGAAAACCCGGCGCTTCTCCGCCAAAGCCACGGGTAACTAGGAATTTGTTGCACAATTACCACATGGCCAGAGGTTCAGGGGAATTTGTGTTCTGTAAGGCAATGAAAACAAAGCAGAAGCTGTCATTTGGCTGGCCCTGCATTTGCTACAATAGAATCGCATGTTCCAGTCCACCATTCAGCGGGAAGTCAGCGCAGAGGGCATTGGCCTCCACACTGGAGTTTTTGGCCATGTTTGCCTTGTTCCCGCGCCTGCCGATACTGGCATCGTGTTTCGACGCACGGACTTGGACAATTTCATCATCGAGGCACGCGGGGAAAACGTCGCCCGCGTCAGTTACGCCACGAGCTTGATGAAGCAGGGCGTCCTGCTCTCGACGACCGAGCATCTTCTTGCCGCGATCTACTCCTGCGGCATAGACAATGTTTTCATCAATATCGACTCCATCGAGGTGCCCATTCTCGATGGCTCCGCCGAGCCTTTCATGCAGATGCTCGAGCAAGCCGGCACGCGCAGGTTGCGCAAACGCCGCCGTTACCTGAAAGTTCTGAAGCCGCTCGAAGTCATCGACAATGGCCGGCGCATCGGCATTTACCCCGCCGACGAATTTCATGTGAAATGCTTCGTGGATTTTCCGCATCCCCTCGTTGGCAGGCAACAGTTTGAAATGCACGTCAGCCAGGAAAGCTTTCGACAATTGCTGGCCCGGGCACGCACGTTTTGTTTCGAACGCGAGATTGAGCCGCTTCGCGCCATGGGGCTGATTCGCGGCGGTTCTCTCGATAACGCGATTGTGCTGACCAACGATGGCGTAATGAATGGCCCACTGCGGTTTGACGACGAATTTGGCCGCCACAAAACGCTGGACCTCATTGGCGACCTCGCGCTCGTGGGACTGCCGTTACTGGCGCGAGTCGAAGCGCACAAAGCAGGACACGCCCTTCACACGCAACTTGTCAGCAACTTGCTGGCGGACCCGACTCTTTGGACGATTACGACCGAGGATGGAACTCCGGCAGAAAATACCGCGCAGGTCGCGACTCCGGAGCAAGTTCCCGCAGCGGACTAGACTTTGTCACGTGCGACGTCGACTTCCCGGATGACTTTTTTTCTTCATTGAACATGGTTCCGACAATGATCAGCAAGATCACGAAGGACAGCGTTCCGATACCAACCCATCCCAGAACGATTCCCGCTGTGGCCAGCCCATTTCCTTCGATCGGCTCGTCGGAATCGCGAATCTCTTTCTTCGCGATATAGCCGAATACCAGCGCCAAAATCGAACCAAGCCAGTAAATCCAGAGAATGCCGAGCACCAAGCTCGCGATTGCCATTCCGCTTGTTTTGCGGGCGCGTTGCGCAGGTAGCATTCGACTCTGCGCGAACGCCGGTGGCGGCGGCACGAGCCAGAGCTGGCAGAAACGGCATCGAATCGCTTCGTCCTGGAGTTGCTGCGCGCAATACGGGCAGGGTTTCATGGGGGGTTTGCGGCACTCACTCTTTCACTCATTCGAGAATCGGGCTGTCTGCGCCGGCTGGCGCGCCCGTAGCAAACCGAATCACGCCAGACTGGTCCACAAAGAAATGGCGGTTTCCGGCTGCGGGCGAAATGGGGTCCGCGTTCCAGCCGAACGTTGTTTCCGGCGCCTGACCGGAGAAATTGGCAGTGCTGGGCGTGAACCTATAACCACGTTTGATTCCGATCGCCAGTGTAGTGTCGATCAAATTCTTCCCTTCAGGGCATGCGGAGCCATCCGGACCCAATTCGGCGAGCGAATTGGCGAATCCGATCTTCGGACATACTGAAGCGTAGGCAATTTCACCGGTCGTGAGTGTTCGCAGGGATCCGACCGCGGAAGCTTCATTGGCCGCCATCCTGGCTCTCAATAAGTTTGGAATGGCAATCGCGGCGATAATCAAGATAAACGGCAGGCCAGCGATTTGGAGATAACCCAACACCAGTCCCGCGATTGCGAAGCCTTCGCCTTTCAGACGGCCCGCACTTTTCTTTATTTCGCTCAGGCCAAGGTGGCCCAGCACGACGGCTACGATCGCGCCGATAAACGGCGCAATGACATACGCTGCGATTCCGGAAATCAGGCTCCCTGTAGCTTTGCCGCTTGTCTCGGCGGGAGCAGTCAGGTAGGCGTCGCCGGCCAGACCGGGTTGCGGCGGGGCGGGATTTGCATAAGCCGGGGGCGGCGGCGGAGTCGGAGCGGAGCGCTGCGCGGCGTAGACGTTCCCCGTCAAATTCATGTGACACAGCGGACAGTTTTGTGCGTCATCCTGAATCGCTTCCGCACAATACGGACACTTCTTCATCGCGGCGCTCCCTTCAAGATACGTGAACAAGCGTGAATACCACGGACAATTGACTGGACTGTACGGCAAAAACCTCATGCCGTCTAGGACACAGTTGCCACCTCTGTCAGGTTACGTTCAATTGTCAAACGCCGAGGGACGGGTGAGAATACTCGGGCCATGCCGAACAAAGACGTCGTTATCGTCATCCTCGCCGCAGGAAAAGGGACGCGCCTCAAATCTTCGCTTGCCAAAGTGCTGCATCCGGCCGGCGGCCGGTCGCTCATGGAAAGCGTCGTCCGTGCGTGCCTCCCCTTGGCGTCGAAGAAAATTCTTGCGATCGTTGGCCATCAAGCGGAACAAGTTACGGCCGCGGTCAAGCCACTGGAAGTCGAGTCGGTGCTGCAACAGCCGCAAAATGGCACCGGCCACGCGATGCTCGTTGCCAAACGGGCCATCGGCCACGCAAAAATCGTGGTGGTTCTTCCGGGTGACGCGCCTCTCATCCGTACCGACACCTTGAAAGCGCTTATCGCCACGCATCGCAATGGCAATGCCGCGGCCACGATCCTGTCTGCAGTTGTGACCGACCCATCCGGCTACGGCCGCATTCTCCGAAAGACGGAAAACAGCGTCGCCGCCATCGTCGAAGATTCACAATTGACGCCGGAGCAGCGCGAACTGAACGAAATCAACTCCAGTATTTATTGTTTTTCCACGGACAAACTCTGGCCCGCGCTCGCGCAAGTGAAGCCGGAAAACAAACACCGTGAAATTTACCTGACCGACGCGATTGCGGTTATGGCTTCCAGGGGCGATCCGGTTCTTGCGCAAATCGCGCCCGACCCCCGCGAAGTGCTCGGCTGCAATACCCGCGCCGACCTTGCCGAGGTGGACGCCATCTTTTGTGAACGCAAACGGAACGAACTGATGGAGGCGGGCGTCAGCATTCAATTGCCGGAGACCGTGCTCATTGGGCCCGACGTCACCGCCGGAGAAGACACCGTCATCGAGCCCTGTGTGCAATTGCTCGGCAAGACAAAACTCGGCGCCAACTGCAAGGTTCGCACCGGCAGCGTTTTGCACGACGCCATTCTCGGCGATGGCGTCACCGTCGAACCGCATACGATGATCTTCGAAAGTCATCTCGATGGCGGCAATACGGTTGGACCGTTCGCGCGCATTCGTCCGGGCTCGCACCTTAAAAAAGGCGCGCGCGTTGGAAATTTCGTCGAAACGAAAAAAGCTGTCATCGGCGAAGGCAGCAAAGTACCGCACCTCAGTTACATCGGCGACGCGAAACTCGGCTCACACACCAACATCGGCGCGGGAACGATTACCTGCAATTACGACGGCGTGAATAAATTTCCCACGACCATTGGCAACCGTGTTTTTATCGGCAGCGATTCAGTTCTCGTCGCGCCGGTAAAAATCGGCGACGGCGCTTACGTTGCCGCCGGTTCCACGATTACGGAGAACGTTCCGCCCAACGCCCTCGGCCTCGCGCGCAGCCGTCAAACCACCAAACTCGGCTGGGCCGCAAAAAAACGCCGCGAAATGGCCGCCTCGGACCACGGCAAGAAGTCTGCAAAGAAACGCTCCACCGGCAAAAAATCCCGCCCGCGCCGCAATCGCTGAACTTCCCTGTCGCGCGTCTGAATCATTGAAGCCCGTCTGCGAGGATGTTATCGTTCGCGGTACGTCCGCAAAGGAGTTTCCTCCGTGGGCAACTCGGTAAATTGGATTCTCGTCATTCTCGGCGTAATTTGTGTCATCGCGGAACTGGCGCTCGGCGTGATGACCGGTTTCGATCTCGCGCTGGTCGGCGCTTCGCTCGTCGCCGGCGGAGTTGTCGGTCTCATCTTCGGCTCCGCGAATATAGGATTACTCTCCACCGGAATTCTTGCGTTTCTGTATTTTGCGATGTTCCGCAAGTGGCTCAAGGCCAAGCTCCGGGTGAAGCATCAGCCATCGAATGTCGACGCGGTCATTGGCTGCATCGGAGTTGTTACCAAGCGCATCGCGCCGCGCGATTGCGGCCTTGTCAAAATTGGTTCGGAAGTATGGCGCGCCGAGCTCGCGCAACAAGATGGCGCAGCGCTCGAGCCTGGCGCCGAAATCAAAGTTTTGGGCGTCGAAGGCGTTACTCTCAAAGTGGGGTGAACCACCATGGATGGAGCTGGAGCATTTTTTAGCGTTCTTCTTGTCGTATTCGTGGTTTTCGCGCTCATCACCATTGCGCGAGCGGCCCGCATCGTCAGGCAATATGAAAAGGGCATCGTTCTTCGCTTCGGGAAATTTCACGCGCTGGCGGATTCCGGACTGACCTTCATCATGCCGTTCACGGACAGCATCGTCCGCGTGGACATGCGCGAACAGGTAATCACCGTTCCGCCGCAGAAATTGATTACCAAAGACAACGTCACCGTGGAAGTGGACGCCGTCGTCTATTACAAAGTCGTCGACCCGATGAAGTCACAGTTCGAAGTGCAGGATTTCGGTTACGCCTGCACTACGCTCGCACAAACGAATCTCCGCAACCTCATCGGCGACCGGACGCTGGACGAAACGCTCGTCGCCCGCGACATGATCAATTCCAATTTGCGCCACGTCCTCGACGAAGCCACGAACAACTGGGGCGTCAAAGCCACCCGCGTGGAAGTGCAGAAAATCGAGCCGCCTCGCGACATCACAGACGCGATGTCCCGCCAGATGAAGGCCGAACGCGAAAAGCGCGCCGCCGTTCTCGAAGCGGAAGGCATCAAGCAAAGCCAGATTTTGCAGTCGGAAGGGAAGAAGCAATCCGAAATTCTGAAAGCCGAAGGCGACGCGCAAGCCCGCATCACCCGCGCCAACGCCGAAGCCGAAGCCATCAAAATGGTTTCCACCGCCGCGGAAACCTATTTCAAGGAACGCGCGGAAACCATGCGCCGCCTCGAAGTTCTCAACAACACGCTTGCGCAAAACACCAAGTACATCGTTCCCTCCAACTCCAGCCTCGTCAACGTGCTCGGCCTCGACTCCGCCGTCCAAGCCGCCGCCGATGCCGGCGCGTCGAAGTCTCCAGCCAAGTAGAGGCTAGCCATGTCCGAAGCGCAAACCAAACCGGCTGCGAAACTCACTGCAATTTGTCCGCAATTCATCGTTCCAGACGTCGTTGCGGCCGCGGAACACTATCGCGATAGACTCGGCTTCAAAATTCTCGGCTATTTTCTCGATCCGCCCGTCTTTGCCATGGTCGCCCGCGACGTCGCCGAAATTCATTTTGGAAAAATTGATGCAGGCAGTGCTCCTTCACCGAATCTCACCCGCCGTCGCGGCCTCGGCAGCGATGTCTACATTTGGGTCAACGATCTCCACGCGTTCCACGGTGAACTGAAAGATCGCGGCGCCAAAATAATCGAAGGCCCCGTCCAGCGCGTTTACAATTGTCTCGAACTCGTAATCGAAGATCTCAACGGCTTCCGCCTCGTCTTCGCGATGGACTATCAGCATCCGAACGGCTGAGCGCGCCTTGTGCTAAAATAATCTTTCCCCGAATGCCCCTGGGAGACCCAACACGATGAAATTCGGAGTCGTAGTCTTTCCCGGCTCGAATTGCGATCACGACGCGTTTTACGCGCTCGGCACCATCCTGCACAAGCCCGTCGAATTCATCTGGCACCAGTCGCAAGACCTCGCGAATTGCGACGCCATCATCCTGCCCGGCGGTTTCTCTTACGGCGACTATCTCCGCACCGGAGCTATCGCGCGGTTTTCCCCTGTCATGAAGTCCGTCGAAAAATTCGCCAATTCCGGCGGCATGGTCCTCGGCATCTGCAACGGTTTTCAGACCCTCTGCGAAGCGGGCCTCCTTCCCGGCGCCATGATGCGCAACTCGGGCCTGCGCTTTATCTGCCGCCACGTTCACATTCGTGTCGAACAAACCGACACGCCGTTCACCTGCGCCGCGCGAAGGGACCAAATCCTGAAAGTCCCCATCGCGCATTCCGACGGCTGTTACACCGCCGACGAATCCGACATCGCCGACCTTGAAAAAAACAAACAAATTCTTTTCCGCTACACCACGCCCGATGGTTCGGACGACGTCGCTGGAAATCCCAACGGCTCCATGCACAACATCGCCGGCATCTGCAATCGCGAGCGCAACGTCGCCGGCCTCATGCCCCATCCCGAACGCGCCGTCGAATCCGCGCTCGATTCCGCCGACGGCCTCGTCGTCTTTAAATCCATGATCGAAGCCCTCGTCGGCGCCGCAAAGGCAACGGCGTAATGGCCACCGCACTCACCGAAATCAAAGTCACTCCGGAAATCGCCGCCGAACACGGCGTCACTGCCGAAGAGTATGCGCGCATCCAGAAAATTCTCGGCCGCGATCCGAACATCACCGAACTCGGCATTTTCTCCGTGATGTGGAGCGAGCACTGCTCCTACAAATCCAGCAAGGTTCACCTCAAGCGCCTGCCGACGCGCGGCAAACTCGTCGTGCAAGGCCCGGGCGAAAACGCCGGCGTCGTGGACATCGGCGACGGCCTCGTCGCCGCCTTCAAAATCGAATCGCACAATCATCCGAGTTACGTCGAACCGTTCCAGGGCGCGACCACCGGCGTCGGCGGAATTCTCCGCGATATTTTCACCATGGGCGCGCGCCCCATCGCCGTTCTCGATTCGCTCCGTTTTGGCGAAATCACTCCGAACAAGAACACTTCGCCCGAAGAAGCCGCAAAAAATCGCCGCATCCTCGACGGAGTCATCCGCGGCGTCGGCCATTACGGCAACTGTTTTGGCGTGCCCACCGTCGGCGGCGAAGTCAGCTTCGAGCCCTGCTACTCACAAAATCCTCTCGTCAACGCGCTCGCGCTCGGCATTGCGCGCAAGGAAGAAATTTTCCTCGCCAAAGCAAAAGGCATCGGCAATCCCGTCATTTACGTCGGCGCAAAAACTGGCCGCGACGGCATTCATGGTGCATCGCTTCTCGCCTCCGCTGAATTCACCGAAGAGTCACAACAAAAACGCCCCAACGTCCAGGTCGGCGATCCCTTTGTCGAAAAACTTTTGCTCGAAGCCTGCCTCGAAGCCATGCGCACGGGCGCAGTCGTCGCCATTCAGGACATGGGCGCCGCCGGCCTCACCTGCTCCACCATGGAAATGGCATCCCGCGGCGGCACCGGCATCGAAATCGACCTCGCCAAAGTTCCCCAACGCGAAACCGGTATGACGCCCTACGAAATCATGCTCAGCGAATCACAGGAGCGCATGCTGCTCGTCGCCGAACGGGGCCGCGAGCGCGAAGTGCTCGACGTTTTCAAAAAGTGGGGACTCGACGCCGTCGTCGTTGGCGCCGTCACCGAAGGCGGCTTGGCGGTAATCAAGAATCACGGCGCAGTCGCCGCGCAAATTCCCGCGCACCCGCTCGCCGAAGAAGGCCCCGTTTACAATCGCCCGCTCACCGCACCCGCGCCGCGAGCCGAATCCGACAAGGATTGGTTCGCCTTCGCGCCGGAAAAAACGAACCTCACCGAAAATTTCAAAAAGCTTTTAGCCTCTCCAGCGATCGCCTCCAAGCGTTGGGTCACCGAGCAATACGACACCAGCGTCCGCACCAACACCCTCGCCGGCCCCGGCGCCAGCGACGCAGCAATCGTCCGCATAAAAGAATCCGAAAAAAATGGCGCCATGCGGGCGCTGGCCCTCGCCACCGACGGCAACGGCCGTTGGTGCCAGCTCAATCCCAAAGTCGGCGCCATGCACGCCGTCGCCGAAGCCGCGCGCAACGTCGCCACTTCCGGCGCACGCCCCATCGCTGCCACAAATTGTCTAAATTTCGGCAGCCCAGAAAAGCCCGAAGTGATGTGGCAATTTTCCCAAGCCATCGACGGCATCGGCGAAGCCTGCACCGCACTCGGCACGCCCATCACCGGCGGCAACGTCAGCTTCTACAACGAAACCCTCGGCAAATCCATTTACCCCACGCCCGTCATCGGCATCCTGGGAATTCTCGACGATTCTTCCAAAGCCCTGAAAATCGCCTTCCGCAATCCCGGCGATGTCATCGTCCTTCTGGATGGCGCAACAGACGACCGTCATTCCGAACGAAGTCCGCGAAGTGAGAAATCTCTCTTCCATGCAGCCGCCCAGGAATTTTCTTGTACCGAATATTCCAAAACGATCGACGGCATCGTCTCCGGCGAACCCCCCGCTATCGACCTTGCCGCCGAAAAACGCCTCATCGATTGCCTTGTCACTCTCTCCGCCGCCGCCACCGTCCAATCCGCGCACGACATTTCCGACGGTGGCCTCGCCGTCTCGCTCGCCGAATCTTGCTTTGCCGCAAACGGTCTCGGCGCTTCCGGTGCATTCAGTGAGGATGCCTCCGCCGAATACACCCTCTTTTCCGAACGCGGCGCCCGCTGCATCGTTTCCGTCTCGCCCACAAACCTTGCCGCCGTTCTCGCAACTGCGAGACAATATAGTGTCGGTGCAAGAGAGATCGGCCACGTCACCCGGGACAACGCTCTGCGCATCGAACTTAAGGGGCACGCAGCCGTCGATTCCCCTATCGATGTCCTGCGCGATGTCTGGGCCAATTCTCTCGAACGCAGGCTGGTATCAAGATGAACGGTAGAACCATTTGCCTGTTGTCTCAATTGGGTCCGATGGTGAGGCATCAATTCCTCGTGGAGACGAAGTGACGCGCCTGGTTAACATTCTCGACGACCACTTCCACGACCACTGCGGTGTCGTCGGAGTCTTCGGCCATGCCGAAGCCGCAAAACTCGTCTATCTCGGCCTCTACGCCCTCCAGCATCGCGGCCAGGAATCCGCCGGAATCGTTTCGAGCGACGGCCACGAGCTTTACGCCCACCGCGCCATGGGCGAAGTCGAAGAAATTTTCACGCCCGACGTTCTCAACAAACTTCCTGGCACCGCTTCCATCGGCCACACGCGCTATTCCACGGCCGGCGACAAAGCTCTTCTCAACGCCCAGCCGATCATGATCGATTGCAACAAGGGCAAGATGGCGCTCGGCCACAACGGCAATCTCACCAACGCCGCCGAGTGGCGCCGCAAACTCGAGCATCGCGGTTCGATCTTCCAGACAAACAGCGACACCGAAGTCGTCGTTCACCTCGTCGCGAAATCACAAGCGCGCAATCTTTCCGGCGCGCTCGGTGACGCTCTCAATCAAGTCGAAGGCGCTTACTCGCTCGTCGTGCTCACGCCCGAAGAACTTTACGCCGTCCGCGACCCGCGCGGCTTCCGTCCACTGAATCTCGGCAAACTCGTCACGCCGCAAGGCGAAGAAACCTGGATCATCGCCAGCGAAACCTGCGCGTTCGACCTGCTCGACGCGAAATACGTCCGCGAAATCGAACCCGGCGAAATGGTGCGCATTTCCAGATCCGGCATCGAGTCCATTCACTTTGCGCCGCCCAAGCCCCACCAGCAATGCATCTTCGAACATGTCTATTTCGCTCGGCCTGACAGCACCATCTTCGGCCGTAGCGTCAATTCCAGCCGCGAAATGCTCGGCCGCCTGCTCGCCAAGGAACATCCCGTTGCCGCCGACCTCGTCGTCCCCGTTCCCGATTCCGGCGTTCCCGCCGCCGTTGGCTACGCCATGGAATCCGGTATTCCGTTTCGTATGGGCCTCATTCGCAATCACTACATCGGCCGCACTTTCATCGAGCCATCGCAAGCCATCCGAAATTTCGGCGTCAAACTAAAACTCAATCCGATCCGCGGCCTCATCGAAGGAAAACGCGTCATCCTCGTCGACGATTCCATCGTCCGCGGCACCACTTCGCGCAAAATCGTCCGCATGGTCCGCGAAGCAGGCGCCACCGAAGTCCACGTGCGCATCTCCTGCCCGCCAACAATTTCGCCGTGCTACTACGGCGTGGACACGCCCACGCGCGAAGAGCTCATCGCCAGCTCAAACTCGCCCGAAGAAATTTGCAAATTCCTCGGCGCCGATTCCCTCGGCTACATCTCTCTCGACGGCCTGAAGCAAGCCGTCGGTGACACCCGGGGCGACTTCTGTACGTCTTGTTATACGGGGGTTTATCCAACCGACCTCGTGCAACTCGAAGTTCGCGAAGGCGGCTCAAACGGCCAGCTCCTCAAGGATCCCGGCGTGGAAGATTCCACGCCCGTTCAAACCGACGGCCCGGTCACGGTGACGCATGAAAGCTAAACAACCCAAAAAAAATAAGCCCGCCGAAAATCTCACGGCACAACAAAAAGTCCGCCGCGAAGTCATCGCATGGACTTGGGTCATTCTGATTTTTCTCCTGATCAACGCCACCGTCGGACAAGCGCGCGTCATTCCCTCCGGCTCCATGGAAAACACGCTCCTCATCGGCGACCACCTCATCATGAGTCGCTTCGGCTACGACATCGGCATCCCCTTCACCGACATTCATCACCCGTTGTGGCGCACTCCCAAGCGCCAGCAAATCGTCATTTTCCGCCCCGTCATTTCTGGCGAATCGTCGGACATCATCAAGCGCGTAATCGGTTTGCCTGGCGAAACCGTGGACATCCACGACGGCGGGGTTTGGATCAACGGCGCGCGCCTTCACGAAGACTATACCGTTGGCCGCAGCGAGCAGGCCGATCCGATGAGCTACCTTGGCCCTCTCGCCGGCAAAAAAAATATTTTCCCGTATAAGGTCCCCGCGGACTGTTTCTTCGTCATGGGCGACAACCGCGGCAATTCGCTCGACAGCCGCTATACGGGCTGCATCCCGCGCGAACACATCATCGGCACGCCGGTCATCATTTATATGTCCATTGAAACACCGAGCGAGCCGTGGGGGTCGGGCGCGGTTCTCGATCGCGTTTCCGCTTACGCCAACGCGGTGATTCATCCCAGCGAAATTCGCTGGCGCCGTTTGTTTCACCTGTTCTGAAAATCTTCGTCTGATTCGGTGATCCGTGAAGGAATCGTCTTCAAAAAAGCCGCACGAGAAACTCACCACCGAACAAAAAATCCGGCGTGAAATCATCGCCTGGTTCTGGGTCGGCCTCGTCTTTCTCCTCATTAACGGCGCAATCGGCCAGGCACGCGTCATTCCTTCCAGTTCCATGGAGAAAACGCTCCTCATCGGCGATCACCTCATCATGAGCCGCATTGGCTACGACGCCGGAATTCCTTTTACAGACATTCACACTCCGTTGTGGCGCAATCCGAAGCGCCAGCAGATCATCATCTTCAAGCCGCCCTTCGATCCCAATCAGCCGGACTACGTCAAGCGCGTCATCGGACTTCCCGGCGATATTGTTGATATCCGCGAAGGCTCGGTGTGGATCAACGGCAAACGCCTCGAGGAATCCTACACGACGGGCCGTTCCATTCCAGCCTCACCGGGTTCGTACGAAGGCGCCTTTGCCGGCAAGGAAAACGTATTTCCGTACACGGTGCCGCCCAGATGTTATTTCGCCATGGGCGACAACCGTCAGAATTCGCTCGATTCCCGCTTTTGGGGTTGCGTCCCGCGAGAAAACATCATCGGCACGCCTGTAGTGATCTACATGTCGCTCAGCGCCCCGGAAAGCGCCTGGCAGCCCGGCAATCTCGGCGCGCGGTTCACTGCTTATGTAAACGGTATCCTTCATCCCAGCACCGTTCGTTGGAGGCGTTTGTTCCATATCTTCTGACGTTGTTTGAAAGCTGGCCGCCCGCCCACGCCCGGCTCATGCTTGCTGTTTCAAAATTCATGTCCCGGGAAATGGGTCACAAGCCATGAAATACGCCGACGCAGGAGTCAACATCGCCGTAGCGGATGAAGCCAAGCAGCGCATCCGCCACCTCGCCACGCGCACCTTCACCAACGGAGTTCTCGGCGGTATCGGCGGCTTCGGCGCGCTCTTCGCACTGGACATGAAGAAATTCAAGGAACCCATTCTCGTTTCCAGCGCCGATGGCGTTGGCACAAAACTCAAAATCGCCATGGCCATGAACGTTCACTCCACCGTCGGCGGCGACCTTGTCAATCACTGCGTGAACGACATTCTCGTGCAAGGGGCGGAGCCGCTCTTTTTTCTCGACTATCTCGCGCTCGGAAAAATGAATCCGCACGTCGTCGAGCAACTTGTCGACGGTATGAGCCGCGCCTGCCGCAAAGCGGGCTGCGCCCTGATCGGCGGCGAAACCGCGGAAATGCCGGGCTTCTACCCGCCCGGTGAATACGACCTCGCCGGCTTCATCGTCGGAGCCGTCGAACGCAAAAAACTTCTCACGGGAAAAAGCGTAAAACCTGGCGACACGCTCCTCGCGCTTCCTTCCGCCGGTCTCCACACCAACGGCTATTCGCTCGCCCGCAAACTCGTCTTCGAAGTCGCCAAACTCAAGCCGGAAACCTACGTCGCCGAAGTGGGAAACAAGATCGGCCCCGAACTTTTGAAGCCGCACATCTGCTACGCCCCTGCCCTCAAGAACATTCTCGCCAAAGGCTGGGTTTCTGCACTCGCCCACATCACCGGCGGTGGCATCCCGGGCAATCTCCCGCGCGTTCTTCCCGCCGGCGTCAAAGCCGTCGTGGATCTAGCCTCCTGGCCGGTCCTCCCGATCTACAAATACCTCGCCAAAATCGGAAACATGGACACCGACGGCTTGCTCGAATCCTTCAACCTCGGCGTCGGCATGATTCTCGTCGTTCCTCCCGCCCACATCGCCAAAGTCGAAGCCGACCTCAAACGCCGCCGCGAGAAATTCTTCAACGTCGGCCGCATCGAACGCGGTGACACCGCCAAAGCCCGCGTCGCCTACTCCGGCGCCCTCAATTTGTAGTCCCCTTTCGCTCCGCCGAAAACCGGCTTCGTTCCAGGCGCATCCCTCAGCCAGCCCTGTCCTCCTGAGCGCATCCACGGAAGAAGCGCATAGGACCCCAACTTCAGATCCAGGCACAATTCTGAATTTCCCGGGTTGATTCCCTTGAAGAATCCTCCGTTTTTCCGCGACTTCCTGTATCTCCTTGATTCCACGCGACTTTAAGTCGCGTACTAGTGCTCTACTTGACTTCTCCAAAACACTCGCGCAGCGTATGCGTGTCTGAACCATGTAACCCCCTTAGACAAGGCAAGCTCAAACGGCGCCCAGCGCCCCGGAGGTGTGTGTATGTCGGTTTTGAATTCAGTTCTTAGTCTGTTCTATGCCTATCCGCTGCTAGCCCTGCTCGTCGTGCTGGCAGCGGTTATCGTCATCACGTCGCTGCACAAAATCGGTCCGACTGAAGTCGGCTTGGTCACGAAACGCTTCTCGTTTAAGAAGCTCACCAAGGACAATCCCGTCGCTTTCAACGGTGAGCCCGGCTATCAAGCCGACTTGCTGATGCCCGGCTTGCGCTGGAAAACAGTTCTCGTGTACTCCGTAGAAAAGTACCCGTGGGTTCAGGTTAACGCCGGCGAAATCGGCGTCGTCATCGCGCAAGTCGGCAGCCCTTTGCCCATCGGCGCAAAATCTGCCATTTACAAAAAGGACTTCGCCAACTTTTCCGATCTCAGGAACTTCATCGAGCTCGGCGGCCAGAAAGGCGTTCAACGCCCAGTGCTGCCTCCAGGCTCGCTCGTTCCGGTACACCCGGTCGGCTTCCTGATCATCACGCGGAGCCGCGTCTACGGTGAACCCATTTCGCCGGAGCTCTGCGCGAAAATGGGCCGGGGCGGGGAACTAATGCCCGCTTCACTCGGCCTCCGGTCCGAACAGCTCGAACTCGTTCGCATTGAGCCGCAGCCGCGCGGCAAAGACGGTTCCACCCTCGACGTCGTCGGTATCGTCACCACCTACGAAGGCGATCCGCTTCCGTCCGGTGACATTGCCAGCCGTCTCGGCGGGTTCGTCGACGTCGCGAAAATGGAAGCCGACAAAGCCAACGACGCGCAGATTATCGAAGCGCTGCTCGGCAGCAAAAACAATCTGCACAACAACTATCAGGACTTTCAGGCTTTTCTCGAACACGGCGGCCACATCGGCTTGCAGCACGATCCGCTGCTCTACGGCGCGTATGCGCTCAATCCATTTCTCGTCAGCGTGGAAATGGTCCCGATGCTCATCATCAAACAGGGCCAGGTCGGAGTCATCAAGGCCTACGTTGGCCTTGCCACACAAGACACGAGTGGCGTCGACTTCAAATACGGTTCACTCGTTCACCCCGGCCATCGTGGCGTTTGGCAGGAGCCGCTGCGCACAGGAAAATATCCGCTCAACCCGCGCTGCTACGAGCCGGAAATCGTTCCGACGGCCATCCTCAACCTGAACTGGGCCGACGCCAACAGCGAAGCCCACAATCTCGATTCGCAACTTCAGCAGATCGTCGCGAAGTCCAAAGAAGGTTTCATTTTCAAAATCGACCTGCAGGTCCAGATTCATGTGCCGGACACCAAGGCCCCCCGCGTCATCTCCATGGTCGGCACCATGAAGAACCTGGTCACGGAAGTTCTCCAGGCCGCCGTCGGCAACCACTTCCGCAACTCTCTGCAGAATATGCCTGCGATCAACTTCATCGAAACGCGCCAGCAAGTGCAGGTCGAAGCGTTCGAACACATCCGCCAGCAGCTCGAGCAATATCAGGTCGAGACAAAGGGCGTTTACATCCAGGATGTCGTTTTCCCGGACGACATGGTCACGGTGCTCACGCATCGCGAAATTGCCAACCAGGAAATCGAAACGTTCAAAAAGCAACGCGCCGCGCAGGATCAGCGCATCGAGATGGAGCAAGCCAAAGGCACGGCTGACATGCAAGCCGACCTCGCGCGTTCCAAAGTCGGCGTGGACATCAAGAAGAACAACGCGGACGCTCGCGTTGCCGAAGCGACCGGCGAAGCCGAATACATCCGCCAGACCGGTACGGCAAAAGGCGCTGAAGTCGAAGCGGTCGGTCTTGCGCGTGCACGCGGTTATCGCGCACAGGTCGAAGCGCTCGGTTCGAACGCCACAGCCATCGTCAACGTCGTTTCCGCTCTCGCCGAAGGCAAAGCCAAGTTCGTACCCGACGTTCTCGTCACCGGCGGCGGCAACGGCGGCGGCGCGCTCGACGGCCTCGCCGCAACAGCCATGCGCTTTTTCGGCGGCCCCAGCAACGGCGGCACAGGCGCTTCCACCAAAGCTCCCGTCACCGCGCTGCCTCCCGACATGGAAGCAGCCCTGGCCAAAATCACGCCAAAACAAAAGGAGCCACCGACCAAATCCTAGTCAGCGGTTCGCCAAGTGGTGTTCATCCTCCCTTGGCGACCAAAGCAAAAGCTGTCATTCCGAACCCACGGCTTTTCGTGGGTTCGGAATCTGCTTTTCTCCCCTTTTTGTGTTTTTCTCTTGTTATTGCGCATACTCCGGATGCTTCGCCTTCCCTCGCAACTTCATCTCTCTCTCCACCTTCCCGATCCACTTCAGCTCCGTCTCAAATCCCGCAATCATCAGCCGAACCATCCACACCGCTTCATGATAAGGATGCCCCACTTCCTTGAGCACGCTCTCCAGCGTCTCTTTCTCTCTCGCCAACTCCTTTTCCAGAAATTCCCGGCGCCGCTCCATCTGCCGCGCAAAAACTCCCCGCCGCACCTGCCACGACAGCGCCATCCACGTCAAAAACTCCGGCCGCTCGCGCCCCGTCGTCCATTCCTCACGTTCGAGCGCGTTCCTAAGAGCCTCGGTTCCGCGCGCCGTCGCTGCATACACCTGCCGCTCCGGCCCTTCCGCTTCTTTCTCATCCGCCGCCACCCGCAACATTCCGAGCCGCGCCAATTTCTCCAAAGAGTAGTACACCTGCGGCCGCGAAATTCCCGCCCAGTCCTGAACCTCCCGCCGTACCAGCTCCGCATTCGCCTGATACCCATGCATCGGCCGCTCCGCGAGCAAGCTCAGCAGCACCAGATCCGCCGTCGTCAGCCTCGCTCCGTCTTTCTTTTTCCCCTTCTTCACTCTGCGTCCTCTGTGTCTCTCTGTTAAGTCCTCTTCTCCTTACTTGTTTCTTTACTTCCTTTCTTTCTCTTCTCGCTCCACCACCACCACTGACACTTCTCCACCGCCAACCGCGGATTCCTCGCCTGCGCCACCGCCGCCTCAAACGTATCCAGCACGCAAATATCCTGATGCTGCTTCGCCACGCGCCCCAGCTTCGTGTACAACTTCTTCGCGTCCTGCTTCGCCAGTTGCCTCACGCTGCGAATCCCCAGCAATTTGAAATCCCGCAGCATCGCCGGCCCGATCGAAATCAGATCCTTCAACTCCCGCTCTTTTCTCTTCATAACCTTCCCCCTTCATAACCCCCTTGACACCGGCATCCAATTCCCTTACATTCAGCTAGTCTAGTTTAGACTAGTATCGTTCGCAAGGAGATTCTCATGATCAGAAAACTCACTCCCATCCTCTTCGTGGAAAAAATCGAACCCGTCCTCCCCTTCTGGACCGAGCTTCTCGGTTTCGTCAAAACCGTCGAAGTTCCCGAAGGCGACCGCCTCGCCTTCGTCATCCTCCAGCAGGGAAGCGTCGAAGTGATGTACCAGACCTACGCCAGCGTGGAAAAGGACATGCCCGCCATTTTGCCCGACGTCCGCAAGGGCCCCACATTCCTCTACATCGAAGTCGAAAATCTCGACGCCCTCAAGCCCGCGCTCGAATCCGCCACGGTCTATCTGCCCGAGCGCACCACCTTCTACGGCGCCCGCGAAATCGGCGTCAAGGACCCCGCCGGCCACTTTCTCACCTTCGCCCAAATGTCCGCCGCCGGCCAGAACACCTGACCGCACCTGTAAGGCCGGCTTTTTATCCCAAGCAAAGCCGAGGGACCGAGTCGGCCCTGCTCGATGTTCCGACCTCAACTACTTCTTGTCGATCGGTGGCGCGCGCCGCACTTGTGGTTGGCTTGGCGTTGCAATCGACCGCGCTCCATTTTTTCCCACGGACCGCACCGCAAAAAAATGATTGTCCGTCGAAACGTCTTTCAGGACGTGTTCTCCCGCGCTCGCCACAAAGTCATGCACGCTCCAGCGCGTCTCCGTCGTTTCCCGCCACAAGATTTCAAACCCCGCGCGGTCGCTATCGTCCTCCGCATTCCACGAAAGTTTCGCATCCGGCGTCACCGCGCCGTATAACCGCACGTCGGCAGGCGGCGCAGGCGCCATCGAAAGCACTCGTAGCACCTCCGCGTTGTCCCACGCCACATTTCCCATAAATTTGAAGTCCAGATATTTCTCGAAGTCGCCGTACTCCACGCCGTTTTCCGTCCTCGGTGTCTGGTGCTGGTGGTTGTAATCTTCCAGCGGCTCCGTAAATCGAACCGCCGGCATTCCCGCTTTGTAAAATACGTAGTGATCTCCGCCGCGTCCGTAACGATCGACGCGGAATATCATCCGAATTGCGTCGCGCCCGTCGATCTCTTCAATCGCTCGCGCCAACTCCCGCGAAGGTGAATCCGCATCTTCAATCTCCCCGTTCCCCGAAAAAACGCGCACGCGATGCGGCCCGCCCGGCGCCGGATCGGCGCCCACAATGTCGTTGTCCATCATTGCGCCCACCGTGTACCCCTGCTCTTTCACCCAGTCCAGCATGCGGTACGAGCCGAGCAGTCCTTGTTCTTCGCCCGACAGCACCGCGAAAATCACCGTCGCGCGATTCGTTCCGGCCTTGCTCACCAGTCGCGCGCATTCCACGGCCACCGCCACGCCAGACGCATCGTCATCCGCACCCGGCGCATCCGCCTTCGGGTCCATCACGTCCGACGGCCGCGAATCCACATCTCCATCAACAATAAACACCGTCTTCGCCAGCTTCGGATCGTTTCCCGGCAAAATCGCGTACACATTCTCCAGATGCACCGGCTTGTTGTCGGTCCGCTCGTTCTGCATCTCGAATTTGTCCACCACAATCTGCAGTTTTCCGCCGGTCGCTTTCGCAAGTTCATTCAATCGCGCAATCGCGAAATCCCGCCCGCATCCCACGCCGCGCTTCGGATCCGTCCACGAAGAAAGGGTCAGCCGTGTCCCGCAACTCACCAAATCGCGAATCAACGCCGCCATCGCCTTCTCGTCAATCGCACCGCGCGCAATTCTCCCGGCAGGCTTCGGCAACATCTTTGCCTTCGGCGCGCCCGTCGTCGGCGGCTCCGCCGGATCATGCTTCTCTTGCGCCCGCGCCGAACTCATCGCCAACAGAACTACCAGCATTCCCGTTCCAACGTGCAACATTCGCTTCCCATTACCGAACTTCATCGGTTTCCCCCAGGCGCCCACGTGCCGCGCCGCAAATTCTAGCAAACCTTTTCCCCACCGCGACAAATGAGCAACCCGGCCGTCAATCAAGATTCGTACGTTGGCTCGCGTAGGGGCACGATACATCGTGCCCTCTTCCGAGCAAAATCCATTTCGGCCCCCGATTTAGAGTACTGCATAAAAAGCAGAGCTGCTTCTGCTCTCACGCTGGACAAGCGAAACAAAACGATATAAACAGTAACAATTCGATATTCGCAGTGCGTTTGCGCCGCGGCTGGAGAAAATCCGCGCCTGGAGATAATTTCGATGCAGCGTAGAGATTTCCTGAAGCGCAGTGTCGCCGTCGCAGCTGCTGCGGAGATTTTGAGCGGCGAAGCGCACGCCAACGTTCCCGCGCACAATTGGACAAATTACGACTTCGGTTCCGGTCCCCACGTCACCGATCGCCTCAATCAAGGTCCCTTCCCGCAATACGCTCCCGATGCCGTTATTCCCACGGACGATGTGGTGATGACCACTACTCCTTCCGATGATGTAGTGCCGAATTACGGCATGGGACTCGTCACCTACATCACAGCAGACAGCGGCACGGAGGAAATCAAGTCCGACAACATTCCTCAGGCGATCGAAGACCTGGTTCGTTTTCCATTGGGCCAGCAGCTTTATATTCGCCCGACCTGGAGAGAAATACAGCCGCATCCCGGACGTTTCGAGATGCCCGGCTATCTGAAACTCGTCTTTGAATTAGCGAAGAAGAACAACAAGCGCATTGGATTGCGAATTCAAATGTGCGCTCCCGACTATACCCACGAACCCGCTCTTCCGGATTTTGTCCTCGAAAAAGTCCCGAAGGTGGATCTGCTGGAGCCGGGCGATCAGGAGAGCAAGTCCGCAGGGAAAAGATTCCTGGACAATCCGCACTCGCGCTATCAACCGCGGTACGACCATCCTTTTTTTCAGCAAGCCTTCAAAGAACTCGTCGGCCAACTCGCCGCGGAATTCGACGGCAATCCCCTGATCGAATATATCGACACCTTCATGTATGGCTTTTGGGGGGAAGGGCACACTTGGCCGTTTGCCAACAATCCTTTCCCTGATTACCTGACGGCAGAGCGTACTTGGACGAGCATGCTCGAAGTCCAACTCGATCACTTTTCGAAAACTCCTCTGCTCACCAATACGCAACCGGACTTCAGCCGCGTCGGCAATTCAGAGCTGCTGGACCGGACGGTGCGCAGCAACAATTGGATTCGCAGCGACACCATTTTTATTGAGAACGAGCAAATTGAAGCGCTCAGCAATCGCCCGCCGTGGATTGCCGCATTGCTCGAGCAGGGTCTTCCGGGCAAACCTCCGGATCCACGTCAAGCCAATGAAGGAATATCTCCGGCGGAGAACATGATCGCGCACGTGATGGATATTGGGGCGAACTACTGGTCACTCTGGAATTTTCACCAGATCAGCGCCAAGAATCTGCTCAGCTACTATCAGGCCTATCCGGCAGCCTTCGATCGCATCGCTCGACGCATTGGTTATCGCGTGCGTCCGTCTTTCATCTGGAGTTACAGAGACGCTGGCCATCTGGGGCTCATTGTCGGCTTCGCTAACGATGGCATCGCAGGCGTGCCGGGCGTCTTGCGAGTGAGCGTCGAGAGCCAGGACGGGAAAGTGCTTAAGAGCGGCTGTCTCGACGCCGGTTACCCCTTACCAGGCAAGATTCGGCAGGCCCAGTTTGTGCTTCCCAATCTCACAGATTGGCAAGGATTGAAACTTAGAGCGGAGATTGAGGTAAAGGGAATGCGCTATCCCGTTCGCTGGGCGTGTCACCAGAAGCTGAACGATGACGGCTCGCTCACCCTGCGTCCCAACCTCCGCCAGCAAGTGTAGGCTGTGGTTCTTCTGAAGCTAATAATCGTGCGATTCGAATATCCGCATATTTCCATCTACAATCCCGCTTGCCAAGCTAACTCCGCCCGGCGCTAAAATAGTGGCTCCCGCCACTTGCGAGGTGTCCCATGCAAAGCACTCTTCTCGGTCGCCGCTCATTTCTAAAAGTCAGCTCGCTTGCCGGAGGCGGCATCCTTATCTCTCTCCGCGCGAAGCCGCTCGCCGCTGCTTTCGCGCAAGGCGCTGCTGCTGCCGCTCAACCTGCGTTCTCCGCGCTCGCCTTCTTCAAAATCGCTTCCGACGGCATCGTCACCATTCTTTCCAAGAACCCCGAAATCGGTCAGGGCATCAAAACGCAACTACCGATGATCCTCGCCGACGAACTTGACGTGGACTGGAAAGACGTTCGCATCGAACAAGCCGACCTCGATGAAACAAAATTCGGCCCGCAACGCGCCGGTGGCAGCACCGCCACTCCCATCAACTGGGATCCTCTTCGCCGCGTTGGTGCTGCTGTCCGGCAAATGTTTATCACCGCCGCGGCGCAATCCTGGGGCGTTTCGGAATCGGAGTGTTCCACCGCATCCGGCCGCGTTCTCCACGCTGCATCCAGTCGCTCTGTTGGCTACGGCGAACTCGCCACAAAAGTTGCCACGCTCACTCCGCCGGATCTGCAATCCGTCAAACCAAAAGATCCCAAAGACTACAAAATCATCGGCCGGGCCACGCGCAGCGTGGATAATCCGCTCATCGTCACCGGTAAGTTTCCTTACAGCATCGATTTCAAAGTTCCCGGCATGCTCTACGCCGTTTTCGAAAAGTGCCCCGTCTTCGCTGGAAAAATCTCTAATGCTAATATCGATGAAATTCGCGCGCTTCCCGGCATAAAACACGCCTTTATCATCGAAGGCACGCAGGATCTCCTCGGCCTCCACTGCGGCATCGCCATCGTCGCCGACTCCTGGTGGCAAGCGAATCAAGCCCGCAAGAAACTTCGCGTCACTTGGTCCGATAGTCCCACCACCCAGCAAAGCAGCCAGAACTTCGCCAAGCAGGCCGACGATTTCTCTAAAAAAGATCCGGTCTTTTTCCTCCGCAGCGACGGCGACGCGGACGCTGCCCTAAAATCAGCCAAAACCGTCGAAGCTGGCTATTTCTATCCCTTCCTTGCGCACGCGCCGATGGAGCCGCAAAACTGCCTCGCGCATTACAAAGACGGCTACCTCGAAATCTGGACGCCCAGCCAGACGCCCGCTCGCGGCCGCCAGATGATCGTGGACGTTCTCAAGATTCCCGAAGCCAATATCACCGTCCATCTTCGCCGCGCCGGCGGTGGATTTGGCCGCCGCCTCACCAACGACTACATGCTCGAAGCCGCAGCGATTGCCAAGGAAGTTGGCGTTCCGGTGAAACTCCTTTGGACGCGCGAGGACGATTTCCACCATGACCACTATCGCGCCCTTGGTTACCACTACCTCAAAGGCGGCGTAGACTCTTCCGGCAAACTCGTCGCCTGGAAGAATCACTTTGTCAGTCTCGGCCAGGACAAGAATTTCGCGCCGGTCGCAAGTATCGGCCCCAACGAATTTCCCGCCGGCTACGTTCCGTCGTATTCCCTCGGCTCTTCTCTCATGCCGTGCGGCATTCCCACCTACGCGCTGCGCGCTCCTGGCAGCAATGGCTATGCCTGGGTCTTTCAATCGTTTATTGATGAACTGGCGCTCGCGGCAGGCATCGACCCGCTCAAATTCCGTCTGCAACTGCTCGGCGTGCCCCGCGTAGTGAACGCTTCGACCGCTGCTCCTGCGGGCACGCCCGAACTTGATCCGGCTCGCATGTCCGGCGTTCTAAAACTCGCCGCCGAAAAATCCGATTGGGGGAAACGCACCTTGCCGAAAGGCACCGGCATGGGCGTCGCATTCCATTTCTCCCATCGCGGCCACTTCGCCGCCGTCGCGCTGCTGCACGTGAACCCCGCGAAAAAAGTGAAAGTAGAGAAGATCTGGAGCGTCGGCGATATCGGCAGCCAAATCATCAATCCGCTAAACGCGGAAAACCAGACGCAAGGCGCCGTCATCGAAGCGCTCAGTCAGTTGATGGCTCAGGAGATCACCATCGACGGCGGCCGCGCCAAGCAAAGCAACTTCAACGAGTACGAACCCGTGCGCATAAACCACGCGCCGACTGCCATCGAAGTCCACTACCTGAAGACCGACAACTCACCGACCGGTTTAGGCGAGCCCGCGCTTCCTCCGACGCTCGCCGCCGTTACCAACGCCATCTTCGCCGCCACTGGCGACCGCGTCCGCTCTCTCCCCCTTTCCAAACACGGCTATTCCTGGGCCTAGCGCCATTTCTCTGCACTCCGCGCGCCCGTCCTTCCGGCCGGAGTAGCCCGGCACTTTCTTGCTTGCTGTGTGTGCGCCTGGCTATGGAGTGGAGGAATCTTTCTAGGATCTGCCGGTCGCGCTCGCATTTCGGCTCGCCTCTCATCTGTGCTAACGTTTTTTGTTTATGAAGAAGCGCATAGGCGTGCTTTTGAGCGGCCGCGGCTCGAACTTTGAAGCGCTGGCGGATTCCGTCGCGTCGCAAAATATTCCGGAAGCCGAAGTCGCGCTCGTGCTGAGCAATCGCGAAGCGGCCGCGGGAATCGATCGCGCCAAAGCGCGCGGTCTCGTCACGCGCGTGATTCCTTCCAAAGGACTCGAGCGCGAAGCGTACGATCGCCTTGTCGTCGCCGCGTTGAACGAAGCAAAAGTGGATTTGGTTTGTCTCGCCGGCTACATGCGTTTGCTCTCGCCGTATTTTGTTGCGGCGTTTCCGCAGAAAATTCTGAACATTCATCCGTCGCTTCTGCCATCTTTTCCCGGTCTCGAAGCGCAAAAACAGGCGCTCGATTACGGCGTAAAATTTGCCGGCTGCACGGTGCATTTCGTCGACGAAAATCTGGACGCCGGGCCGATCATTCTGCAATCGGTGGTTCCCGTCGAAGACGGCGACACGGAAGAAACCTTGTCGGCGCGCATCTTGAAAGAGGAACACCGGATATACTCCGAAGCGGTAAAACTTGTCCTCGAAGGGGAATACAAAATCATTGGGCGGCGCGTAGTACGCTGTAAATCATAAACAATGACCGCATCTTTCAAACCCGTTGCCGAACAACTCGCTTATCTGAAAAAAGGCGTCGCGGAAATTATTCGTGAGGATGAATTGCGCGTGCGCCTTGAAAAATCGTGCAAGACCTGCGTGCCACTCCGCGTCTATCTTGGCGTCGATCCCACTGCGCCGGATATTCATCTTGGCCACACCGTTGTGCTGCGCAAGCTGAAACATTTTCAGGACATGGGCCACACCGCCGTCTTCCTCATTGGCGATTTCTCCGCGATGATCGGCGATCCCACGGGCCGCTCCGAAACGCGACCTCCGCTTTCGCGGGAAGAAGTGGACGCCAACGCGAAAACTTATCTGGACCAGGTTTTCAAGATTCTTGACAAAGACAAAACCGAAGTCCGCTACAACAGCGAATGGCTCGACAAACTTTCCAGCACGGAAGTTGTGAGGCTTTGCGCTCACTACCGTCTGGCGCGGATGCTGGAGCGCGAAGATTTTCGCTCGCGTCTGGAAAGCAATCAGCCCATTTCCGTGCACGAACTTCTTTATCCGCTGCTTACCGCCTACGACGCGGTATCGCTGAAGTCCGACGTGGAGCTGGGTGCGACCGAGCAGAAATTCAATTTGCTCGTGCATCGCGACATCCAGCGCGAGTACGGCCTCGAGGGCCAGGTCTGCGTCACGATGCCGATTCTTGTCGGGCTCGACGGCTCGAAAAAAATGTCCAAGAGCCTTGGCAACTACGTCGGCATCACGGAAGCCCCGGCGGAGATTTTCGGGAAGATGATGTCGATTCCCGACGATCTCATGTGGAGCTACTACGAGCTCGTCACGGACCGTACGCCCGAAGAAATCGCGGCGCTGAAGAACGAAGTTTCTTCCGGCAAGCTGCATCCGATGGATGCCAAGATGCGGCTGGGCCAGGAAGTTGTCTCCGGTTTTCACGGCGCGGACGCCGGGAAAAAAGCGGCCGACAATTTCCAGCGCGTCTTCCGCGATCGTGAAGCACCGACCGAAGTTCCCGTGCAGAAGATTCCGCGCGGCCCGGCGAAGAAACTGATCGCGCTGCTGGTTGAGCTTGGGCTTGCGCCGTCAAAGAGCGAAGCGGAGCGGCTCATCAAGCAGAAGGGCGTGGAAATCAATGAAACGCCCGTCGAAGATTTTCGCAAGGAACTTGATCTTTCTAGGCCGGCGGAGTTTTTGATTCGCGCGGGAAAGAAGAAGTTTTTGCGGCTGGTTGTCGAGTAACCTCCAAAAGCGCCGATCTGAAGATCGGCCCCTACGCAACCTGGACCTCGCTATTGGTCACCTCCGAGTTCGTCGAAGTAGGAGGCGCATTCGGTGAGTTTGGATTCGGTGCCGTCGTGGACGGCGTACATGGCCTGTTTTTTTGGTTCGTAGCCGTTGCGCCAGAGGGAAGCGGCGCCGTGAACGCCGTCTTTGTTGAGCGCGTAGAAATAAATATGGAACGTGCCGAGTTTTTTCTTGTCGTTTTTGTAGTGGCGGGCGATGCGGGCGCAGGCTTCAAGGCACGCGTCTTTCGGCGATTTTCCCTGGCGCATCATTTCGATGATGGTGTGGCCGCCGGAAATTTTTATGTTTTCTTCGCCTTTTCCAGTTGAACCAGCCGCGCCTACTTCGTTGTCCACGCAGCATCCCGCACCGATAATTGGCGAGTCGCCCACGCGCCCGGGAATTTTCCACGAGAGGCCGGAGGTTGTGGTTACGGCAGAGACATCGCCTTTTGCGTCTACGGCCATGCAGGGAATGGTGCCGGTGGGTGGATCGACAATGACGTTGACGGCGCGCGCAAGAAGGGCTTGTTCCGCGGGCGAATCGCCGAACATCGGCGCAATATGTTCGCGGAGGGCGGCGGTCGGTTTCCATTCGGGGCTGTCCACGCCGGGGCGCCAGTTAAAGGAAGTCGACGCTTTCCACGCGAGCCAGATTTTGCGCGAATGTTCGGTGAGAAGACTTTGCTCCTCAAAACCTTCCGCGACGGCGAAGCGGCGCGCGCCATCGCCGACGAGCATGACGTGATTCGTGCGCTCGAGAACGGTCTTGGCAAGTTTTGCGACATTCTTGATGCGACGCACTCCGGCGACGGAACCGGCGCGATGCGTGGGGCCGTGCATGCAACTGGCGTCGAGTTCGACTTCGCCTTCTTCGTTTGGCAATCCGCCGTAGCCGACGGAGTCGTCGTTGGGGTCGTCTTCGACAAGGGTGACGGCAGCGACGACGGCATCGAGCGTGTCGCCGCCGGATTTCAAAATGTCCATGCCTTTTTGCAAGGCGTTCACGCCGTTCGCGCTGGAGATGAGGATGGGGCGCTTGCCTTGCGCCGAAGGGAGCGAGACTCCGAGCGAAGCGGGAGCCGCACCGAAAAGTCTTGGCGTCCCGGCAACGGCGGTTCCGGCGAGGGAAGTGAGAAAGAATTTACGGCGAGACCACAGACTCATGGAAGCCTCCTTGGATTTGGCGGGGCCAATATACGACGGAGAGAGGCCGCTCGCCTAGTTCGGTCGGACGTAGGGCCCCTCGTCCCGAAAACGCTTCCGGGGGCGAAGAGCGCAGGTCTCGCGCTTGGTGCTGATGCAGAGTTCGATTCCGAAGCCAATCACCTGCGCCTGGTCATGCCAGTCCGACAAGCCCTCCTTCTCGGACTCACCTAAAACCTCTACTGCTTGAGGCATCGCCTTCGTCTCCAACGACGTCAACAGAGCCACGTAAAAGTCTGATGTGTTGTACCTGCAGAATCGAAAGGAGTTAGCGGAATTTTGCAAAGAGGCCGAGGAACGTGTTGGGACGCCGCGAGGCAGGGGAAGAGCGTCGTGCAAGCCACGATAGAGCCTACACAAAAGTACATAAGTCAATAATCGAGACAGAAGGGGCGTGAAGCGCTGCTCAGGCGGTTGTGGGTGGCTTAATGGCGTTGGTTACGGCCTGGCCGGTGTCGCGGCGAGGCGGGGGCAGCTTTGGAGCCTGCTTCTTGGGTTTTCGGACTTCGCGTTTCCGTGCGTTTTTGTTTCCCATCGAAACATGATGACACAAAACGGCGAGGGAGGAAATTCCAGTTTGCGACGAAACGTAAAAGGTGCCGGGCTAAAAGCCCCAAACTGCACAAAGCGAAAGTAAGCGACGCCAGATTTCGAAGAGAGAATCTGCATTTTGGCGACTATTAGTTCCAACTCGGAAGTTTGCGATTGGTCGAGAGGGCTTGGGCGGCGTATTTGGCGAGGTAGACGGAGAGGGCTACGCCGTGGCCGGAGTAGGCGCCGAGGAAAATGAGGTTTTTGGTTTTAGGGTGGGCGCGGAGGATGGGGACGAAGTTTTTTGTAAGAAGGATGGGACCGCCCCAGCGATGAGTGATTCGGATTTTCTTTAGCGCAGGATGAAGGGCGCGCACACGCTGTTCGAGCGTTTCCAATCTTTGCGAGGACGAGCTACCCAGGACATTTTCCTTTTCCAGGCCGCTCCATAGTTGTTTTGCGCTGCGCCTCGGGAGGGACTCGCCGAAGGCGGGGACCAAGCCGCTGCCGAAGATGATGGCGCGATTTTTGGACTTCGACTTCCTTGGAAATGATCCGGTTTCAAGTAATCTTCCCCACAGATAGGGTAAATCTACGGTGTAGAACGGGCGGCCGGAAGCCAAGCCGAGCGCGGCGATTTGATTTGTTGTCAGAGGGGCAGTGGCGAGAGCGAAGGTGAGTTTTGGTTCCGGCGCGGTAGTGAAGATTTTTCCGGCGAGATTCAGGCCGCCGGCATTGGTGGCGAGCAAGACGCGGGTCGCTGTGACGATTTTAGTGCGTTTAGGACGCAACGAGACGTGGATTCGAATGGGATTCGTCGTGTCGATGCGCGTAACCTCGGCGCCTTCTGCAATGAGAGCGCCGGCACGGACGGCGGCGCGAGCGAGGCCGTCGATGATTTTGCCTGGATCGACTGCGCCGCCAGGGACTTTCTTAACGATGCGGACGCGGCCGGAATCGTTCCAATCGATTGGCGAATTTTGAAGAGGTTTTATTCTCTTGCCGTCCATCGAGTGAGAACTGCGGGCAATTTCCCAGACACCGGGAAGTTTCAAATTGGCACTGACGCCGAGTTCACGAAGAATTTTTCGATAGCCTTTGAGAACGTCGCCGAGGCCGGGCAAATTCCCCGCGGCGGTTTCGCCGAGGACCATGCCGCCGGTGCGGCCGCTGGCGCCGTTGCCGACTCTTTTTGCTTCGAGAAGGAGGACGGATTTTTTGGGCGCGAGGCGCTTTGCAATGGCTGCGGCAGCCAGCCCAGTGAAGCCGCCGCCGATGATGGCGATGTCTACGTGGCCAGGAAGCCGGGAAAGCTTTCCGCGGAAGGAGATATGCCAGGGAGTTTTGCCCCAGTCGGGAGAAGTAGTTGACATGACGGTTGGATGCCCAATGGTAAAGGTTAGGTCACGCGGCTTGTACCTCGAACGCTATTTCACGCGTTCCCAGACCAAGGACCGCGTGATGGGTGCGCCATCCTGCGTGGTGGTATCGAAAGAAAGGGTCAGGCGATCGCCGGAAAGTTTGAAATTGCGGTTGATGTCGTGGCCGATGTCGCCCGGAAAGAGTGCACTTTCGAGATGGTGTGTAACGTAGCCTTCCTGCTCATGAATGGTTACGGTGCCGAAGTAGGCGTCGTAACCGAGGATGGTTTGCGCAGTGTTCGGCGTGGACTTGGTGGCAGCGGCGATCTTGCAGTCATCGCCGAGCATTTCGACAGTACGGCCCTTGCGAGAAAGCTGTACTGCGACGTGGCCCGACGCGTCATAGACGAGAAAGCCTGCGGGCGTCGCGGCGAGATTGGGATCGGCCAGGAGTTCGCCGTTCGACTTGTGCGTTTCCCGCGAGACGAGCCGCCAACTGCCGATGAGTCGGGATTGAACGGAAGATTGCGCAGGGAGCGGGGACCCTTTGGCGCTTTTCGCGCGAAGTTCAGTGATTGAAAGGGTGATGACCAGGCAAGAGGCGACCACAAGAGACAGAACGAAAACAGACCAGCGGCGAGGCGTGTGCTCCATAGGGTCTCTCCATCGTAGAGGTGAATTGCAAGGCGGGGCGACGCCAAGTCTAATGCGACGATACCACTATTCGGCGGCGCCCAGAGGCAGGAAGTATTGGGTGCCTTTGACGGGTTCCTGGAGGCGGCGCAGAAGTTGCTGGAGGTCTTCGCTGCGTTCGACGAAGTCGATGTCGGAGGTATTTATGACGAGCAGGTCCGAAGCTTCGTAGCGGAAGAAAAAGTGTTCGTAGGCACGAGCGACTTCTTCGATGTAATCGGGCGAGATGTGCGATTCGCCGTGAGCGGCTTTCTTTGCGATGCGTGCGCGGAGCGTTTCCGGCTTGGCTTGCAGATAAATGACCAGATCCGGCGCGGGAATATCGCGGGCGAGCAAGTCGTAATAGCGTTCGTAGAGTTTCAGCTCTTCGTCGTCGAGATTGAGGTTGGCGAAGATGCGGTCTTTTTCCATCAGGAAATCGGAAAGGAGCGGCGCGGGAGAATCGGCGGCGAGCGCTTCGCGGAGGCGCTTTTGGCGTTCCAGCAAAAAGTACATTTGCGCGCGAAGGGCCGAGCCGGATTTTTCGTTGTAAAAATCAGTGAGAAACGGGTTGTCTTCGCAGTCGTAGGCACGGCGGGCGTGGAGGCGTTCGGCAAGGATGCGAGCCAGGGTGGATTTGCCGACGCGAAGCGGGCCTTCGATGGCGATGAAGCGCGGAGCTTGGGGGCCCCGCTTGGGGATGGGAGCGCGTTTGGCCGACGAGTCGAGCGCCATTCTGGGTTGCGGTGCCCTTTGCCGCCCAATTCCAGCGGCAGAAAGGCTCGCTTGGAGGGAGATTATAGCAGCAAAAAAAGTACCAGAATCGAATTTCCAAAAAGAACACGAAGTACTAGGAGGATCGGCAAAACTTGCGTACTGTTCAAAATGTGACCGACAGGCCAGTGCAAGCCTGTACCATCGGACAGCATACTGAGTGAGTCGCGGGCGGTGTGATTCGAGGCGCTTGCGACAACTGAGGTGGTCCCGATGTTTCTTGCCGCAGCCCTACTGGTGTTTGGCCTTCCGCAAAGCGTCCCCGGCGCTTCTGCCGATTCAGCAACTACCCCCGTAAAAACAGAGATTGTGAAAGAGGACGCGGCCCCGTCGAGCGCGTTGCCGGTTGCACCGACGCCGAAAGTTGCGGCCGATGATGCGTTGCCGGCGACGGGCGAGTCGTCGTCGCTAAGCGCAGAGCCTTTCTTGCCTGGCGCAGCTATCCAGCCGGCCACGCCGCCGAAAGCTGCGATTCGCGGCCCGCGTTATGAAGCGCCGAAGCAAAGAATTGCGTGGATCGGATTGTCGGCTGCGGGACACAGCGCGGCGGCGTTTGACGCGTACTCGACGCGGCGGGCGATTGCGGGTGGATATGGCACGGAGTCGAATCCACTGTTGCGCCCGTTTGCTCATTCCGGCGCGCTGTATGTTGCGACTCAGGTGAATCCCGCAGTGATGGATTTCGTTGGGCACAAAATGATGACGAACCGGCGGCCGTGGGTCCGGAAAATGTGGTGGCTGCCGCAGGCGGCGGGAGCGGGCTTTTCGCTCGCCGCGGGCATGCACAACATGAGCCTGCTGAAATAGCGCCGACGAGCTTGAAGTAACAGGTTACCCTGACGAGCGAAAAAAAGCGTCCCGAGCCGTTCCCTCCGGCCGGGACGCTTTGGCTTTTTCGGGCACTGTACGGTGTTTGCGGGGACTCTACCGTAATGACGAAAGGGCGCCGCCGTTCGTCCAATACAAACGTACTTGCGGGGACGGGCGGTGAGGTAGACTGAGGGCTGTCGCGGGTGCCCTGGCGACAGCTGCGCTACGCAACCATTTTGCCGGGGCCGAACTCCAACAGCCCGAGAGCCGGGGACTAGCGAGTCCTCGTAAGGTAACCACGAAGTTTATGGGCCAAATTCCTCCAGACGCGGACAAATCCAGAACCCGCGCACTCCGCTGGTCTCCCCTTTTGCTGATTGCGATTGTGCCGTTTGCATACCTACATTTGCGCAGCGGAAAAACGGAAAACAAGGGCGGGGAGTTCGAAGCGAAAGTTGAGAAAAAAGAGTTCCGGCAATTGCTGCGCTTGAACGGGACGACGCAGGCGTCGCGGTCGTTTGTGGTGCTGGCGCCGAGGCTGGAAGGCGCGCAAGTCGGATCCATGGTGATTACGAAGCTTGCGCCCGCTGGCGTGCAAGTGAAGAAAGATGACGTGCTGGTGGAATTCGATCCACAAGCGCAGATGAAAGATTACCTGGACAAGAAGAGCACCTACGAGAATCTGGCGAGCCAAGTGGCGCAGAAACAGGCCGACGAGGACATCGCGCGGGCGAAAGACGATACGGCGCTGAAGCAGGCGGAAGACGAGCTGAAGCGCGCGCAGCTGGAAGTACAGAAGAACGAAATTGTTTCGCGGATCGACGCAGAGAAAAATGAGGAAGCGGTGGACGAAGCGGACGCGACGCTGAAGCAGTTGAAGGAGACGTACGCGTTGAAGCGGACGGCGGGCGCGGCGGCGGTGCACATTGTGGAGATTCAGCGGGACCGCGCAAAGGCCGCGATGGAGTATGCGCAAGGAAACGCAGCGAAGATGGTCGTGCACTCGCCGATGCAGGGAGTAGTGGTTTACAACACGATCTGGCTTGGCGGGCGAATGGGAACGGTGCAGGAAGGCGATCAGGTGAGGCCGGGCGTGCCGTTTTTGCAGGTGGTCGACCCGTCGCAGATGGAAGTGCGCGTGGAAGTGAACCAAGTGGACCTCCGCAACGTCCATCTGGGACAGAAGGCGGAGATGCATCTGGATGCGTATCCGGGGCTGGCGCTGCCGGCGACGCTGGAGCAGCTTTCGCCGCTGGGGCACAACGGGCAATTCAACGAGTTGGTGAAGACGTTTGCGATGCAGTTTGCGGTGCAGGGGCAGGACGCGCGGTTGCTGCCGGACTTGTCGGCGGCGCTCGATGTGGATTTGGGGAGCGCGAGCAAAGAATTGGTCGTGCCGCGGCAGAGTATCGGGTGCGCCGAGAAGAAATGTTTTGCGTGGGTGAAGAGCGGGAGCTCTTTTGACAAGCGAGAAGTGAAGGTCGGACGAACGAACGATTTGGAGGCGGTGGTTTTGTCGGGACTGGCCGAAGGAGACGTGGTGCGACGCGGGCCTGACGATACGAGTGCGGTCGCGGAGAAGCCGTGACGGTCGGAATCAAAAAATGGAAATGGAATAAACGGGCAGTGATCATCGCGGCCACGGCGGTGGTTGGTGTTCTTGTGTTCGGGGGATTCCGGCTGGCGAGTTCGAAGACGAACATACCGACGGGAGAAGCGAAGCGGAAAGAGTTTGTGGACTATCTGGAGATAAAGGGTGAATTGAAGGCGGAGCGGTCGGTGATTGTCACGGCGCCGTTCGGCGCAGGCGACTTGCAGATTCTGACGATCGTTGCGAATTCGGCGAAGGTCAAGAAGGGTGATTCGCTCGTGGAGTTTGACGCGACGACGGTGAAATCGAAACTGGCACAGGACAAATCGGCGCTGACGTCGGCGGAGGCGGAAATTCATCAGGCGCGGGCGGCGGCGAAGTTGAAAGAAGAGCAAGACCTGACGGACGTGATGAAAGCGAAGTTCGACAAGGAAAAAGCGCGGATGGACGCGAGCAAGCAGGAGATTGTTTCAGTGATTGAAGGGGAACAGGCCAAGCTGAAACTTGCGGACGCAGAACAGAAGCAAAAAGAAGTGGAAGCGAAATTGAAGGCAGACCGTGCGTCGGCCGCGTCCGACATGGTCAGCAAGAAGCAGAAGTACGATCAAGCCGCCTACCAGGTGCAACTCGATGAGAAAAGTCTGGCGCAACTGACACTGCGTGCGCCGCTGGATGGCATAGTGGCGCTGCAAAATCACTGGGAGCCACAAGGCGGACCGACGCCTTTCAAGTCGGGAGACCGGGCGTGGCCTGGCGCAGCGTTGCTGGAGCTGCCGGACGCGACTGCGCTGAAGATTTCCGCACGAATTGAAGAAGCAGAGCGGGGCCAATTGAACGTGGGGCAAACGGCGAAACTGCTGTTTGACGCGTTGCCGGATAAAAGCTTTGAGGGAAAGGTGAAAACGATCAGTCCGACGGCGAGCCTGGATTTCACGGCGGGATGGCCGATACCGAGAAATTTTTCCGTGGAGCTCAGTTTGTCCGAGCTGGACCCGCGGATGACGCCGGGAATGGGCGCACAGGTCCGCGTTGCGGTGGCGCGAGTGCCCGACGGAATTGTGATTCCGGCGCGCGCGCTATTTCGAAAAGCGGGCCGGACGGTTGTTTATGCGAAACAGGGTTCGAAATACCGGGAAATGGATGTGGAAGTAAGCCGAAAAAGCGGCGACGAAGTCTTGATTGCCAAGGGCATACAGCCTGGGGCGACGCTGGCCCTGAAAGATCCGACGGCGGAGCAATAAAAGTGCAGATGCTCAAGAAGAGATATTTGCGGGCAGTTGCATTACTGGCAGCGATGGCCGCTGCGGGAGGCGGCGGAGGATGCCGCCAAGCCACTGTGCTCGCTACAGATTCCGCGATTCCGACGGCGACGGTGAAAGAGACGGATCTGCAGCTTGTGGTGCGAACGACCGGGGCACTGAAAACACAACAATCGAGAGGAATTAGCGCGCCTCCGATTGCGGGTGGGACGCTGCAAATCGTTGAACTGGCGAAACCGGGAACCGAGGTGCACGCCGGGGACGTGGTGCTGGAGTTCGACCCAAGCCAGCAGAAATACAACCTCGAGCAGAACCGAAGCGATTTGCAGCAAGCGGAGCAAGAGATTGCCAAAGCGCGAGCGGATGCGGCGGTGCAGGCGGCGGAAGACAAGACGGCGCTGTTGAAAGCGAAGTACGCCGTGCGCCGGGCGGAACTCGAAGTGAGCAAGAACGAGATCGTGAGTCCGATTGACGCGCAAAAGAATTTGTTGGGACTCGACGAAGCGAAACGCGCACTGGCTCAACTGGAACAAGACATCGGTTCGCACAGCGCTTCGAACAAAGCGGCGCTGGCGATCAGCGAGGAAAAACGGCACAAGGCGCAACTGTCGATGGACCAGGCGGAGCTAAACATAAAGAACATGCGCATCACGTCGCCGATTGACGGGATCGTGGTGATTCACGGCAACCGCGATTCGACGGGAGGATTCTTTCTTGGGGGAATGACGCTGCCCGATTACCACGTGGGAGATCAGGTGAATCCCGGAAGTTCGATCGCGGAAGTGATTGATTTATCGAAGCTGGAGCTTTCGGCGCAGGTCGAGGAAATCGACCGCATGAACATGAAGACCGGGCAAACGGTGGAAATCACGCTCGATGCGCTACCGGGCGAGAAGTTCACAGGCAAAGTGCGTACGATCGGCGGGGCGACGTCGCGGATGTTCTGGGACGACAACGCGAAACACAAGTTTGATGTGATGGTGGCACTGGACCGGCTGGATGAACGGCTGCGGCCGGGATTCGCGGCGCGGTTGAGTATTCTGGGCGACCAGATTTCGCATGCGGTGTCGATTCCGGCGGAAGCGGTGTTCGAACGCGACGAAAAAAAGATTGTTTACTGCCAGCGAGGCGGGGGATTCGAACCGAAAGAAGTGAAGGTGCGGGCGCTCAGCGAAGGCCAGGCGATTCTGGAAGGCGTGTCGGCGGGAACCGTGGTGGCGCTCGTGAATCCCGAAAGGAAACCGGGCGGGAATTCCAAGACTAGCGCCGGCGGGAGTTCCGCAATCGGCGGAGTGGCGAAGTGAAGTCGGACCCAGGGCGATGAAACCCAACTCACTCGCAGCACAAAGATCTCTGGCGCAATGGCTGCCCGATCTCCTGTTCGGGCTGGAAAATCTGGCGACGCATAAACTGCGGTCGCTGTTGACGATGCTGGGAATGATTTTCGGCGTGGCGGCCGTGGTGGCGATGCTGTCGATCGGAGCCGGAGCACAGCAGAAGGTGATGGCCTTCATCGAGCAACTCGGCGTGCGCAACCTGATCGTGGAAGCGAAGGAAGCGCAGAACGAGCAAGACCTGCAAAAGATAAGAAAGATTTCGAATGGCCTGAGGCTCAGCGACTACCAAATCATCCGAAAGAACGTGCCAAGCATTCAGATGGGCACGCCGAGAAAGCGATTCACACCAACAAAAGTGCTGCCCAAGCCGCAAGTCGAAGTACCGACCGTGTATGGCGTGGAGCCCAGCTACCTGGAAATAGGGCACCTGCGGGTGATGGAAGGGCGCTTCTTCGACGCGAACGACAACGCGGCGTCGGCACCGGTGTGCGTGCTCGGGGCGGCGGCAAAAGACAGTCTGTTCGGCGCGGCACAAGCGGTGGGGGAATACGTCAAGCTGAACGAACTCTGGTGCCACGTGATCGGAATTGCCGGGCCGCAGCTTGCTCCGCAGAGCGACGTTTCGGGCGTTCGGGCTGAAGACACGAACAACCTGATTTATGCGCCGCTGAATTCCGTGCTGTACCGGCTGGAGGATTCGCAGAGTTGGCTGAAGGATGAGGTTGACGGCCTGTATCTGCACCTGGCTTCAACCGACACCAGTGCGACCGATGCCGAGGTTGTGCGCGGAATTTTGAACGCTTCACATCACAATGCGGGAGATTTCAGCGTCATCGTTCCGGCAGAGCTCTTGGCGCAGCAAAAACGAACGGAGCAATTGTTCAATACGGTGATGGTCGCGATCGCTTCGATTTCGCTGCTCGTCGGCGGAATCGGAATCATGAACATCATGCTCGCCGCGATATTGGAGCGGACGCGGGAGATTGGCGTGCGGCGCGCCGTCGGTGCGAGAAGATGGGACATCATCCGGCAGTTTGTGATTGAAGCGGTGCTGATTTCGTTTGCGGGCGGACTCGTGGGAGTCGGAGCGGGATTTGCGATTTCACAATTGATTGCTTGGCTGGCGGGCTGGTCGACGATTGTCACGGTCAGTTCGATTCTTTTGGCGTTTCTCGTCTCGATTTCAGTGGGATTGATATTTGGAATTTATCCGGCGGTGAAGGCAGCGCGGCTGGATCCGGTGGAAGCAATTCGTTACGAATAACTGGAAAGAAGTTGGTTTGTCCTTCTGAGGTTTACCTGGGGAGGGTGAGCGATGAGAACGGCGAGACTAACCTTTACAGCGATGGCGTTTTTGGCTGTGTGTTGCGCCGAGAGTAAGGCGCAGAGCAGCGTAACGCTGGAGCGTTTTTTCGGTATTAGTGGCAAGCAAAAGCCTGCGTCGCCGCTTCCCGCGCCGCAAGGACTGGCGGATCACGTGGCGGATGGGAAGCTGGTGCTTACGTTGGGGGACAGCATACGGCTGGCGCTTTCAAACAATACGGACATCCGGCTGGACCATTCGCAGATCGAATTTGCGCTGGACAATTTGCGGCGCGTACATGGGCCCTTTGATCCAATAGCGACGTCGAGCTTTGCGGACAACCGCGCGAAATCACCTACGATTACACAAATTCAGGGCGCCCCGGTCCTGGAAACACTGACCCAGACAACGTCGTTCGGCTATTCGCAGCTGTTCCAGACGGGAACAAATTTTCAGACTTTCTTTTCGGCGAACAAGTTGTCTACGAACGACTCGCTGAGTTTGCTGAATCCTTCGCTCGCCAGCAATTTGCAATTCACGGTTACGCAGCCGCTGCTGAAGAACTTTGGCTTGTTTCCGAATCGCGCGCCGATTTTGATCGCGCAAAGGAGTTTCAAACAGGCTCGTGCAAATTTTCTGGGTGAGGTGAACGACGTTGTCTTGCAGATCGTGGGGAACTACTGGGGGGTTGTGCTGGCCCGCGAAAACCTGACGGTACAGAAAAAATCGCTGGAAGAGGCGGAAAAGAGCTACGAGCACGATAAAAAGGCGCTGAGCCTCGGCGCATTGCCGCCGCTGGATATTTACCGTTCGCAATCGCAGGTGGCGACGAGGCGGGTTGGCGTCATTCAAGCGGAATATTCGCTGAAGCAGGCCGAGGATCAATTCCGCCGTGGCGTGGGAGCGGACCTCGACCCCGCGATTCGCGTCTTGGACCTGGATTTGACCGACAGGCCGGAGCCGGCCGGCGAACCAGCCAGCACGGATATCGCGACGGCACTTGCGCGAGCGCTGGCGAACCGGCCGGAGCTGGAGCGAGTTCACGAACAACTTGCGAACGATGAGTTGAGCGTGCGGCTCGCACACAACAATTTGAAACCCGATCTCGAACTTTCCGGGTTTTATTCAGGGAATGGAGTTGCCGGAAACAGCCCGACCAACGGCAACACAGGACTGAACAATAGTTTGAACCAGGTTTTTCATTTTACGTATCCGGCGTACGGGGCATCGCTTTCGTTGACCCTGCCGATTCGAAATCACAGCGGCCAGGCAAATCTTGCCGATGCACTGGTCAGCCGGACGCGCGACCAATATCAGGAGCGGCAAACAAATCAGATCATCACGCTGGAGGTGACTCAGGCCGTGCATTCGCTGGAAGAAGCGAAGCTGACCATGGAGGCCGCTAAGGTTGCGGTGGACCTGGCGCGCGATACCTTGCATGCGGACGAACGGAAATATGAGCTGGGCGCGGAGGCGGTGTTTTTTGTGTTGGACGCGCAAACGCAGCTGGCACAAGCGGAGCTGAACCTGATTCAGGCGCAAATTAATTACCAGTTGGCCTTCGCGCAACTAGACCACGCGACGGGCGACCTGCTGGAACATCATCAGGTGCAGATCATTGAACCGAAGATGTGAATTGCTGGATGCCTGTTTTGCAACAAGTCCTTCGCCTGTTTTGTGATGAATGATGCGTCACAGACGGACAATTCAACTTTCTGCGCCTTAGCCAAAGGCGCGGTCACACTGATCGCGATCAGAACGAACCCGAACAGGAACGCGCGGATGAAGAATGCTCTCGTGTGAGTCACGGCCCTAACCGGCGGGACAAAACGGCGACCGACAATTGAGCCTCTTGTGGGCGAAAAAACATGCTTGTCCTCCAGAACCGAGCGACACGCGCACGCTCAGCGTCCCGAAATCGATTCCTGCAACGACTGTGCTCATGCTTTATGCCAGTGAACGTCCCAGCCGAAATACCGGGTCGCCGCTTCGTGTACCGCGCCGGCGACTGTCGAAAAATTCGCAGCCACGTGATGCTCGAAACCGTTTTCGCAAATGTACCGCAGCAGCTTCTGCAGTTGTGGAATCTTCACTACTCCCGCGCCGCCAAACGTCTCCAACGAATCGTTCGTGAACTCGCCTTCACCCACGTACCCGCGAATCTTCCCGTTCATATCGTCTGTCGAAAATCGCGCAAAACTCATCGCCCCGGCTTTCACACGTCCGACGCAAGTCCCGAACGTGTTTTCCT
>Ga0247669_1000066_pt1 | contig 57897 bp, 40 predicted proteins | sample CNK10_metaG_FD_182734 | JGI IMG/M metagenome (GOLD analysis project Ga0247669, IMG submission 182734) | Soil microbial communities from Purdue University Martell Research Forest, Indiana, United States - CNK10 | ecosystem: Environmental > Terrestrial > Soil > Temperate forest > Bulk soil... | reverse complement strand
TTCCATTCGCCGAGATAGTCGGAGGAGAAATATTCGAGGGGCGAGGGCACGAGGGAAGGGTAGCAATGGCGGGGTGGCGGCGGAAGATGTGGGACGTGGGGAGTTTCCTGAGGAGCGATTGGCACTGGTCGCGCCGGTTGGCCTCGATTGAAGAGGCCGGCTTCGGAAAGCCGGCCCCACAACTGCCGTAATTTTAGAAAAGCTAAGGAGTGCAGGCGGCGCCGGGGGAAATGGAGAGAACCGGGAGTGCGGGGAGCGGGGCTAGTTTTTGTTGTGTGAGGAAGGCGTTGACCTGAGGCAGAGATTGCGCGAGGCTGCCCCATTTTTCGATTGCGGCGGATAGACCCGAGCAGGACTCTTCGAGCGAGGCGAGGAGCGGCGAGGACGGCGCAGCGTCGCCGCTCTGTACCATGAAGGAAAGGCGGGCGAGGTCGCGATTGACGGCGCCGAATCCGGGAGAGTCGGTGCTGCCGGAAAAAATGTCACCGACCTTTTCCTGAAATTTTTCCAGCGGCGAGGCGGGCTGGCGCTGCTCAGCTTTTTCCTTCTTCTCTTCCCTGTCGTGGTCTGATTCTTTTTCGCCGGATTTTTTTTCGAGCGACTTCACGCGATCCGCAATGGCAGCAACGAATGGCGCAGCGGCTTCGGAAGCGGCGTAGCTGCTTTTGAGACCAGCGCCCATTTTGCGGCTGGCGGCGAACTGCGCAAGATAGTCGGCTGGAGAAAGATGGACGCGCGGATCGGGTAGAACGACGAGCGGTTGCGCGGAGCGGCCGGAACCATCGATCAAAGTGAGCTCGTACTTCCCCGGGACGGCGAGAGGGCCGAGCATCTGCTTCAACGGCGTTTGGCCGGGAATGGAATTGATGGTGAGCGTGTATTCGACGTATTGAATTGGCTCGCCGTAGTAGCTGTAGGCGAGGATGGGCGGAGCGTCATAACGTAAATCCCAAACGAAACGGTTGAGACCGGGATTTTTCGGCAGCGAAGCGGGCGGTGCGAACCAATAGTCCGGGGCGTTTTTCAGCGAAGTGTCCGGAGGCGGAGCGGCGCTGGTGAAGCGGCGCACCAAGTACTTATTTTCGTCGCGAATTTCGAGCGTGAGTTCTCCGGCGGAAGCCGACGGCAGATAGTAATAAAGGATGGCGCCATCGGGCGGGTTTTGGCCGGCGGGAACTTCGGGCGGACGCGGCGTTTCGGCGTCATTGTCCCAACGCACGCGGATGGCGTCGGCGGGGCGCAGGAGCGCGGGCTCGCTGGCATGCAGATCCGGGCGCGACTGCCGCAACGGAGAGACGTCATCGAGAATCCATAGCGCGCGGCCGTAAGTGGCGACGACGAGGTCGTTTCCATGCACGGCGAGATCGCGCATGTCCGAGGCGGGCAGGTTCAACTGAAGCGATTGCCAATCATCGCCGTCGTTAAACGAGACGTAGACGGCGTTTTCGGTTGCAGCGTAGAGCAGGCCTTTGCGGACGGAATCTTCGCGAACGGCGCGTGCAACCCAGCTTGCTTCGAGCCCGCGGGTGATTTTCTGCCAGGATTTTCCGGCATCGCGCGTGCGGTAGGCGTAGGGCGTGGAATCCTTGCGGATTTCGGCGACGAGGTACGCGGTGGCGGCGTCGAACCGGGAAGCTTCCATGGAAATGATTTGCGTTTCCGCAGTAAATTCGGCGGGCGAGACGTTGGTCCAGTTGGCGGAGTCTTCCGTGCGATAGACCAGACCGTTTGTCGTTCCCGCCCAGAGCGCGCCGCCTTGCACGGGTGACGGAACGAGCGCGGTGATGGCGGGCGGGCGTTTTGCGGCGGGATCTTCGTCTTCGTCGTCGCCATATTCGGTGTCGGAAGAGTTCGATTCGACGTTAGCGGCGGGACCGTGCGAGCCCGGAGAGCGGCGAATATTCGGCAGGCGCGCTTGCAACTGGGATTCCCGCAAGTTGCGCAGCGTGCTTTTTGCCGGCGGTTCGGAGCGCGCGGTGAGGTCCGGGCTGATTTCCTGCCAGGTTTTTCCTTCGTCGACTGTTTTTAAAACGAATTGCGTAGCGAAGTAAAGCGTGTGCGGATCTTGCGGGGAGAAAACGACCGGCGGCATCTGCGAGGCATGATGTTTTTTGCCGCGCGCGAAAACATGAACAAATTGCCCGGTGCTTTTATCCGAGCGGACGACGCTGCCATACCAGCCGCCGGAATAAACAATGCCCGGATGAAGCGGATCGGGCGCGATGTAGCTGTATTCGAAGCCGGCGATGGACCACCAGTCGCGAAAGGTGATTTCACCGTAATCGCTGCGGCTGGGGACGGCGGCGGTGCCGCTATCCTGTTGGGCTGCGTAGGCAATGTACGGAAACTGATTGTCGGTGATGACGTGATAGAACTGGCCGGTGGGCTGATTGAACCAGGACGTCCAGGATTGTCCGCCGTTATAGCTCACTACCGCGCCTTGATCCACGCCGAAAACAATGTGGGAAGAATTTTGCGGATCGATCCACATCGCATGGTAATCGTCGCCGCCGGGAGCGCCTTTGAAGGAAACAAAAGTTTTGCCGCCGTCGGTGGAGCGATAAGCGGAAGTTTGCATCACGTAGACGACGTCGGGGTTGCGGGGATCAATGAAGACGCGGCTGAAATAAAGGGAGCCGAGGATGCGCGGGTCCTTGGTGATTTGGCGCCAGGTGAGGCCGCCATCGTCCGAGCGGAAGAGGCCGGCGTTGAGAATGGCGAAAAGGCGACGGCCACGATCGCCGGGAGCGACGGCGATGCCGACACGGCCCCAACCGCCTGCGGGCAAACCTTTGTCGGGAAGCGGCGACCACGTGGTGCCCTCGTCGGTTGATTTGAAGAGCCAGGCGTCGCGCGATTTTGACTCGTCTTCTCCGGCGCGCCAATCGGCAGGATGCCAAATGGCAGCGTAGAGATTGCGCGGATTTTCCGGGTCGGCACAAAGATCGGAGACGCCGGCAAAATCGTCTTTGTAGAGAGTTTGTTTCCAGGTCTTGCCGCCATCGGTGGTTTTGTAAACGCCGCGCTTTGTGCCCGGGGTAGCGACGGTGAGAATTGGATGGCCGATGACGCCGACGACGACAACGTCTGGATTGCGCGGATCGATGAAGATGGAAGAAATGTAGCGCGTATCAGCGAGGCCGATATTGGTCCAGGTGGTGCCGGCATCGGTGGATTTGTAGATGCCATTGCCGGGCGTTTGCTCGCCGGTGCCGACGTAAACGATGCTGGGATTCGAAGGTGAAACAGCGACGGCGCCGATGGACGCGACGCGCTGGCTATCGAAAATCGGTTTCCAGATTTGGCCACCGTCGGTGGTCTTCCAGACGCCGCCGCCGGGCGTTCCCATATAAAACGTGGCAGGATCGCCGGGGATTCCGGCGACGGACGTGACGCGGCCCGCGCGGTGCGGTCCGATGAGGCGCCAACGCATGGCGGAATAGAGCGACGGATCGACGGAGGGAGATTGATGCGCGTCGGCGGGCGTGGAACAAAAAGGGGTGAGCAACGCGGCAAGCGCAACGATTCGAAAGATTCTGACTCTGAGGCGAGCGTTACCGTTCATGCAGCGATTCCTCCGGACGGGAAACGCTGAGTGTACCACCGGGCGCGATTGGCCATCGAGGCGGGCGCGGCTTACTTTTTGGGACGCAGAAGTCTGCGAGCGGGTTCTTCGACGAGGCGATAGGCCGCGACGGAAATGGCGATTGCGGCGGCGAGAGAGAATGTGACGCGGAGCGGCCACGACAGGTGAGGGACGGAATCGAAGACGCGCGTAATCACAAGCGAATGCAGGAGATACAGGCTGTAACTGGCGTCGCCGAGCAGAACCAGAAAGGGCGCGGCAAGAAGCGAAGTCCATTTCGGTTGGCGTGCGACGCCGCAAATGATGGCGGCAAACGCCGGTGAAAGAAGGCCCGCGGAAAGTGTTGGGTTGGGAATCTTGGGAGCCAGAAGCACGACGGCGGCGAATCCAAGCAAGCCGGCACAGACAAGCGGAGTGGCGAATTTTGCGCTGCCCGGGCGCGAGAGAAAAAGCTTGCCGGTGAACATTCCGACCAAAAATTCAGGCAGGCGAACCAGCGGATTGAAGCTGAGGACATTTTTCCAAAACAGGTTGGTCTCCCCGGAATTGATTTTGTCGAGGCCGTCGGGATGAAAATGAATATAGGCGGAAGAGAGGGAGATGCTGATCAACCAGAATGTGGCCAGCCAGAAGAGCAGACTTTTTGCGGAAAGTTTCCCGCTGTGGAGCAGGAAAAATGGAAAGACGAAGTAGAAGAAAGCTTCGACGCTCAGACTCCAGCATACTGAGTTCCACGTAAGGGCCGCATGCGGAACCCAGGATTGAAGCAGCGCAAGTGTAAGTGCGCAAGCTGGGATGAAGTGCGCTTTGCTCCAGGCGAAAAACGGCAGGTCGAGGTTGCGAACCGCGAACAGGAAAAAGGGTGCGGCGACGACGAGCGAAAGGGCGTAAGCGGGATAAATGCGGGCGAAACGCGCGCGCCAAAATTTTGTAGCGTTGAGCTGCTGGCCATCGTACGTGTAAACGAGGATGAAACCTGAAAGGACGAAAAAGAAATTCACGCCAACGAAACCGATGCCGGCGAAGTTTTGATACCACCACGGGCCGCCGGGGAGAATGCCAACGACACGCATATGGAAAAGGACCACGTGAAGCGCGGCAAAGAAACGAAGCGTGGTCAGCGCGTTCAGCCGTGGTCGCATAGGATTACGGTTTTGACGTCACCACTACACAATAGGTCACGCGGATTCTGTCAGCTTTTGATGAGGCGAAGGGCTTCGTAGGCAGCGCCAAGCTGGGGCGCGTTTTCATCCGTGATGACGGATACGGGCATGTTCTTTAGCAGGTTTTCGAAGTGCCATTTGTCTTTGAAGGATTGGAAGAAACGGCCGTCTTTCATTTTTTCTAGAATCTTTACGGCGATACCGCCGGCGACGTAAACACCGCCGAGCGCGAGCACTTTCAGGGCGAGATTACCGGCTTCGGCCCCGTAGATGTCGGTCCAGAGGTCGAGAGTCTCAACACAGACAGGGCAAGTTTTAGCGAGCGCGTTTTTTGTAATTTCCGGGGCGGGATCGGCATCGGGATCGTCGAACGTGGCGTGCTTAACGGTCGTGGAGAGAAATTCGTGGAGCGTGCGGAAGCCACGGCCGGAAAGGATTAATTCCCAACTAACTTGAGGATAGCGGCGCTTCATGAAGCGGAGGAGCTCGATTTGCTGTTCGGTGTGAGGGGCAAAATCAGAGTGGCCGCCTTCGGAGGGCACGACTTGATAGCGTTTTCCATCCCAAACGAGGAGCGATTCGCCGAGGCCGGTGCCCGCCGCGAGGAGGGCGCGCGTGCCGCCAGGTTCGGGTTTGCCTTCGTTGAGGACGAGGAATTGTTTTGGATCAAGATACTCGATGCTGTGTCCCCAGGCGCCGAGGTCGTTGAGCAGAACAATGTGAGAAACGTTCAACTCTTGCGAAAGAACCGCGGCGTCGATGGTCCAAGGCAGATTTGTGGCGCGGACACGATTGTTGATGACCGGGCCGGCGATGCCGAATCCCGCAGCGAGAATTTTTTCACCGGCGAGATGCGTTGCGGCCTGGCGCGCAAATTCTTTGGCGATTAAATCGAATTGAGCGAAATCCTTGCTGCGAAAGCGCTGCTTGAAGACGGGCGTGAGCTTGCCGTCTTTTTCACAAAACAGCGCGAGATTACATTTTGTACCGCCAACATCGCCCGCAAGGATCAACGTGGTCTCCTAAAGACGCTGAATCGAATTAAACCTGCAAAAGTTGCACTATGGGTTGTACCACGATCGGCCGTCGCGTTCGAGCAGGTTGTCGGATTCCTTGGGTCCCCAGCTGCCAGCGGCGTATTCGGGAACCTTGGCGCTCTTGGCGGCGCTCCAGACGTCGAGGATGGGATCGACAAGCGACCAAGCCGCTTCGACGCTGTCGGCGCGATCAAACAACGTGGCGTCACCTCGGACGCAATCGTTGACCAGCGTGGCGTACGCGCTGCGCGTCGCTTCGCCGAAGCCTTCGCGATAGCTGAAATTCATCGTGACGTTGCCGATGCTCATCTCGGTGCCCGGACGCTTCGCGCCAAAAGAAACGGAGATGCCTTCGTCGGGCTGAATATTCAGGACGAGACGATTCGGTTCGACTTCCTTGCCGCGAAAGACGACGTGCGGCGCGCGCTTGAACTGAATCATGATTTCGGTGGTGCGCTTGGCGAGGCGTTTTCCGGTACGGAGGTAGAACGGGACGCCGGCCCAGCGCCAATTGTCGATCAGTACGCGCATGGCCACGAAAGTTTCGGTGCGCGATGCAGGGCTGACGCCGGGCTCCTGGCGATAGCCAGGAAGTTTCTTGCCGTCGAACTGGCCCGGCGCGTACTGGCCGCGGACAACGGCCTGCGCGACGCCTTCGAGATCATACGGCCGGATGGACTGAAGCACTTTTAATTTCTCGTTGCGAACAGCCGTGGCGTCGAAGGAAGCCGGAGGTTCGACAGAGCACAGCGAAGTCAGTTGCAGCACGTGACTTTGAATCATGTCGCGAAGAGCGCCGGCCGTTTCGTAAAAACCGCCGCGGCGCTCAACCCCAAGCGTTTCACCGGCTGTAATTTGGACATGATCAACATAATTGCGATTCCAGAGTGGTTCGAAGATGCCGTTGCCGAAGCGAAGGACGAGAAGATTCTGAACGGTGTCTTTGCCGAGGTAGTGATCGATGCGGTAGACCTGGCGCTCTTCAAACACACATTGCACTTTTTTGTTCAGCTCTTTGGCGGTGGCAAGGTCCCGGCCGAAGGGTTTTTCGACGATGACGCGCACCCAGGCGTTTTCGTTCGCGGGCTTGGAGAGCCCTGCTTTGCCAAGTTGTTCGATGATGTCCGGATAAACTTCAGGCGGCGTGGAAAGATAGAACAACCGGTTGCCGCCGAGATTTTGTTCGGCTTCGAGTTCGGTCAGGCGTTTTGCAAGGTTCGCGTAAGCTTGCGCATCGGAATAGTCGCCCGCATGGTAGTGCAAGTTTGAGGCAAAGGCGTCCCACTTGACCGGGTCGATTGGACCAACTTCGGAAATTCCCTTTGCGGCTTCTCCGACGGTAGCGCGGAAGCTGTCGTCGCTCATTGCAGTGCGGGCAAAGCCGACAATAGCGTAGCGCTCGCCCAAAGAGTCATGCACGGCCAGATCGTACATTGCCGGGATAACTTTGCGCTTAGCGAGGTCGCCCGAGGCGCCAAACAAAATGACAGTGCAGGGATCAGTGGCACCGCCGTAAGACACTCCGGAATGCATAGATTCGGCAGGCATGCTATCTCCTTGGCAAAAACGCGAAGCACCGGGCCGGTACAACCGGCTCGAAAACTATACCTCAACCCCGAGGTTGCGCAGGTCGCCCTTCAGTTGTTCTGGGCTCTGAAAGTGAACGGTGTGGAAGCCGAGCTTTCGAGGACTCTCCAGGTTCAAGGGGCGATCATCTATGAAGATGCATTTTTCGGCGTTTCGTTGCGTAACTTCGAGCGCGACGCGAAAAATGGTGGGTTCCGGCTTGCGGGAATGGACGTAGCACGAACTGAAGAAGACCAGAAAATTCTTGCGAAGGTTAAATGCTTCGATTCGATATTGATTGAGTTCGAGCGGCTCGTTGTTGATGGCGCCGACGAAATATTTTCCCGCTGCCGTGACAGCATCGAGGACTTCACGCGAGCCAGGGAGAGCGCGCGATTGCGCAAACATAAACGCTGTGAATTCCTCGCGAGTGAACGAACGAGGACGATAGAAGAGGGTGCGATTCAGATATTCTTCAAGCGTGATCTGGCCGCAGTCGAAGGCGGGAAAGGAGAGGTCGTGGCGGTCGGAAAAATCCTCCCAATCGAGATGGAATGTTTCTGCTGCAGCCTTGCGCGAACCGCGGTCCCATCCGTTGGTTAGTACCACGCCCCCAATATCCCAGAAGAGTGTGTCGATATCGGGCATGGGCACCTCCGGGTCGCGGGCGATTTAGACTGAATTGCGTCCATGAAAATACACGAAATCGAAAAAGTTTGCTGAGGCTAGATCACCTGTCTAGGCAATTCGCCGGAGTTGCAGTAAGGTGGATGTTTGGAGAACTTCGGAGGACTTTGATGGCGGACGATAGTTGCAGTCCAGCACCCTCGGCAGAGCCGGTTGCGCCGGGCACGCGAATGGTGAAGTGCGTGAAATTCGGGAAAGAGTTGCCGGGACTGGATCGCGTGCCCTGGAGGGGCGAAATTGGGAAACGCATCTACGAAAATGTTTCGAAAGAAGCGTGGAAGCTGTGGATCGAACATTCGAAGATGATCATGAATGAATACCGGCTGAATCCGCTGGATCCCAATTCGCAGAAAATCATGGAAGAGCAATTGGAGCAATTTTTCTTTGGAGCGGGCGCGCAGCTGCCAGAAGGGTATGTTCCGCCGAAAGCGAAGGGCTGAGTCAGGAAGAGCTCTACGACTCGGCCGACCGCACTTGGCCCGTTACAGGGTGTTCCACCGGAAGCGCTGGGGTAATTCTGAATTGCAGCGCAGCATGTGCTTTGCGAAGCGCATCCTCAACCTGACCGGGTTGCTCGGCGCGAGCGAAAATAAATCCCAAATAACTTGAACCATCCGGCCACGCGGTGATCGAGTCGTGTTCACGCGCTGTGATGACGATGTCCTCGGTGCCGATCATACCTCGCGCTGTGTCCAGTCCGCTTACACCTTCGTAGATTCCACTGCGCGGCACGGGAATCATCATCACGCCCGACGCGCGCGTTTCGCGCGGGAGTTCGTCCACGGGAAGCTCCGCTGCGTGGCGAAGGAGCATTTCTTCCAGTCCGATCAGATCCCCACCACCCTGCGATTCGAATCGCAGAGCCCGGGCGCAGAGTCCGCCAATCGGCCGCGGAGCAATTTCGAGCGGCCAGACGCCGGCATCATTCAAGCGAAACTCGGCGTGCACTGGTCCATGGGAAAGCCCCATCGCAGCCACCGAGCTGCGCATGCAGCTTTCAATCTCTGCTTGTATCGATGGCGAATGACGCGAAGGCGTGACGTAAATGGTTTCTTCAAAGTACGGGCCGGTCAGCGGATCCGGCTTGTCGAACACGGCCAGCACACGGAGCGTTCCATTGGTGAGCAAGCCTTCAACAGCAACTTCATCGCCGGGAATATAACCTTCGACAATCACGTGCCCGAGATTCGGCTCGCGCGACGCTTGTAAATCCGCGGACACGAACAATTTTCGAATTCGCGACACCGCGGCGCGAAACTCTTCGCGATTGTTTGCCCGGATGACCCCCTGGCTGGCCGAAAGCGATAAAGGCTTGAGCACGCATGGGTAGGTGATTCCAAGCAACGCAGGCTCCGGTGCGGGATGAACCGGCACCTTGCGAAACCACGGAGTAAGCAGGCCCGCGTCGCGAAAAATTTCTCTCATTCGCAGCTTGTTGCGACACGCTTCCACAGCCAGCGGATGATTGTAGGTAATCCCCATACCGCGCGCGGCGTAGGCCGCAGCTAAGACGGGGCGATCGCCAATCGCCAAAATTCCATCAACCTGTGTCTGACGCATTTGTTCCATCACGCCGTGCGCCGCCCCTTCCGGCGATTCGAATCTCACGGCAAGCGCCCGGTCGCCCCAGGGGTCTTCCAATTGGTGGCAACGGTCCGTGACGTACAGCAATTCGACGCCGAGCTTTTTCGCGGCTTCATCGAAGCTACGCGTCTGGTAACCAAGTTTCGCGGCGAAAAGCAGGATTCGTTTCTGCGGCATGGCGGCGAGAGAATTCATGTCAGACAAAACTGTCCGCAGGCAGCGTAGCGGGTTGCTGCTTCTTTACAGGGCCTACGCCGAGAGATACAAGCTGGTCTTTCGTCGGCTCAGCGCAGCAATACCAGGGCTCGCTTAGGAATGGAACGGCTTTCGCCGGGGCCGGCGCCAGTTCGGGAATTTGCCGTCCCGCCGCTTCGTGAGCCTCCGCCCAAATCGCTGCAAAAGTCTTGCTTCGCGGCCACTTCGCAGCGTCGGCGCGGGCGGCGATGTCCTGTACTCTCGTGCTGAGAGCGTCGAGTCTCGTATCGGCATTGCTCCACGGATATACGAGCGATTCGGCGTCAAATAGCCCGACTTTCGTTCGGATGTCGTTGAGTTCCAGCATGCGCGAGCCTTCTGGAATCAACAGCCTGATGCCAAGCTGAACCGGCGCGACATTTTCAATAAGCGCTTCTTGCCGCAGGACACGCAGCAAGTCCAGATAACTTTCGTGCGTGGTCCACGGTGTAAATGGAACGAAGGTCGGATGCAGCGTGAGGCCAATTTCGCGGAATTTTGCGGCTACGTGCAGAAAGTCCGCGCGTGTGTGCCCTTTTTCCAACTTTTCCAAAACTGTGTCATCCACGGACTCTACTGCGCTGATTACAAAGACGCAGCCTGTGTCGCGAAGTTTTGTGAGCAAGTCCTCATGTTTTCGGAGATGCTCGATCTTAATGGTGACGTCGTAAGAGGTGTGCGGAAATTCCTGGCGAAACTCTTCCATCAGTTTCACGGCGTGGCCGATCCCGTTGAAAAAATCCGGATCGCCAAACGAAATGTGCTGCGCGCCGGCGGCCACCTGGCGCCGCACGTCTTCTATCACGACGTCACGCGCAACGATTCGAAACACACCTTTATAAACGGGCACGATCGGGCAATGCCGGCACAAGTGTTTACAGCCACGACTCGCTTCCGTCGAACCGACAACTCGGTAACCGCCTTCCGGCAAAACAAGATGTGCGTAGTTTTCGATGGCGGGCAGGCCAGAGCGGTCCGGAACGCGAAACGCGAGGCGTTCCATTGATGTGACGCTGGTTTCCTGTGCGTGGCGGTCGGATTCACCTGCCCAGGCAACCAGTTCCGCCTCAAATTCTCCGCCGACCAATTTTTCAACGCCGAGCGAACGCAGATAGTCCGCGTTCATCGGCGCATATAAGCCGTAACAGCAAATCCGCGCTTGGGAGTTTTTTCCGCGCAACACAGGAATCAGCCGCACTGCCAACCGCGTGGCTGTGTGCATGGGGAGATAGATCGCGATTCGTTCGGCCGCGAGAATCGCAGCCTCATCGAGTTCCTGGCGCGTCAAATCGAGGCAAACGACTTCATGCCCAGCCGCGCGCAGCCAGGAAGCCGGGGAAACCAGGCCGAACGGCTGCCGGCCCAGCTCATACGTCGAAATCAGGACGATTTTCACGATGGCTCAAGTATAGCGTCAGTGCGTGCGGCATTCGAATCCGGCGTCAGCCTGCGCGCCGCCAATTCGGTTATCATAGATGGTTCCACCTTCCTCGAAAGGACGACGAGATGACCATCTCGGTAACAAACTCCTTCAAGACGCGAGACAAGCTGAACGTTGGCGCGCAGGCGTTCGATATCCAACGGCTGGAAATTCTGGAAACGCAGGGTGTAGGCACAATTGCCAAGCTCCCCTTTTCCTTGCGCATACTTTTGGAAAATCTCTTGCGCTGCGAAGACGGGCGGTTTGTGCGCGCCGATGACATAAGAGCCCTCGCCACGTGGACGCCGGGCGCGAAAGACAAAGAAATTGCATTCATGCCCGCGCGCGTGCTTTTGCAGGATTTCACTGGTGTTCCCGCGATCGTCGATCTTGCCGCGATGCGCGAGGCTGTCAACAAAATCGGCGGCAATCCAAAGCGCATCAATCCGCTGTTTCCCGTGGAACTGGTCATCGACCACTCGGTGCAGGTAGACAGTTTCGGCAGCAGCAATTCCTTCGCGCTGAACGCCGAACTTGAATTTCAACGCAATGTGGAGCGTTACGCCTTCCTACGTTGGGGCCAGACGTCGTTTCAGAATTTCAAAGCTGTTCCTCCAGGCACCGGCATCTGCCATCAGGTCAATCTGGAATATCTGGCGCGTGTCGTTTGTGCGATGCCTTCCGGGAATCGCGTCGAAGCGTATCCCGATTCGCTTGTCGGCACGGATTCCCACACGACAATGGTCAACGCGCTCGGCGTTTTCGGATGGGGCGTCGGCGGAATTGAAGCGGAAGCGGCGATGCTCGGCCAGCCTTCTTCAATGCTGATTCCAGAAGTCGTCGGCTTCAAACTGAAGGGCCGCTTGAGCGGCGGCGCCACGGCAACCGACCTCGTTCTGACGGTGACGGAAATGCTGCGTAAGAAAGGCGTCGTCGGAAAATTTGTTGAATTCTACGGCGGCGGCCTTTCCAGCCTGAGCGTTCCCGACCGCGCCACGATCGCCAACATGGCACCCGAATACGGTGCGACGATGGGCTTCTTCCCAGTTGACGCAGAGACGCTCGCGTATTTGCACTTCACCGCTCGCTCGCACGAACAAATCGCTCTGGTCGAAGCATATTGCAAAGAGCAGGCGCTGTTCCGCACGGACTCGACGCCCGATCCGCTTTTCTCGGACACGCTCGAACTCGATCTCAGCATAGTGGAGCCAACTGTCGCGGGGCCGAAGCGCCCGCAGGATCGCGTGCCACTGACAAAAGCCAAGGCATCTTTTACGAAAGTCGTGGAAGGCTTGCCCACAAAACAGGCGCACGTGAAAAACAATGGCGACACGTTCGATCTTTCGAGCGGCGCGATTGTCATCGCGGCGATTACCAGCTGCACCAACACTTCAAATCCGTCGCTGATGCTCGGGGCGGGCTTGCTGGCGAAAAAAGCCGTCGAGCGTGGCTTAGAAGTGAAGCCATGGGTGAAGACTTCGCTCGCGCCCGGTTCGAAAGTCGTTACCGACTACCTCGCTGCGTCCGGCTTGAACGTCTACCTCGACAAGCTGAAATTCAATCTTGTCGGATACGGCTGCACGACGTGCATCGGCAACAGCGGGCCGTTGCCTGAAGCGATTGGCGCGGCCATCAAGGAAAACAGTCTCGTCGCCGTGGCGGTATTGAGCGGCAATCGCAATTTCGAAGGACGCATTCATCCTCTCGTTCGCGCGAATTATCTTGCATCGCCGCCGCTGGTCGTCGCGTATGCGCTCGCGGGACGCATGGACGTCGATCTGACTACCGAACCGTTAGGCAATGGTTCCGACGGCAAGCCGGTTTATCTGCGCGACATTTGGCCGACGCCGCAGGAGGTTGAAGCGACGGTTCGCTCTTCGGTCACGAGCGAGCAATACCGCAAGGAATACAGCGCCGTCTACGAAGGCGACGCGATGTGGAAATCCATGCCCGTGCCGACAGGCGATCTTTATCAATGGGACGCGAAGTCCACATACATCAAACTGCCGCCGTACTTTGAAAATATGTCGAAAATGGCCGCGCCGCTTGCCGATTTGCACGCCGCGCGCGTTCTGGCCGTGCTTGGCGATAGCATTACGACCGATCACATTTCGCCCGCCGGCTCCATCGCGGCGGATTCGCCGGCCGGGAAATATCTCATCGCTAACGGCGTCAAAGCGCACGATTTCAACTCCTACGGCGCGCGGCGCGGCAATCACGAAGTGATGATGCGCGGGACATTCGCCAACATTCGTTTGAAGAATCAACTCGCGCCCGGCACCGAAGGCGGATGGACAACGTATCAGCCCGGCGGCGAGCAAATGACGATCTATGACGCCGCGGTGAAATACCGCGAAGCCGGCGTGCCGCTTGTCGTGATCGCCGGAAGAGAATACGGCTCCGGCTCTTCGCGCGACTGGGCCGCGAAGGGTCCGCGCTTGCTCGGCATCCGGGCCGCGATTGCGGAGAGTTTCGAACGCATTCACCGCAGCAATCTAGTCGGAATGGGAATTCTTCCCTGCCAGTTCATGAACGGCGAAACGTTGCAGTCGCTCGGTTTGACAGGCCAGGAAACGTATTCGATCGAAGGCGTTTCCACGCTGACGCCCCGAAAAACGCTCACGGTCCGCGCGAAATCCGACGACGGAAAAGAAAAGCAGTTTAGCGTGTTGGCAAGAGTCGACACGCCGGAAGAAATTCTCTACTACCAGAACGGTGGCATTCTGCAATATGTACTTCGGCAAATGATTTAGAACTGGCACGGAAGTGGTTCGATCTTCAAGTTTGACGCTTGTTTCTCACACTCAGCAGTAACACCAATCCGAGAAATACGGACGCGACGCTCGCCGTTTGCGCGTTTGACATCCCGAAAAATGATCGCGGATTGATGCGGATCAACTCAACCAGGAATCGCGCGACACCGGTCAGAATGAGATAGTAAAAGAAAATCCTGCCGCCGGTTTTTTCACTTTTTCGAATCGCGCCGCCGCCGAGTTTCCACAAGATCAGCGCAATCAACAACCAAATCAGAAACTCATAGATCGGAGTGGGATGAACTTTGCAGTCGGCGGGAAGTCCCCATTCCAGGCACTTCCCGGTCGTGGATTCGACACCGTTGGGAAAACTCATTCCCCAGGGAAGCGACGTCGCTCGCCCGTAGTCGCCATCACCGGACAACAAACAACCGATGCGGCCGATCGCATAGCCCGCGCACGCCGCCGGTGCACAGGCATCGAGAAATTCCAGCATGGGAATCTTCTCTTGCCGCGCCATCAGAATCAGCGCGATGAAGCCGCCAATCAATCCGCCGAACCAGGCAAATCCATACCGGCTGAAGATCATCGGCCAGGGATGCGTAAAAAATTCCTGAGGCGATTCGAGGACGTGATAGAGCCGCGCTCCCACAATTCCCGCAAGGCCCGCGATGCCGATGATCAAAAATGCGTCGGCCTTTGAATTCCTTCGCGTAAAATCCGCCTGCAAAACGTAGGCTGCAACAAAGAGGCCGGTAGCGACCATCAGCCCAAAGGTCGGAATCGACAGCGGCCCAAACTGTAAAAATGGAATCATGTTTTTGAAATCGTCCTGAAGCCTTCAGCAGTATACATGCGCTGTTATTTCTTTCTGGCAGCGACCAAGTAGAAAGCAAGACCGAGCGCCAGCCAAATCGTCAGGGCAACCCACTCCGCGCTGGAAAAATGGCCGGGGAAAGCGGGCACCAGCTTCATTAGCAGCAGCAGAAGCGACACAGCGGCACCGGCGGCGGCGATGATCCGGGCGCGAAGATCCTTCTCGATCACCAAAAAGGAAACGCAGGTCGCAAGCCAGCCGAAAGCGGACGCCATCGAACCGACTTCCGTCACCGGGATGAGCAACGAATCGCCGAGCAGCAATCCGACCACGGTCATGATGGCGATTGCAGTGACTGCGATGTAGGGAGTCTGGTATGCCGGATGAACAGAGCCGAACGGCCGCGGAATTGTTCCGCGCCGCCCAAAGGAAAACAGCATTCGGCTCGCGGCGACAAAATTCCCGTTGAAGCACTGGAACAAACCAAGAAACGCCATCGCCAGAATCACGCGCACCGGCCACTGCGCTCCCAAAGCTCGTTCGAACGCAACGGCCGTTGCAAATTTCTGCCCGAGCAAACCCTGCCACGGCGTCGCAAAAGCCACCGCGCCGATCGCGAGCACATAAAACGCCGCGCCAACAAACAGCGCCGTCGCGATCGCGCGAAAAAATCGCCGCCCGCCAAATCCCGGCGCCGCTTCTTCGGCGGCCTTCGGCACGCTCTCAAATCCCGTCATGAAATACGGAACAATCTGCAAGGTCAGCATTACGGAGGCTAGCGGCGCCACCGGAAACACCGGCCGGAAATTTGTGAACGAGCCGTGCGCGGCGCTTGTCGCGACGATAACGCAAAACAGCAGCAACACCGCAGTGGTAATCCATTTCTGAAACGACGCGCTGGCGCGAATTCCTTTGTAGTTCAGAAATGCCAGCAACACCGTCATGCCAATTCCCAGCGCGAGCCTCGGCAAAAAAACCGCGTGCCCTCCGACGCTATACAACTCGTAGCGATCCAGCCCGGGATACAAATACGCGGCCAATTTTCCAATCGCCACCGCTTCCCACGGGCATACGATGAAATACGCGAGCAACATGATCCAGCCGGTCGCATAACTGAAGGCGGCCGGGAATACTTGCGCGGTATAAGCGGCTTCGCCCGAGGCGTCGGGCAAACGTTCCACCCACTTGCCGTACACCCAGCCAACTGGCAGCAGCAAGATTCCGCCAATGCCGAATGCCAGCATCGCTCCCGCGGGGCCGCTGCGGCCGAGCCAGTCATCCATTACGACGAGCCACCCCGCTCCGATCATCGTGCCGAACGCCAGCGCGAAGTAATCGCGTGCAGACAGTTTGCGGGCAAGCGTGGTCATGGAATTGGCAGGGCAGATTCTATACGTCTTGCGCGCCCGGCCAAAATGCTCGTCTGACACGCGCGCTTCTGTACTAAACTTCCGCACGCCATGAATAATCAAAAACTTGCCAAAACGTCCGGGAAACTTGCCGAGCCGTATCGAATCATGGACGGAGAGCGCTTTCGTCTGAAGGACTTCGATCCGGCCGACACCGGCAAGCTGCATTCGAAGGAAGCTGCGACGGAAACGCTCGACGATGGCGTGAAACTGTTGAGCCGTATGCAGGAAAAACTCTACGCACAGGACCGCTGGTCTTTGCTCATCGTGATGCAAGCCATGGACGCCGCCGGAAAAGATGGCGCGATCAAGCACGTCATGTCCGGTGTAAACCCGCAAGGCTGCGACGTTCATTCCTTCAAGGCGCCAAGCCCCGAGGAGCTCGATCACGATTTTCTCTGGCGCGCGCACAAGGCTGTGCCGGAGCGCGGCAAAATCGGCATCTTCAATCGCTCTTATTACGAGGAAGTGCTTGTCGTGCGCGTGCATGAACATCTGCTCGCCGCGCAGAAAATTCCGGAATCTATCATCACGAAAAATATCTGGGAAGAGCGGTTCGAAGATATCCGTCGTTTTGAACGCTATCTCACGCGCAACGGCGTGGTCGTCGTCAAGTTCTTCCTGCACCTTTCGAAAAAGGAACAAAAGAAGCGCTTCCTCGAGCGGCTCGACGATTCCAAGAAAAATTGGAAATTTTCGATGGCAGACGTCAGGGAGCGGGGATTTTGGAAAGACTATCAAGCCGCTTACGACGAAATGATTCGCAACACGGCCAGCAAGAACGCGCCGTGGTACGTCGTGCCTGCGGACAACAAGTGGTACACGCGCCTCGTCGTCGCGTCCGCCATCATCGACACGCTCGACGGCCTGAATTTGCGTTTCCCCGACGCCGACGCAGAAGTGAAAAAGGAACTCCAGAAAGTCCGGGCTGGACTGCTCGCCGAGAAATAAGATCGGCAACTTAGCATGGCCCGTCCACGTTGTGTTATTCGCGTGACGATTTTTCGTATCTCGGCGTAAAATGCCTGTTCATTTCGCTGGCAAATTCGCCCTCGGGGAGCCGCTCTCATGAAACATTGCGTCGCGATCATTGGTCTCGGCTTTGTCGGCAGGGCGCACCTTGAATCGCTCCGCCGCCTCGGAATTCCCGTCAAAGGTGGCATGCTCAGCACTGCGGAACGCGGCAGCTCCGCTGCAAAATCGCTCAGCCTGGAAAAATCCTACGCTAGCCTTGCCGAACTCGCCGCCGACAAAGAGATCACCTGCGTTCACATCTGCTCGCCGAACCACGTCCATTTCGAGCAGGCCAGCGCGCTGCTGCGCGCGGGCAAGCATGTGCTTTGCGAGAAGCCGCTCGCGATGGACTCGCGCGAATCACAAACACTGAAAGCGATCGAAAAGGAAACCGGTTTCGTCGGCGGCGTCGCGCACAATCTTCGCTATTACCCGCTCTGCCAGGAAGCGCGCGCGATGGTCAAATCCGGCGCCATCGGCAAACCGCTACTCGTTCACGGAAAATTTCATCAAGACTGGCTGCTCTTTCCTTCCGATTGGAACTGGCGACTCGAATCCAAGCTCGGCGGCGACCTCCGCGCCGTTTCGGACATCGGCACGCACTGGATGGACCTCGCCATGTTTGTCACTGGCTCGCGCATCACGGAAATCTGTGCCGACCTCGCCACGATTCATCACACCCGCCGCAAACCGCGCGGCCACGTTGAATCGTTCGCCAAAGCCGGCACTGGCGCCTACGACGAAGTTCCCATCTCCACCGACGACTACGCCAGCGTCCTGGTCCATTTCGAAAACGATCTGCGCGGTTTCTACAGCGTTTCGCAGGTCAGCGCCGGCCGCAAATGCAGCCTCGGCTTTGAAGTAAATGGCAGCGAAGGTTCGCTCGCCTGGAACGCCGAAGATCCCAACACGCTCTGGATTGGCCGCCGGGAAAAAGCGAACGAATCGTTAATCAAAGATCCGTCGTTGCTCAGCCCCGACGCCCGTGGCTACGCCGCTTATCCTGGCGGCCACACCGAAGGCTATCCCGATACGTTCGTTCAACTCTTTAAGGACTACTACGCCTATCTCGATGCTGGCGATTTCAAAGCGCCGCGCTCGTTCCCGACTTTCTCCACCGGTCACGACGAGCTCATCCTCTGCGAAACCATTGCGCAGAGCGCGGAAAAGCGCGCCTGGCTCGAAATTCCGTGGGACTAGGCGCCATGGCGCGCCGCGGTTCGCTGCTGATAGCCGTCGTCGCCACTTTTCTCGCGACGTTTTTCTTGTGCGGGCCGCTCATCGCTCAAACGAACCCGTCCCCAGTTTCTCTTGCACTCACTCACGTCACTTCCATCGACGTACGGACTGGCACGCTCCATAGCGATCAAACGGTAGTTATCGAAGGCAATGTTATTCGATCGGTTGGCTCGAGTGCTTCGACAAAACCACCACAAAACGCGCGCAGCATTGATTGCACTGGACTGTTCCTGATTCCCGGCCTGTGGGACATGCACGTTCATCTCGAATTCGGCAATTGGTTTCCCCACGCGAAGGAGATCTCTCTTCCGCTCTTTATCGCCAATGGCGTCACCGGCGTCCGCGACATGGGAAGCGAACTCGAAACGGTTCAGGCCTGGCGCGAAGAAATTGCAGCCGGTCAGCTGGTCGGTCCGCGCATTTTCACCTCAGGCCCGATGCTTGACGGCCCCAAACCGCGTTTCCCAAGTTCCGTCGCCATCTCCACACCCGACGACGCGCGCCGCGCCGTTGCCGATTTGAAAAGGCGCGGAGCCGATTTCATCAAGCTGCAATCGCTTATCCCACGTGAGGCCGTCTTTGCCATCGCCGACGAAACCAAAAAACAGCACATCGCGTTTGCAGGCCATGTCCCCGATTCCGTCCGCGCCCAGGAAATGTCCGAAGCCGGAATGAAAAGTTTCGAGCATCTCATCGGGATCTTCGAAGGCAGCTCGCCTGCCGAAGACGATTTCCTCAAAGGAAACAAGACCGAAGCGCGATCCCTCGAAACATACGATCCGGAACGCGCCGAAAAACTCGCAGCCACGCTTGCGACAAATCACACGTGGCAGTGTCCTACGCTCGTTTGGGAACGCGGCGGAAACCTGATCGACGTCGCCGACTTCTCAAAAGACACGCGCGCCAAATACGTTCCCGCCGCTTGGAAAACAAAAACGTGGAAACGCTTCACCGACGAAATCACGCAAGGCTACGGCGACGACAATCTCGCCGTACGCAAGAAATTCTTGGAGAAGGAACTCGAAGTCGTCCAACTGCTGCATCAGAAAGGCGTGCGGTTCCTCGCAGGAACCGACACTCCGCCAGGCGTCTACATCTTCCCCGGCTTCAGCCTCCACGAAGAATTGCAACGCTTCGTCGTCGCCGGATTCACTTCACTCGAAGCTCTGCAAACGGCCACCATCAATCCCGCCGAGTTTTTCGGTATGGAAGCTCGACTCGGTTCCGTCGAACCAGGCAAACTCGCCGACCTCGTCCTGCTAAACGCAAATCCCCTCACCGACATCGCCAACACGCAAAAAATCGCCGCCGTCATCGCCAACGGCCGCTACTACTCCAAACAGGATTTGCAGAACTTGCTCGCACTAGTCGAAGCCGCCGCTAAATAAAAACATCTCGGAATCGGCTGATCGCTACTTTTTCGGATAGTGATACTGCAGATCCGCCGGCAACTGCCCCGATCGCTCGCGCGTGTTGTAGTCGAGCTGATATTTTTGATGCTCCGCATCTTGCGGATACGCTTCCACATCCGCATACGGATACGGCTTCATCCCATGCTTCGGCAGCGGCTCCACCGTAAAAGCATGCGCCGCGTAAAAATCCATGTCCTTTTCAAATCCATCCGAATAAAAGAAATAGTCGCGCACCCAGCCCGCGGGCAGCGCCTTCAATCCACTCGGATCAAAATCCAATTTCAGTCCTTCACCCGAACTGAAAATCACGAACCGGTCGTCTGCATTCTTCAGCAAACTTTTCACGTCGCCGTATCGCGTATAATTCCCCGCCGCACGCGCATAAGGCCCCGTCATGCTCCGCGTCGACCACGAGTACTTCGTGTCGCTCGCCGGAGTCAACCGCGTCTCTTTCGGGTATCCCAGAAACGCCAGGCTCGCATTCGCCAGTGGTACGTTCTGCACTCGGGCATCGCGTGCATCGCCCGTCTGGTCAACCCGCATCGCATCCCAATAAATCTTCAAATTCGTCACGATGCGAATCCGTCGCGTCCCTGCCGGCAATTTTCCCGTCAGGTCCGCCACCATCGTCCGGTGCAATCCCGCGGGAAATCCCATGTCTTCGATCACGCGCTTCCAGTTTCCGGCCCCATCCTGCGCTTCCACATACGGCGCAATCACTTTGATCCCTGCCTGATCCGCTGCGTACATCGAAGTCGCTGTGAAATAATCCGTATAGCCATCCGCGATCAATCGCAGCGGCTTTGTCGAATCCCAATTCCCCATATCCAGTTCCACCCAATGCAGCTTCGCAAATCCCGCAAACGGCAACTCCTCAAAACTCGTAACGTATTTTCTGTCCGCCGCCGAAAGCAATTTCAAAACGTCATTTCCCTTGTCGTCCCAAGCGCCCACTGGCGGACTCGCGTTGCGGCTCGCCACCACGCGAAATTCCGGGAATGGCGGATTGCTCGCAAACCTCTCATTCGGAAACACGTCATACGTCGCCGGATGATCAATCGCCAGCAGCTTCACCTGGTCGAGGTAAACCGTCTCTTCCATCGGTTCCATAAACCGAAAACTTAGTTTCCCGTCGCGCTCCTTTACGCTTTTCCCCGGAACTTTCAGATACTCCGTCGGGTCCGGCACATCTCGCTCGCCGGGCGCGATCCAATGTCCAACAACTCCCGGCCCAATCATGTCCGCGATAAATTCATATTCTTTGCCATTCCAGGAGAAGAGCACCGGGCAGGAACTACCGCGCCGGTCCAGTTCCGCGACCACTTGCGTCTTCTTTGCCGTCAATTTTATTTCATCTTGAGGCACGCCCGTCGGCCACAGCAGCCGCACCACGTCCGCCTCTTTCTGATTCCCCAGTCCCACGCGCAGAATCGGCGCGCTCTGCCCCAAATATCCCGACGCTCCCGGCACTTCCCATTTCTGATACATCGGCCCGGCAAACACTTCCACTTTCGTTCCAATTCCGCTCTTGTTGTCGTTCAGCGCCTTCAAGTCGAGCGCCATCCAGTTATTCGCCGCCGCTCCCTCGCTCTTCAGCAAAACCGGCGGCCCGGCGGCTTGCGTAATCACCAAATCCGTTTCGCCGTTTCCGCGCAAATCCGCCGCAACAATCGCGCGCGGCTCGGCCAATTTCGCTTTGTCCAGTCCAACTTCCTTGGTCACATCGGCAAACTTTCCCGCGCCCAAATTCCGCAGCAGTCGCGCCTCACCACCATTTGCGCCCGCTCCGACCGCAACCAAGTCCAACCAGCCATCATTGTCATAGTCAATCGCGGCGATTCCCCAACCCTTCGTCCATCCAACATCCGGCAACGCGACGCGCTCCAGATGCTTTCCATCCACGTTTCGCCACAAACTAATTCCCGGCGCGCCGGTGTGCGTAAACGCCAGGTCCATCCATCCGTCTTTGTCGAAATCAAACGACACTACGCCCACCGCCGCCGGCAATCCCATCTTCGTAAAATCAATATCCATAAGCGGATGAAACGCGCCCTCTCGTGGATTCAGCAGCACCAGCTCGCCCGCCGTCCCTCCCGCCAATACAAAGTCGATCGCGCGGTCATTATTAAAATCGCTCGTCGCAACTCCCGCGCCCGTTGCCTCCGCGCCTAGCCGCGTCTCGCCCGAAACATCGGTAAACGTCCCGTTGCTGTTGTTCCGCCACAAAACATTTCCGCCTGCTACGGGCGCCATCGTTACGTACAAATCCAAATCGCCGTCGTGGTCATAATCCACAAACGTCAGCGCGACGCATCCCTTCTCGCGTTTGATTCCCGTCGACTGCGTTACATCCACAAATTTCCCGTCGCCCGCATTGCGAAACAGCCTCACGCCATCCGCAAAACAAACCGCCAAATCTGTCTTCCCGTCGTTATCAAAATCGCCCGCGGCACATCCCATTCCTTTGCCAACAACTTTCAACCCGGCCTGCTCCGTCACATCCGCGAATTTTCCGTCGCCCAGATTCCGCAACAACCGGCTCGTCCCATCTTCCGTTGCACTCACCAAAAACAAATCCGGCTTCCCGTCGCCGTCAAAATCAAAAAAGCATGCCCCTGTACCCGGCCCAAACGCCGCTCCGCCGCTCGCCGCAACCGGGCCTTGCGTAAATTTCACCGGAATCGCCGCCGGCGCCGTCAAAACTCCGTTCTGCGCATACTCCGCCAGCGAGAATTTCCCTTGATCCCCGTATCCCGCGCCGAACGGCGTTCCCAGATGATTCGTCGTAATCTTCGAAAACTTCTGCAAATGCTCCCTCGCCGAATCTCCGTCGCCTTTTCTTTGATACGCTCGCGCAACTCCAAACTCCGCCGAAGCATGAAACGGAAATATCGCAATCGCCTTCTGATACGCCAAAATTGCCGCATCGTACTTCTGCAGTTGCGTATTCAGATAGCCGATAAAGTAAAACGCGTCCGGCTCAGCGGGCGCGATTTTCGTCACGCGTTCGAACGCCGCAATCGATTTCTCCAGCTCGCCCGTATCCTTCAGCACCAGCCCAAGGTTGTACCAGGCAAACGGATCGTTCGGCCGCTTCTCCGTCGCCTGCGTCAACGCAGCGAGCGCCGCTTCCGATTTCTGCTGCGCCATCAGCGAAATTCCCAGATTCAACGTCGCCAGCGCGTAATTCCCGTCCGCCGCCAGCGCCGCATCGAACTCCTTCTGCGCGTCGCCAAACCGCTGCTGCCCCATGTATGCCACGCCCACGCTGTTTCGCTTCGCCGCCGCGTTGTGATCAACGGGCTCTGTCGCGGCGAGCATAGCTTTCGCCGGCCGCCCGCCATTGTCCTTGCGCAATCTCGCGCTCTTTACGCACACCACCGCCAATGCTGCCCCAGCCAAAATCACGCCGGCACGGCGAAGCTTCATCCCCATCATTCTGTGTTTCCTTGTCTGCGCGGAGTTCGCCCCGCGCTCTCACCCTCGCGCGGAACTCTCCGATTGTGTCACAGCCCCATCCGCGCCCGCCACTCAATCACTCCAACTTGACGCCCGTCTCCTTCGCCACTTACTCTCGAAAATTCACATGTCTTCTCTCCATTACGCGTCAATCGCCGAAGTTTCTGCTCTGATCAGCACCAAACAAATCTCACCCCTCGAACTTCTCGACTCCCATCTCTCCCGCATAAAATCGCTCCAACCCGAGCTGAACGCCTTCGTCCACATCGACCCCGAGGCTGCGCGCGCCGCCGCCCTTTCCGCCACCGAACAACTCGCGCGGAACGCGTCACCCGGTCCGTTTTGCGGCATTCCACTTACGGTGAAAAGTTGCTTCGACGTCGCCGGTTGGCCCAACGCCGCAGGCTCGCTCCTGCGCGCCAACGAAATCCCCTGTCGCTCCGCAACCATCGTCGATCGTCTTCGCGCCGCAGGAGCAATTCTCGTCGGCACCACCAACACTCCCGAATTCTTGATGCACTACGAAACCGACAATCGCCTCACCGGTCGCACCAGCAATCCCTGGAGTCTCGCGCATTCAAGTGGCGGCTCCAGCGGCGGGGAAGCCGCCGCAATCGCCTCCGGTTGTTCTTTCGGCGGTGTCGGCAGCGACGGCGGCGGCTCCATTCGCGTCCCCGCCCACTTCTGTGGCATCTGTGGACTCAAACCCACTCCCGGCCGCATCCCCAGCACAGGACACTTTCCGCCCGGCAATAATTCTTACGGCTGGATCGGCGTCGTCGGCCCCATGGCCCGCACCGTCGCTGACCTTCGCTTGCTGTTCAACATTCTTGCCGGCCACGATCCAAACGACGCGCTCACCGTCCCAGCACCGCTCCAGGAAATCTCTGCTGAAGTCGCACGCTCCACGCGCATCGGTATTCTCGATACCTCCTCCGTCAGCCCAGCCACTTCCGAATCCCTCGCCGCCGTCTCAGGCGCCGCAAAACTCCTCGAACAATCCGGCTTCCACGTCGAGCCATTTCAAATGCACAGCCTCGATCGTGCCCTCGACCTCTGGTGGTTTTTCTTCGGAACGTTAATCGGCCAGCTTTTTGAGCAGGTCATCGTCGGAAAAGAATCGCAGCTCAGCCCGATTTTTCTGGATTACATAAACGCCGCGCGTGTCGAGTCACCAACTCCGCTGCTTGACTTCATCGCGAAATCCACGGCACGCGATTTCGAACGCGCCCGCATCCTCAAGGCGATGGAAAACGTTCCCGTTCTCTTGTCGCCCGTCTCCTCCACGCCCGCTTTTCACCACGGCGAAGGTAGTTGGAAATCTCCCAACGGCTATAGGGAAACCATGCGCCACTCGCAATGGCTCAATCTTGCCGGACTTCCCGGCCTCACCATCCCCATCTCGACATCCTCCGACGGTCTCCCCATCGGCATCCAGCTCATCGGCCGCCCCTTCTCCGAAGAACTTTTGCTCTCCGTAGCCGAATCCCTAGAACTCGCCCGTGGCCTCTGGCAACCACCGCCCCTCAACTAACTCCGACCCTGCTCGCCGAACACATAGAGCCTGTCATTCCGACCGGAGTAGCCCGCCTTTTCCTTGCGTGCGCCCACTTTTTAAAGAAGGCGCACGCCGGGCTACGGAGTGAAGGAACCTCTCTTCGATATCAACCGTCCACGCCGTTCTCAAACTTCTCTTTCAACCTACTCCACCTTCCCTACCTCCGGATTTGGCACCCGCTGCTCATCGATCCTCGCTTTATCTTTGTCCAAAACCTGATCAAACAATCTCTTCGATTCCGCCAATTCCGCTCGCCCCTCCGCCGTCCTCCCCAATTTCAACAAAACCTGCCCGCGCAACAACCGCACCTTATGACTGTTCGGCGCATACTTCTCCGCCACATCCAAATCCTTCAACGCTTCCGCCTCTTTCCCATCTCTATGTAGCAACCGCGCCAATTCCAGCCGCGACTCCGGGAGTCGCGGATCGATCGCCAGCGCCGCCCGGAATTCATCTACCGCTCGCGCATCCTGCCCCGAATTCAAATAAAGTTTCCCAAGCTGTTCATGGCTGTACGGCAAATCTGGGGCCGCGGCAATGTCCTTTCGAAACTCCCTTTCCGCCCGCTCCTTATCTTGCAAATGCAGATACGCAAATCCGAAATTGAAATGTAAGAACGGCAAATTCGGATCGCCCTTCCCCGCCCTTTCTAATTCGTCCAGCGCTTTCTTGTCGTCGCTCCGCGCGAGCATCGCCTTCCCCATCAACAAATGAAACTGCGGCGTATCGCCGCCCACTTCAATCAGCCGCGCCAGCGCCTTCTCATCCGTCGCTTCATCCTTTGCATAAAACGCTGAATTGCCCAGCACGTACAAATAGACAAACTGATTCGAGAACTGCGGCCACAGCGGCTCCAGCGTCCTTACCGCATCCGCATGCCGCTCCACAAACGAATAGCTCAGCCCCAGCAGATAGCGCGCTTGCACGGAATCCGGCCGCTCCTTCAACACGCTCTCCAGCGGCCCGATCGCATCCGGATAATTCCCTCTGTTGTACTCGACAAGCCCGATATTCAGCCGGATGCCTGCTTCATTCGGCTGCAATCGCTCCGCCTTTCTTAGCAGGCGCACCGCTTCGTCCCACTTCTTCCGCCGCATCGCAATCACGCCGAGGTTCGTATACGCGGGCCCGGCCTTCGGGTCGGCGGCAAGCACGGCCTTGAAGTCGCGCTCGGCTGCATCCAGATTTCCTCGCTGCAACTCGGCCTGCCCCGCCGCAAACACTTTCGGCAAATCTTTGCCCTGGCCTGCCGCGCTGAACGCAGACAGAAGTGCCGCCGTCACGATCGCCAGCCACAATACGCAACGCCTTGTCGCGCAATCCGTCACGAACTCACCTTCGCCGCAGTCGAAAAATCATCGTCAGTTTCTGGCACGCTTCTCCCAATTGCAAGACATCTCGCTCCACCGTTAACGTTTCCGATTCCGGCACATCGCTAAATATGGATATGGTCACGCCCCGGCCCCGGCTGTAAAATGACGGCAACTTGAATTTCTTGCTTGACACAAGCACGAATCTGCTTTATTAACTCGTTTTAATAGCCGAGGGTTCGGGGTTTGTACTTGCAAACCCTGGGCTAAAAAGTCGGGTGCGTTTCAGTCGAGTGGCAGGGGGGTTCGGGGTTTGTACTTACAAACCCTGACCTAACGGGGTGGTCTGTGGCGAGCATTCAGTCATCTGCTGTCTGCACTCTCATTTCTCCGCCTTCTTGCCTTCAGTCACGTTCGACAAAGAATTCAATCTTTCTGGAGGTTGCATCGTGAAAGCATCTCGTTCGCGCTCGATTCGTTCCCATGTTGTGAAGTTCGCCTGGCGGCCCGCTCTGTTCGCGCTCCTGGCGATCCTCTGCTTCCCGCTTCTCTCGCACGCCCAGGATACCGGCTACATCGGTGGTACCGTCATCGACAAAACCGGAGCCGCCATCGCCGGCGCTGAGGTCACACTCAAGAATTTGGCGGGCAGCCTCACCCGCACCACTGTCTCTAACAGTGACGGCGCCTACGTCATCCCCGGTCTTGCGGGCGATTCATACGACTTGACCGTCTCCGCCAAAGGTTTCCAAAAATTCACCGCCAAGAAAATCGTTCTCACCGTCGGCGAAAAGGCGCGCATTGACGTTACCTTGAACGTCGGCGCCATCACCGAGGAAGTCGTCGTCACCGGCGAGAGCGTAGCCCAGGTCGAAACAACTTCTTCCGATCTCACCAGCACGATCACCGGCAAGCAGATCGACAACCTCGTTCTCAACGGCCGCAACTTTACGCAGCTCGTCAATCTCGCTCCCGGCGTAGTCAGCCAGACCGGCCAGGACGACGCAAAAGTCGGCGTCTACGGCAACGTAGCCTACTCCATGAACGGCGGCCGCACCGAGTACAACAACTGGGAACTCGACGGCGGCGACAACATGGACAACGGCTCCAATTCCACGCTCAACGTGTACCCAAATCCCGAAGCCATCGCCGAATTCAAAGTTCTTACTTCAAATTACGGCGCGCAGTACGGCCGCAACGGTTCCGGCACCGTCGAAGTCGAAACCAAATCCGGCAGCAGTTCCTTCCACGGCAGCGGGTTCGAATATCTCCGCAATGAATTCTTTAACGCCAAGTCATGGGAAGAAGGCGCTGATGTCACGCAGAAGAAGGCTCCCTACAAAAAGCACGACTTCGGCTACACCATCGGCGGCCCCGTCTACATCCCAAACCACTACAACTCCAGCAAGAAGAAGACCTTCTTCTTTTTCTCCGAAGAATGGCGCCGCGAAAAGAACCCACACACTACCGGCTTGGTCAACGTTCCCTCGGACGCCGAACGCACCGGCAACTTTAGCGACCTCTGCTCGTCGACTCCAGGCCTAATCGATCCGACAAATTTCCCCGACTGCCCCGTGAATCCATCAACAGGACAGCGTTTCGCGGGAGACACTGTCGCGATCGATCCGGTCGGCTCGGCCCTACTGTCTCTCATTCCGGCGGCATCTCCGGGCCTCTCAAACAATGGCTTCCCCGCCGTTCTGCAAACCGTTTCGCTGCCGGAAACATGGCGCGAAGAATTGATCCGCGTGGATCACAACCTCACTGACAATCACAGGCTGACCTTCCGATACATTCACGATTCATGGCAGACGCAAACGGAAAATCCACTCTGGGGCAACGGCACCAGCTTCGAAGATATCAACACCAACTTCGTCGGCCCGGGCAGCAGCTTTGTGGCCCGCCTGAATTCGAATATCACTCCTACCCTGCTCAACGAATTCGTCGCCAGCTACACGGCGGACCACATTGTTCTGACCGCACTTCACAATCCTCCGCTTCCAGCTGGATTGCCTCTGGGCGTCCTGTTCGACAACGGTCAGGGCGGAAAACTCCCCGCGATCTCTCTCGGGAACAACCCTGCTTATGGTGGAGGATTTAGCGCGGACACCGGGTACTTCCCATGGAACAACGCGAATCCCGTTTACACCTATCGCGATGCCGTCACCAAGATCATACGCAATCACACGCTGCAATTCGGCATTTATGCCGCGTTCGCCCAAAAGAACGAACAGAACTCTCCTTACATTCAGGGCATTCTCACCTTCGATTCCAGCAATTCAACGGCTGTCGTTGGCGGGGGCTGCCCCATTCTGGCGGGATGCCCACTTAGCACCGGAAACTCTTTCGCCGACTTGCTTACCGGCAGAGTCGCTCAATTCTCGCAGGTCAACCTCCAGGCAAAGTATTACAACCGCTATCGCATCGTCGAGCCTTACTTCCAGGACGATTGGCGCGTCACCAAAAAGCTCACTCTTAACCTCGGTTTGCGCTTGAGCCTCTACGGAACCTACCGGGAGCGCTATCGCCACGCTTTCAGTTTCGATCCAAACTCCTTCCAGAACGGAAACTCGCCGCAGATCGACGACGGCTCCTTCACCGGTCAGGAAGGTGCCTTCGTCCCAGATACCGGCAATCCATTCAACGGCATCGTCCAATGCGGCGGTCCCGGCGGCACGGCTCTCATTCCCGGTCTCGTTACCGGTCAATTCTCGACGGCTACAGTCGGCTCCAACAGTCAGGCTGGATGCATGAAGGGCCACCTCTTCAACCCCGCTCCGCGCATCGGCTTCGCTTGGGATCCCAAGGGCGATGGAAAAATGGCGATCCGCGGTGGCTATGGCGTCTTCTTCGAACACACTAACGGCAACGAAGCCAACACCGAATCTCTCGAAGGCTCCGCTCCGTTCTCGCTGAACGCTTCACAATTCAACGTTCCGAGCTACACTTCTATCGGCGGCGGTCTGCTCTTCCCACTTTCCGTCAGTTCCATCCCCGATAAAGTGATTTGGCCCTACGTCCAACAGTGGCACCTCGACGTTCAGAAAGAACTGCCGGGAAACATCGTCGCCACAGTTTCGTACGTCGGCAGCAAGGGTACGCACCTGTCCCAGCAGCGCAACTTCAACCAGCTCTTTCCGGTCTCGGCCGCGGACAATCCCTTTGCCCCGGGTCAACCCATTACTCAGGCTGATTGCGACGCTGTTGGTTCCGGCTTCCTCGGGGACGGAACGACGCCCATTTCAGCGTCAGCTTCCGTCAACTTGGGGGTCGCTTGCGGCAATGACCCCAACGTCAGTCGCCCGATCCAGGGTTTTGGCAACATCACTCGCCTCGAGGATCAAGCCAACTCCATCTATCACGCGTTGCAGACTTCAGTGCACCGTACGGTCGGCGATCTCACGCTCAGTGTCGCCTACACCTACAGCCACTCCATCGACAATTCTTCCGACCGTTTCGACGGAGCCTTCGTTAACTCGTACGACCTGGCCACCAACCGTGGCAGTTCGAACTTCGACCTACGCCACAATCTGGCCATTAGCTACGTCTACGGCCTGCCCTTCTTCAAAGCGGCTGGCCTCTCTCATACGCTTCTCGGCGGCTGGCAACTCTCCGGCATCACCGTCGCGCAGACCGGAACGCCAATCAGCATCACGAACGGCACGGACTTTGGCGATGCGGCTGGCGTGGCCAACGGCGTTGGCACCGGGTCTCGCCCGGACCTCGTCGGCGACCCGCACGGTTCTCACCCATCCGACGTCTCCGGTGTCCGCGGTCCGCTTCTGTACAATCCGGACGCCTTCGCAATTCCGACCGGCCTGACCTTCGGCAATGTCGGCCGAAACACGCTTGCAGGCCCTGGCCGCATCAACTTCGACTTCGGCCTTTTCAAGCGCTTCTCCTTCGGCGAAACTCGCGCCCTCGATTTCCGCTGGGAGAATTTCAATATCTTCAACCACACGCAATATAACGGCGTGAATACCAGCATGGATGGAAGCTCCGACTTCCTGCATGCAAGCGGCGCTCACCTCGCCCGGCGCATGCAGTTCGGCCTCCGCTTCCAATTCTGATTTCTCCCTGACCACCCCGGGGCGGCGCACTTTTTTCCATGCGTCGCCCCACTTTTTTGTATACTCGCTCCGGTATTTCGCTGCTCATGTAGGGCCCGCCTTCTGAGTCGGCCCTCTCAACTGTCGAGGAGATCTCTCATGAAACGCCGCACCTTTATCGGTACATCCGTCGCTGCAACGCTCGCCGCAAAAACTTCTTTTGCCGGAGGCATTCCAAAAATGGTTCGCCCCATCGGCGTTCAGCTCTACACCGTTCGCGACGCCATGAAGTCCGATTTCGAAGGCACCGTCGCCAAAGTCGCCGCCACCGGTTACAAGGAAGTCGAATTTGCCGGCTACTTCGATAAATCTCCGAAAGATATTCGCGCCATCCTCGACAAAAACGGTCTCACCGCTCCCTCCTGCCACGTCCCTTACACCACGCTCGAAAAAACCTGGCCCGAAGCCCTCGACGCCGCTCACACCATCGGCCACAAACTCATCGTCAATCCATGGATCGAGCCTTCTCAGCGCGACTCCGACGACGGTTGGAAGCGCGCCGCCGATCTCTTCAACAAGTGCGGCGAATCCGCCAAGAAGGCGGGCATCCAGTTCGCCTATCACAACCATACGTTCGAATTTCAGGCCGCGAAATCTCTCAATGGCGGACTTCCCTACGACTACCTTCTGAAAAACTGCGACAAGAATCTCGTCAAAATGGAACTCGACCTCTGCTGGATCACTGTCGCAGGCAAGAACCCCATCGATTATTTCAATCAGAATCCCGGCCGCTTCCCGGCCGTCCACGTCAAGGACATCAAGCAGCTTCCCAAACCCGAAGATGCGCCGACCACCGGTCCAGACAGGCAAATGGAATTCCTCACCGACGTCGGCTCCGGCGTCATTCCCTGGAAAGATCTTTTCGCGAGCGCCGGAAAAGCTGGCATCCAGCACTACTTCGTCGAGCAGGACAATCCGAAAGACGCCTTCGCCAGCATCAAGTCCAGCTACGATTTTCTCAGCAAGCTGAATTACTAACCCGGTAGCGTAGGCTTCAGCCTGCGTGCTGTTGTTGGGCCGGCTTTCCGAAGCCGGCCGCTTTGGTAGCGCAGGCACTCTTGGCTGTGCTCTTACGAAGGAGGCTCCACCAGTATGCGCAAAACTATCTCGGCACTCGTAGTGATGTCGTTCCTAGCTCTGCTTCACGCCTTCGCCGCTCCAGCCCAAAACTCCGAATGGAAACAGCTCTTCAACGGCAAAGACCTCACCGGCTGGAAACATGTCGGCCCCGGCGGCATGACCGTCGAAGAGGGCCTCATGAAAACTCACGGCGGCATGGGTCTCACCTACTGGACCGGCGGAAAAATCGGCAAGTGCAAACTCCGCGTCGTTTACAAAATGCGCGACTTCAACGACAATTCCGGCGTTTACATCCGCATTCCCATCGAACCGCGCGAACCCTGGATGCCCGTCCACTACGGCTACGAAGTCCAGATCGACAATCACCCCGAAACTTCCAACGAAGACGATTACCACGTCACCGGAACGCTCTATTCCCTCACCAAACCACTCGCCAAGCCCGGCAAGCCCGGTCCAGAGTGGAACACCATGGAAATCACGCTCGACGGCCCGCACACCGTCGTCGTCCTCAACGGCGTCAAAGTCACCGACTACACCGAAGGCCAGCCCGTTCCCGAAAAGAAATTCGATTTCGAACCCGAGCACGGCCCACGCCCCGACGAAGGCTGGTTCGGCCTCCAGAATCACAGCGACAACGATATCGTCATGTTCAAAGAAGTCGCCCTTCAACCGCTGAAGTAGTTGTAGGGGCCGCTTTCGGAAGCGGCCCGTTTCGACCTCGATTTTGGCTTCAAGCAGAAATTCGTCTTTGGTTTTTCTCGACATCTCGTTCTTCGGAGGGAAAAATGAAATCTGATTTCACTCGCCGTCAATTCCTAAAGCGCTCCGCAGGTTTTGCCGGCGCCGCCACCATCGCTCCAAAATTCCTCGCCGATCCCAATCCTATTCCGCCTCGCTCCACGTACGTCCCGCCGAGTGACCAAGTGCGCTTCGGAATCATTGGCATCGGCATGCAAGGTTCCGGCCTGCTCGCCGCCACCACCACGCTTCCCGGCATCGAGTGTGTCGGCGCCGCCGATCTCTGGGATGGCCGCCATCAGCTGGCCCGCGAAATCACCGGCAAGCCCAATCTCCCCGTCACCCGCAAATACCAGGAACTCCTCGATCGCAAGGACATCGACTGCATCATCGCCGCCGTTCCCGACCACTGGCACAAGCGCGTCGTCGTTGATGCTACTGCCGCCGGAAAGGACATCTATTGCGAAAAGCCCATGTCGCACACCGCTGCCGAAGGCGTGGCCATGGTCGAGGCGCAAAAGAAGACGGGCCGCATCGTGCAAATTGGTTCGCAACGCGTGAGCTCCGTCATCTGCGCCAAAGCGAAAGAAATGATCGCAGCCGGTGCCATCGGCAAGCTCACCCTCGTCGAAGGCTGGCTTGGCCGCAACGATCCCACTGGCGCTTGGGAGTATCCGCCGCCTCCGGGCCTCTCTCCCGCAAATTTCGATTGGGACACCTGGCAAAGCGGCGCCACCACTCGCCCCTGGGATCCGGACATGTCTCCCAAATGGTTCGCGCGCTGGCGTTGTTGGAAGGAATACGGCACCGGCGTTGCCGGCGACCTGCTCGTCCACCTCGTCTCGGGCATGAACTACATGATGGGCTGGAACGAGCCGCCCAAGAAAGTAATGGCCCTCGGCGCCATCATACGCTTCCCCGATGGCCGCAACATGCCCGATGTCCAGGCCGCCCTCTATGAATACGCCGCAGCGGCAGGCGCGCCCGTCTATCTGCGCCTCAATCTCGGCTGCGAAGGTCCAGAAACCTATCGCTTCCAGGGCTCCAAAGGAGTCCTCGAAGTCACCGAGTTCGGTCTCGCCCACTATCCGCAATCTGGCGATGATTCCGGGCCGAGCTACTACACCAGCGGCTATCCGCAAGCCTTGCGTGACGCGTATCTAAAACAGTGGCACAAGGAACATGACCCCGAGATCGGCAAAGAGCCGCTCTCTGAAAATTACGTTTTTAGAGGCAACGACTTCGACGACGTTCGTCCTCACCTCTGGACCTACTTCTCGTCCGTCAAGTCGCGCAAGCCCCTCACCGAAGACGCCGTCTTCGGCCACAACGCCGCGCTCGCCTGTCACATGGTCAACGAGTCCTGCTTCCGCGGCAACGTCGCCGTCACCTGGGACGCCGCCTCCAGCACCATCAAGTCTTCGTAGCGTAGGCTTCAGCCTGCGATCATCGTAAGGGCCGCCTTTCCCAGGCGGCCTTCTTCTAGTAGCACAGACTTCAGTCTGTGCTCTTACGACGTCGATTCGTCCTCTGGCAAGATCGCTCGCGTCGTAAAAATCCTTGTCATCCTGAGCGCCCAACCTAACCTACCGCCTCTTCAGCGACCCCAACGCCGCCTTCTTCGCTTCTTCCGCTCCGCTCGTCATCTGTCCCAACGACACTCGCGCCACAAACGCACTCAACAAATATGTATCATTCTCAAATCTCCGTAACCCATCTATCTTCGGCGGACTCTCCCTCCAAATCGAAAAATCCGCCTTGTCCATCCGGTTCACCCACAATTCAAATCCCGCCAAATTAAAATCCGCCCGCCCCGCCATCGCTGCCAAAGCATTTGCCAATCGATCCTGCTCACCGAACGAAAAAATCGCTCGCGCCGTCTCCACTCGCTTTCCCGCCGCCTCCAGCACCTTCGCCTGATCCGCTTCCGTAAACAAAGGATGCCGCGCCAGCGCTGCAATCAAATCCGCCGTGTGCGCCGTCGCGTGAATCCAGCCTTTCTTCTCATCAAATCCGCGCAAATCTTTCTCGTCCCTCAAATATTCCAGCGCCGCCTCCAGCAATTTTCGATAACGCTCTTCCCCCAGAAATTGCGACTTCAACTCCCTCTCCGCAATCGCCGCCAGACACAACACCGAAAACGATCGCCCAAAAACCGAATCCGTCCCACTCTCTCCAATTCCCGCATTCAAGTTTCCCCGCCACTCCGCCTCCAGTGCCAGCAACTCGTCCGCACCGAACGCATTCTTCTCCAGAATCCATTCCGCCAGAATCGAATACGCCAAATCGTCCCGCAACTCCGCATCGCTCGACTTCAAATACCCACTGAGCTCCTTCGCCAACCCAAACGCCTTCTCCCCCTCCGGAACCTCATACTTCTTCGCCGCTATCCCCCTCCAATATTCCTTTCCATGCGCCGCCTGCGCATTCCCCGCGGTTGCAAATATGCCGAGGCTCGCGGTAATTGCGAAGATTTGGGCTAGCTTGCTCCAACACACTCTCTTCATCGCGCTCACCTCCGCTATTCTTTCCAGTCCTGGCCATTAGACGCGGCAGATGTTGATAACTCTTTGCGTTCTTCCGTGGCAATCCGTTTTGGACCTTCGCGATTGGGACGAGGAAGGTCCCCGAAGTCGATGTCAATTTTGACGGGTTGCTTGTCGGAATCGGGGTCAAGTTCGGAGTGAACGGTAGGAATGGTGCGAAAAAGATTGGCGGTGTAGGCGAGGACGGCGGCGGCGAGAAGTTTGTAAAGTTCGGAGAGAGAGTTTTGGACTCCCACACCGGTTGTGAACTCGTCGCAGTCGGCAGTGAGGCGCTGGAGGAAGTTGGCGTTCGGTCGAAAGGAGAAATGAGGGGCGGCGTGCTTGGAACAGAGGCCGACGCCTGCGTCGTCGGCCAAGATTCCTCGATTCGATATGAGATGGGGTGACACTCCGGCATTTTTGTGTGAAGAGTGCGCAAGCCATTGAGAGGAAAGAGGAGAGCGAGGGGAAGAAGCGCAGAACTGCGGAGAGGGTTTGGGAGGGTACGGCGCGCGAGATTCACGAAACATCACCGTATAAACTATATATCATTATAAATTAATCAGTAATATATTAAACGAAAGTTGGAAGCGCGTTCGAATGGGACTCGCGTAAAGTGATGAAAACAAAGGGGTACGGTCCATGGGCCTTCAAAGCAAAGTTATGGAACATTCCCGAGCCTATGGGCGTATCTTTACCCAACAACGCGCGCCGTACCTAGGCGCGCAGAAGAGGTGTGCCTATGCATCGTCTTTCCGCAAAATCCTTGTTCTCACCCTTGGCATCTTTGGCCCTGGTTCTCGCTCCGGTCTCGACCGGCGCCGCCGACAAAACCGAAATCTCCGAACGCGGCATCCCCCATTTTGAAGCGCAGCTTCCCTCTGGCGCCCGCATAGCGCTTCATATTCGTTCCGGCGGCATTCGCATTGTCGGCAGCGACGAAGGAAAGCTCACCGTCGATATCTCCGGCAGGAACAAAAACAAAATCGACGACCTTCGTTATCGCTTCACCAGTTCGTCTGGCAGCGCCGAACTTCATGTCTCCGGCGGTCCGCGCAATGACCTCGACATCGAAGTCCGCATCCCGCGAAATTCCGAACTCTACGCGCGCATTCCCGCGGGCGACGTCACCATCGAAAACATCACGGGCAGCAAGGACGTCGAACTCCACGCCGGCGATCTCACCATCTCCGTTGGCAATCCCGCCGACTATTCCCACGTCGAAGCATCTGTCGTCGCCGGCGATATTTCCGCCAGCCCCTTCGGCGAAGATCACGGCGGTCTCTTCCGCTCATTCCACAAATCCGGCCCCGGCAAATACACGCTCTATGCCCACGTCACCGCCGGAGACCTCACGTTGAAATAAACGCTTTTGTGGCACAGCCATTCCTAGCTGTGCTTGCAGCATCGGCAAATATTCATCATGGCCGCGAAGAAGACAGTAAAGAAGGCGACGAAAAAGAACGCCGCGAACAGCACTACGGGCGAAATCCGCAAAGTCATCCTCGGACTCGGCATCAGTCTCGACGGCTACATCGCCCGCCCCGACGGCTCCGTCGATTTTCTCTTCATGCCCAAAGACTATTCGATGGGCCCCTTCTTCAAAACCATCGACACTGCCGTCCTCGGCCGCAAAACCCACGACGATGGATTGAAAATGGGAGGCTCTTTCGGCGGCGGCCTCAAGTACTTCGTCTTTTCGAAAACGCTTCCGCCCGGCATGCGCAATGGCGTCCTGGTCACGAACGATTCGCCCGGCGCCGTCATTGCCGAAATTCGCAAGAGCCCCGGCAAACATATCTGGCTCATGGGCGGAGGCGAATTGATTCGTGATTTTCTGAAAGAAGACCTGGTCGACGAACTTTACCTCGGCGTCGTCCCGGTTCTTATCGGCGAAGGCATTCCGCTTTTTCCCAGCGGTTTTCCCCAGCGCGAATTCGATCTCATCGACAATAGATCTTATTCGCGAGGTCTCATTGCGCTTCGCTACACGCGCGCAACAAGAAAGGCGCCAGCGGCAAAGACGAAGCGCCGCAAGTGAGATAAACTTTTTTCATGACCTCTTCCGCTCTGCCGCCCTACGTCCCGATTGACGTGAACTGGATGGACCGCCCAAAATCCATCGCCGCCGCCCTCATCCAGTCGGACGGCGTCAACGCACTCATCGATCCCGGGCCTTCCTCCACCCTCGACACACTTCGCGCCGAAATGAATCGCCATGGCGTAAGAGTCGAGGACCTTCACGCGATTTTGCTCACGCACATTCATCTCGACCACGCCGGCGCGGTCGGCGCTCTCGTCAAGGAAAATCCAAAACTTGCCGTCTTCGTTCATGAATTTGGGGCGATACACATGGCCGATCCTTCCAAATTACTCGCCAGTGCGGGCCGCCTTTACGGCGCGGAAATGGATCGCCTCTATGGACCTGTGCTGCCGGTGCCGGAAGAGAATTTACGTCCGCTCGAAGGCGGAGAAACCGTCACCATCGGCAAACGCGATTTTGAAATTCTCTACACACCGGGCCATGCTTCGCATCATTTGACTTTTTGGGACGCGCAGGACGGAACTGCTTTTATCGGCGACGTCGGCGGAATCAGCGTCGAAGGCGACGAATTCATTTTGCCCGCCACGCCACCGCCCGATATCGACATTGAAATTTGGAATCAATCGCTCGACGCCATCGCCGCGCTGCGCCCCGCAAAATTGTTTCTGACGCACTTCGGCTACGCGAACGATCCGAATGCGCACATCGCGCGTTATCGCGAACGCCTCGCAAGCTGGAGCGCCATGGTGAAAAATCTTCTGGCTGAGGGGAAAACCGAAGAAGCCGCCGCGCAGGAATTCGTGGACGCCGTCGCCGGAGAAACCAAACACGCCGTTTCCAGCTCCGAAGCCGACCACTACATCTTCAACGGCGGCCTTTACCTCTCCTGGCTCGGCCTTCTCCGTTACACAAAAAAACGGAACGCAATAGCACACCCCTCTACTTGAGCGCTTGCAGCGCTGGCTCCAGCCAGGAGAAAAGCACATTGTTAATCGAAGGAAACTGTGAGGCCAGCAAGCTCAAAACCGGAATCGCTCCGGCGGATACAAACTTGATCCAAAAATCCCAGCCAAGTTCTCCCGCACTTGTTTCCGTCAATCGGCTCAAAATCGCGTCGCGATGCATCTGCGAGTAAACGTATCCCACGGCCAACCCGAGCACTACCAGCGCCACGACAGAGATCGCCTGCAATGCCGGATGCGGCTCGAAGGGGTAAACGGTAATGGAGAGCAAAAGCAGCACATACATTCCGACCGCGCTATAAACCAGCGTTCTCATTCGCAGCAGCGCGCTGACGAGGAAATTGACGTAGACCAGGGAAACGTATTCTTCGGCGAGCAGCGCAGGAAGCGACAGCACGGCTTTTTCTTTTCGCGGGTCTTTGGATGCAATGAGACTCGCGGCATTTTTCCAGGAGTCGGCGAGAAATTCCTTGATCAGAATTCCGGCCACTTCGGCGATCGCACGCTGGAGATCTTCGACGCTGAGCAGAATGGAATCAAGCGCTTCCTGTTTTTTCTTGTCGTGCTTCAGAAAAAGGAGCGAACGCCAGTTCCATTTTTTCTTCCTCGCGCCGCCATTATTTTGAGCGGCGCCGTTCAGCGGCGGAGCGGTGCCCATCAGGTTGCGATAGGTTTCGGAAATCCTGTCTCGCTTTTCCAAAGCCTTGCGGATCGCGCGGTGAATTGGGTCGTCTTTTGCCAGGCACTCGCCGGCGACTCCCGAATGCAGCGCCGCATGCAGGCGGTCGAGATTTTCCAGCGCGCGAGATAGCACGCGATAGGATTCGCGCAGAGTGCTGCCGCCCGGATTCCAGATCGGCTTCCACGAAAATCCTTTCAACCGCGAGAACGCCTCGCGAATCGCTTTGCGATCGAGGCCGGAAAGGATTTGCTGAGTTTCGAGCCAAGTGCGAACAAGCTTGAGAAGGGTAGCGAGGAAAATCCAAGTCAAGAGGGCGAGAATCGTTGTGAAGCCCCAGTCGAACGCGCGCCCTTCAATCGTTTGCAGCGGATGTCCATAGTCGAGCAGCGTAAAGAGAATCGCGGCCAGGGCAATCAGCGGAGCGATTTGCCAAGCGGAAGAAGTGAGCGGATAAGCGGTTTGCCGCAGGCGTTCCGCCTCGGTATCGGAGATGCGGAATGCATCGTCGGGCAAATCCGTTAGCCGGGGCAAACGTGGGCGGCGAAGGTCGACCAGCGACACGCCGCGGAGACTCATCCAGAACCACCAATAAAATGCCGCGGCCAGCAACAAAACCGGAAGTACGGGCGAAACACCAGAGCCATAATGCAAAATTCGCGTGGACCAATACACGCGATGGTAACGAAGAAAATCGATGGGAGCGACAACGAGAAGAATCTGAACAATCGTTTGAAGGAAAACGAGCCAGGAAAAAATTGCGCCCACGTTTGGCGCGTGGCGCCACTTCTTTAAATCCCATGCAGTGGCCAACGTGAAAAGCGGAAGCGGCATCCAGAGCAGGAGCGCCCAAAACGTGCCGCCCGTCCACGTCCCCAGCAGAATGCGCGTGCACATGACAAGCACAAACGCAGCCGTGAGACACAGCGCTCCCAATGCGAGAATAATCGCGCCGCGAGTGCCGCCTTCATCTTGGACGCGGTGCGGAGGAGTGGCGCGCGCGAATTGCGCCATGGATTCGGAGTCCGAAAAAATCGTTCCCTTGGCACTGAACCAGGTGTGCACAACCATGATCAGCAGGCAGATGTAATACGCGATGCGCCACGCACCGGGCGTGTGCATCGGTTCCGGTTCGGGCGGCCAGGCTTGTCCGGAAATATTTTTGAGCGTACTTTGCGAGGAATCCTTCGGAGAAAAAGTCGTGACAGGAAGTTCGGAGTCCGCGTCGGTCAGTTTTTCTGATGTGATGCCAACGATTGGCCAGAAGCCATCGCGGCCAAGCAGCGAAAGCCACAGCAGCGGTTTCAGCGAAGGTTGAAAGTGGCTTTGGGAAGTGCGAAGTATCGGACTGCCGTAATCAGAATAAGGCGCGGCGGGAACGGAGGAACTATCTGAACAATACTCCGGCCATTGATGCGAGGAAAGCGTTGCCGCCGAAAGCAAACCTGCCATCGCATTAAAAGTGCCTTCCGTAAGGCTGCTGACAAAAATCCTGTCTTCGTGAGAAGTGGGAGAAAAGGCGGCGGGCTTGTCCAAGCGATCGCTCAGGCCGGGAAGGAGCGGATAGGAATTCAGGCCGATGACGCCGTGAAGAAGGGTATCTTCTTCGCGCGCGCTGAGGAGATCCGGAGTGGTGACGACGATCCTGCCCTGAGCGTACGATTCACGCAAATAGCGTGCGAGAAAAAGTTCATCGAGCGGATCGGTGGCGAGGAGGACGACGAACTTGGAATGATGTTTCTGCAAGGAGCTGACGATACCGAGCATCACCGCTTCCTGAGACAGAGTGGATTGGGAAGGAGCGAAGGCAGCGACAGTGTCGTCGTTGGCTCCGGTTTCGGCGAGATCGAGCGGGAGGTTGGAAACCCCCGTGCTCGTCGGAGTGTTGGATTTGGATTGTCCGGAAGCAGCGCTCTGCCGCTGATACGCCGCACGAAACTGAGAGATTTCGCGGGGAAAGTGAAGACGAAGCACATCGCGATAATCGTTCCGGGTCAATTGCTTTTCACAGGTGAACGAACAGGAGTCAGGGACCGGCGGCGGAGCGGGCTTGCAATTCACGGTGGCAGCAGAGGTCTCGCGGGTGGAATCTTCGCAGGCTTTGGGAGCGGACACAGTGCCATAGGCCGTTTCGTCCTCGGAGAGAACGGCGATTTCGTCCGGCTTGTAACCACGGCTGTAGGCGAATTCGATAAATTGCGCGAGCACATAATCGTCATTTTCAGCGAAGGAAGCGAACTGCCCGTGCCCCGGAAGACTGACAGCAAATGTTTGAGCGGAAGAGCCGGTCACCGAGCCGCTGTAGATGAAAGTGAATTCAGCGGGATTTTGAGCCAGTTCGAAGCGGAGCGAGGAAAGCGAGCCGGAAAAACTAGGGCCAAGAATCAAGAGCGGAGTAGGAGAAGTGGTCGATGTAGCGGCGGAGCGAATGCTGGCGACGATGCCGCGCGCCAGTTCGAATTGCGATTTGCGCAGACCGCTGGTCGGCGCTTCGCCGACCACCCAAACGAAGAGCGGCGCTTCCTCGCCGGACAGAGCCGGTGGAACAGCGGACACATTCAATTGTGAAGATCCCTTACTCGTTGACGAGCCGCCAGCACTGCCAGTAACAGCGACCTTGCGAAAAATCAGCAGACCGGGATTGGCTTCGCGTTCCGATCGAGCAGCTACGTCCCGCGCGCGGACATCGGGGTCGGGAGAATCGGCGTGAACTCCATGCTCCCACGGGAGAATTGCGCGATCGAATTCGTAGCCCTGTTTTTGGGCCGCAATTTGAAGAGCTTCGATGCTGCGGTCGAAAAAGAGCGCGAGCTGCGTGTGAACCGGGTCGGGAAGGATGGCGATGACATGCGTCGAGTGGGCACGGGCACGAAGCGGAACGCCCCAAGCCTTTGAAAGTGCATCCGCGGTAGATTCCTTCTCTCCATCGAGCGTACCGAATGATTCGCGAATAGTACGCTCGATGTCCGCTGGAAAGCCGGTCCGCGCAGTGACTTGAGAAACGGCGGATTTGGCTTTGGGCTGAGGGCGCTTAAGTGAGGAGCCGGCGGAAGCTTGTTGCCGACCGAGCGAAGGGGTGGGAGCAGAAACTCCAATGCGGAGCACACTCCCAACAAAGAGCAGCGCGGCGAGAAGCAAACCGCCTCGTTTCATACCGCCGTTACCCTAACCTGGACGAGAATCGGTCGAGAAGAGAGGGATTCTCGCGGGGAAGATGGCTGCGGGCAAAACCGTTCAACGAACTAGTCAATGGTCGTGGCAAGCTCAAGAAAAGCTCCGTCTCCCCCCATTGTCATGACACAGAATTGAGCGATCGCTGGAAGTGGAGGGCGTGGTGAGTAGTGCGGGAGCGAACAGAACCGTTACATGGACGGGGAGTGAGAGGAGCGACATTCGCCGCAAGAGGGCTAGCGCCGAACTTCGTGAAAGCTACTCAGGGGCAGCGGAAGGTTCGCCCGACGGTGGTTGAGCTTCTTGCTCGGTCGAAATTTGCGCCGACGCTTCCAGCCGGACGGAGAGGGAGTCTACAAGGAGGTCGATGAGCTTCCTGGCAGCGGAGGAGTCGGGGTCTTTGTCGGGGTTGTACTGGGAGATGGTAAGGCCGACGAGATAGGTGCTGCGAGCCGCTTCGGTGAGAGCGGCGCGGACATCGGCGAGAGGCATGCCGCCTTCGGCGGGGACGTTGACGGCGGGAAACTCGGCGTTCGAAATAAGATCGGTGTCGAGGTGGACGACGTATTCGCGCGAGTCGGCGTGAAGATGGGTAAGGACGTCCTTCGCGGCAGCGGGGGCAGATTTGCGCTGGATGTCGGCCGCCAGAATGTGGCGCATCGGTGATTTCGCGAGAAATTCCTGCTCGGGCGGGTCGAGACGCTCGACGCCAAAGAGGTAAATGTCAGGCTCGCGAACGAGGGGAGGTTCGCCCCAGAAGCGGACGAGTTCGGGCGCGCCCTTGCCGATGATACCTGCGACGACCATGCCGTCAATGCGGCCGGAAGGAGTCGAGGCCGGCGTATTTAAGTCGGCATCGCGATCCATCCAAAGAAGATGGAGATGTTTGTAGTAACGGCGGGCGGCAGTAAGAAGGCCGATAGTTTGAGCGCAATCACCGCCGAGGACGAGGACGAGAGCGCCGCTCTTTACGGCGACTTCGGCGCGCGCCTTGAGATCGGTGAGGCCGGCGACAATTTCGCCAACGTTGCGTGCGCGGCGATGTTCGTCATCTTCAGCGAACATGCGTGGAGCGCAATCGCCGTGGTCGACAACTTCGAAACCAGCGGATTGCAGCCGCTCGACGAGACCAGCGGCACGCAAAGCGGCGGGAGCTTTTTCACTGCCCGGCAAGAATGCGGCTGCGCTGGAGGGCGCGCCAATCAAGGCAATCTTCTTCTGCTGACGGGCTATTTTGACCGCCAAGAGTCTCTCCTGAAGTTTGCGTTACCAGGCCCGGGACCGCGGCCGGATGATCCCCTGTTGCCGACAACGGTTACAGAAAACTCTTTCGCACATCACCAACGGCCCGCTTCAGAAAGCGGCCCCTACAAAACCCGGTCAGCGGCGCGGAGCAGGCGCGATGGTGGCTAGCTCCGGAGGCAGCGTGAAGCGGACATCTTCACGAATCAGGTCGAGATCCCGCTGGTCCGTGAAACCGTGTTCGGCGAGGCGCTGGCTGACCTGCTCGACCAAAACTTCGGGAGCAGAGGCACCGGCAGTGAGGCCGACGCTTCTTACTCCTTCAAGCCACTTGGGATCGATATCCATGGCGGAGTCAATCAGAGTGGCTTTGACGCCGTGACGCTCGGCAACTTCGACGAGGCGATTCGAATTGGAAGAGTTCTGCGAGCCAACAACGAGAATGAGGTCGACGTCTTTGGCAACTTGTTCGACGGCGTCCTGGCGATTTTGCGTGGCGTAGCAGATGTCGTCGCTTTTTGGGCCGACGATTTTCGGGAATTTCTGGCGCAGGCGCGCGACGATTTCCTGGGTGTCGTAGAGGCTCAAAGTGGTCTGGGTGAGGAACGCGAGCTTATCGGGATTGTTCACTTCGAGTTTGTTTACGGCCTCGACCGAGTCGACGACGATAGTGCGGTCCGGCGCTTCGCCGGAGGTGCCGATAATTTCCTGGTGGTCCTTGTGGCCGATGAGGATGATGGTGCGGTCTTCACGAGCGAATTTGAGGGCTTCGAAATGGACTTTGGTGACGAGGGGGCAGGTGGCATCAATGACTTTGAGATTGCGGGCTTTGGCTTCGTCGCGAACGGTCGGAGGAACACCGTGGGCGCTGAAGACGAGAACGGCGCCATGGGGAACTTCTTCGATGGTTTCGACGAAAATGGCGCCACGGCGGCGGAGCTGCTCGACGACATAGGTATTGTGGACGATTTCGTGGTGAACGTAGACGGGATTGCCGTAGGCTTCGAGGGCCAATTCGACGATGTCCACGGCGCGGACCACGCCGGCGCAAAAGCCGCGGGGGCGGACGCGCAAGAGTACTTTTCCGTTGGTCTCTGTCGGCATCTTCTTCCTAAGTCAATGATTTATCAAAACTCTATCATACCTTACGGGCGGCATTTGAGGCACAGGAATTCCCGCCGTTGTGACGGTTTCGGTGGTCCTTCAAGATTGCTTCTTGCGCGTGATTTGCTCTAGGGGTGGGTGAGCGATTTCCCAGTGCGAATTGCCAAAACGGCATCGAGCAGCACCTTGGTGACAACATCCGGTTGATATAGATGAATCTCGTGTCCGCTGCCGGCCGCAGTAACGTGAATAGTGTTGGAGCTGAGGAAATCGAGACGTGGGGCAGCCTCGTCGCGGGCATGGCGCTGTGATTCGTTCGCGGGCGGCTCGCTGGAAATTACAACAACAGGAAGCGCCCCAAGAGGCTTTTTGCCTGTATCCGCTTCTGCAAATTCCGTTAGAAACTCTTTCCGCCAGGACAAGGTGGAGTCGGGCGTTTCCTTCGCTGGTTCCCATTTTTGCCAGAGTTTGTAATCGAGCCACAGGCGGGCAGAACGCAAATCTGGAGGCAGCCGACCGAAGGGGTCGTCTTCACTGGTTGGGGCAGGCCCTTTGTCTGAAGCAGCCAGCGGGAAGGTGGAGCGAATTTGTTGCTCCGTGAGTTCCCAAATTAGGCCCGGTTTGCCGTTCACGAGTCTGCCGATCCGATTGCTGCTGTTCGTGAAAACGAGACCAGCGACTTCTTTGGGAAATGCTCGCTGGTATGCCTGGATGTAAATGCCTCCGACAGAGGCACCGACCAAGAGAAATGGACCTCGTTCATCAGCGGTTTTGAGAAGTGCGTGCAAATCGGAAACGGTTTGCTCGACAGTTTCGTCCACGGGCCCCGGATCGCTCCAGGCTAGTCCGGCTCGATCGTAAGAGCACACTCTCGTGTCCTTGGCGACTTTCGGTTGAACAAGAGCCCAATCAATAGAGAACGCGCCGCCACCTGCCATTAAAATGACGGTGGGACCTCCCTTTCCTTCGCAAAAGAGATGCAGCTTACGGCCGCCAATGTCGACCAGCTTGCCAGGGGGCGGATACTCTTTCATCGCCACGGCTTGTGCGTGGGCTTGTGCGGCAGCGATGGACGCAAGAAGAATGGCGAGGAAATGTCGCATCTGTTCGCTCCTTGTCACGTTGGACGTCGGCTGGCAAATGGTGTTACGCAGGCAGGAATGAAAAGTTCCCAAGTGGCGGCGATTAAGAACTCGCGCGGCTATGAATTCACTTTTTTTAAATAAAAAGTAGGACAATTCACTCAGTCAGGTTGAACGTCGCCGCGACCCAACACCAGCCCGGCCTCTCCCGGGATTCGGCGCGAAATGAGAGGAAAATGTCCCCTTCCGAAGGCGCAAACCGCAGGCGCAGTGAACGCGTGATGCTGCAGATTCCCATTGTGGTGATGACGGAGACGTTGGAGCACGAAGCGATGCGGGAAGAAACGCAGACGATGGTCGTGAATGCGCACGGCGGTTTGGTGAAATTGCAAATGGAAGTGATGCCGGGGCAGCCGATTGAGCTGATGCATCCGCGATCGGGAAAGAAGGCAGCGGCGCGCGTGGTGCGAGTGGAGAATCCGCCGGGCGGATTTACCGCGGTGGGGTTTGAGTTTAAGGAACCGTCGCCGCACTTTTGGCCGGTGGAGTTTCCGCCGGAGGATTGGAGCGCAGCGTGAAAGTGAACTAGCAGAGCAGAACGGCAGACGAATTGAAGGCCGCGGTCCGGCGTCGATTCGCGCTTCGAAATGGATCGTATGGGCACAGGCTGAAACCTATGCTACGACGAAGGCCGGCTTCGGAAAGTCGGCCCCACCAAAACCAGTGTAAAAAATTGAAGCTAGTGGGCGGCGGCGTTTGTTGTGACCAGCGCAGGCTTTTTGGTGTTGTCGTCGGGGATGCGATCGATCAGGAGAAGGAATGGATCGACGCCAGCCTGGTCTGGGAGCTCGTCGACGGTGAATGTCTGCGTGGATTTCGCGGTCGCGAGATGCAAGCGCTGGCGATAAAGCGTCTTGCCGTACTTCTTCCCTTTTTCGGGTTTGGCGAAGGCGCCGACTTCGATCCAGTCATTTAGCGGAACTTCGGTTTCGTTGCCCTTGTCGTCGGCTTTGTATTTGTGGGTTTCGATGTCGAGTTTGATTTCGTACTTGCCGTCGGGACGCTTTTCGGCGGAGGCTTCGAGCGTGCGATTAGAAAAGATCGTGATGTCTTCGAAGAGATCTTTCAGCAGGTACTGATATTCAGGCGGCGTTTCTTTTTTTAGTTCGTCGACGAGGGTCCAGGAAGTCGGATACGGCGGCTGGGCGTAGGCGTATTGCTGGACGATGCGGCGCAATGCGCGATTGAAGGCTTCTTCACCGATCATTTCTTTCAGGTAGTACACGGCGACGCTGCCTTTGCGGTAGTGGACGTAACCTTGCTGGGCTTCGACAGTTAGCAACGGCTGTTCTTTGTGGAGTTCGCGGCCGCGCGCAGCGAGATAGCGATCCATTTCGAAGCGCAGGAATTTGCGCATGATGTCGCGGCCATACTCTTTTTCCATGATCATGAGCGCAGAATATTGCGCCATGGTTTCAGAAAGAAGCGTGGCGCCCTGCATGTTCGCGCCAATGACCTGGTGCGCCCACCATTGATGCGCCATTTCGTGAGCGACGATGTAATAGACCATGTCGATGTCCTCGGGATCGTCGAAATTGGCGACGAAGCCGATGGATTCGGAATACGGCATGGTTCCGGGGAAAGCCTGCGCGAACGTGGCGACGCGCGGAAATTCGATGATGCGTGCTTCCTTGTGATAGTACGGGCCGAAATTCTTAGTGCAATAGTCGAGAGATTTTTCGACGGACTTGAGCATGCGCGGAACGTTCCACGGATGTTCTTTCAGGTAGTAGACCTCGATCTTGATTCCGTTCCAGTCTTCGCGGGCGACTTCGTAGCGCGCGGAGATGAAGGAATAGAAGTCGAGCGAGGGATGATCGAGTTTGTAGTGGAAATAGCGGCGACCGTCTTGCTGCCATTCGTTGAGGAGCGAACCGGGCGCGATGGCGATTTGGTCGGCGGAAGTGCCGATGGTGGTTTCGACGTCGATCCAATCGGCGTGGCCGCTGCCGTAATTGTCCATGCAACCGGCAGTGCAATTGCGTTCGAGCGGCGGCATGAGGACTTGTTCGCCGAGGCCGTATTTTTTGCGGTCGGCAGGATCGGTGAGTTCGTTTTGCGCCGAGTAGCCGATGATGGGACCGATTTGATTGTTGAAGAAAGTGCCGTTCTGGACGACGGCGAGGTCGCTGACTTCGTTTTCGAAGCCGCGGGTTTTTGTTTTCACAGTGAAGTGAACTGTTCGGGATTCGTTGGGCGCGAGCGGCGGAGAGAATTTATAGATTTGGTAGTCGAGTCGCTTGTCGTCTTTGGCAAGACTGGCACCCGGGATTTCGACGGTGGTTTGATATTGGCGATTGAGCGTGAGATGGATTTCTTCGACAGGCGTGGGGTACGGATTTTGGATGACGGCGTCGCCTTGCATGACCATGTTGCGCTCGGCAGGAAAAATTTCGATGTTGTACTGGAGGCTGCGGAGGCGCGGCATGGGAGTTTTTTCGAGCGGCTTGTAGGTTTTTTCGTAGTCGGCCTGGAGACGGAGCAGATCTTTGGGGCCGACGTAATGATTGACGACTTTCGTGTTGTAGTAGGCCCACGCGCCGACAGAACCAAACGCCAGAAAACAGAGGCCGAACAGAACGGGCCACGCGCCAGAGAAGCGGAGGCGGGCGTTGGCGGCGCGTTCCCTCCATTTGGCTTGCTTACCGCGGGGCCAGAACATGACGCTGGCGATGGCGAGGAGGGCACAGAAAAAGAGCCAGTAGAGGGCATGCCAGTTCCAGGCGGTACGAAACGGGATGTCGCTATAGAAGTCGGAATAGGTGATGCGCGGACGATTGGCAAATTTGACCATGTTGGTGGCCACGTTGAGAGGACGCCAAATGAACCGATTCGCGAGGAGAAATGCGACGTAGAAAAAATAACTGAAATATTTGTTGGGCGAAAGAACGTGAATGAAAAACGCGAGAACGGCGAGAAAAAAGAAAAGCGATCCGTTGTGTAGGAAAAGTTCTTTGAGGTAGAGCGCGAGTTGGAAGCGGTGGTAGCCGAGTGCAGCTTGCACGACGATGCCAGCGGTCATGACGACGGCGAGGATGATGGCCACGAGGCCGAGTAGCGCGGTGAGGCGCGAGGCGTAGGAAACCCACTCGGGCGACGGCTGGGAATCAACGATTTCGTCCATGCCGGTGTCGCGGTCTTTCCACACGAGGAGGCCCGCGAAATACGTGATGATGGCGACGAGAAACATGTAGAACGTGCCGTCGATGATTTCGAGGACCCAATAGGTGACGGGAAAAGTTTTGTTGCCGTAGAGCTGCGACGCATTGAAAGCGAGCGCAGGAACACAGTTGCTGAGTGCGAGAAGCAGAATGACGATGAAAACGGTGCTCTTGGCGACGCCCCAAAAGTGGATGCTGACGGCAGCGCGGTATTTGGCAAAGGGCGCGTCGTGAAAAGTGACTTTGGGCAGCGATTCGGCGGTGATGGGAGCGGCGGAAGGTTCGGCCGATTCGGCGCGGGATTTCTTTTTGCGTTCGGTGAAGCTGAAGCGGTAGTAGGCAAAGGCGAAGAATGCAAGGGCAACGGCGATCCAGAGCAGGCGATTCCACAGCATGTAACCGGAGTAATCGGCGGAAAGCGTGTTTTTGTCGGCGACGGTCCAGTAGCGCGTGATGTAAGCGTAAGTGCGGATGCCGAAAGGATCGAGGATGGCGCCGATTTTTTGGCGCTCGACGTTCTGGAGGAGGCCGTCAGTTGCGATGTATGCGACAAGCAGAGCGATGGCGCCGACGAAAGAGGCGATTTCGTTGCGCGCGAGAACGGCGATGGCGAAGAGAATCGACGCGATGATAAACGCGTTGGGAATTGCGAAGACGAGGACGCCGTTGAGGTGGGCTTTCCAGAGGACCGGGCCCCAGCGTTCGGGAACGATCCACGGCATGAGTTTGGCGAGTAGAACGCCCGCAGAAACACCAAGGATCGGAATGAAGGAAACGATGGTTGCGCCAAGGAAGCGACCGACAAGGAAATCGAAGCGGCGCATGGGCGTCGAGAAGATGATCTGGTGCGTGTTGAAATTGAAGTCGCGCGCGGCGGCGGAGTTGACGAAGGCCGTGGCCATCAAAATGGCGAAAAGGCCCATGAACGAATAGTAGTTTTGAATGACGAAAGGCGCGTTGCGGTAGGTATTGGTGAGCGCGTCGCCGAGGGTAACGTAATCGGTGGCCGTGGCGAAGAAGACCATAGTGGCGATGAGGAGGAAGAAAATCCAGAGCATCCAGGAGCGGAGCCAGTAGCGGACTTCGAAAGAAAAGATTTGCCAGAGCATGTGCGTGTCAGCTCCAGCCCTGGATCTTGCTGAAGAAGACATCTTCGAGGTCGGGTGGATTTGTGGAGAAGCCGGCGTCAAGCGATTGCTCGCTGTAAACATGGAGCGAAGGGCGGCCGCTGACGAGGCGGTTCGAAATGATGCGGTATTGTTTCTCGTAGGCGGGAAGCTCCGTTTTTTCGATGGAGCGTTGCCAGACTTTTCCGGAAAGCTGCGCGATGGCAGCGTCGGGGCGGCCTTGATACAGAACTTTTCCTTTGTGAATGATAGCCATGTTGGTGCAAAGGTCCATCACGTCTTCGACGATGTGCGTGGAGAGAATGACGATCACGCCTTCGCCGATTTCGGCGAGTAGGTTGTAGAAACGATTGCGCTCGCCAGGATCGAGGCCCGCCGTGGGTTCATCCACGATGAGCAACTTCGGGTTGCCGAGGAGAGCTTGCGCGATGCCGAAGCGCTGGCGCATGCCACCGGAAAAGCCGGAAAGCGCCTTCTTGCGGACATCCTCGAGATTGCAGCGGCGCAGCATCGCCCGAACCAGATCCTTGCGTTCGCCACCGTTCGTGACGCCTTTGAGGACGGCAATGTGATTGAGCATGTCTTCGGCAGAGATGCGCGGATAGACGCCAAAATCCTGCGGTAAGTAGCCGAGGCGACGGCGGAGTTCTTCTTTCTGCCTGAGGATATCAAGGTCGCCAAGCGTGGCGGAGCCGCTGTCCGGCTCCTGCAACGTGGCAAGCGTGCGCATCAAGGTCGATTTCCCCGCGCCGTTGGGCCCAAGCAAGCCGTACATGCCGAGCGGAATGGTGAGGGACACATTGTCCAACGCCTTAACGCCGTTCGCGTAGGCCTTGGACAGACCGGTAATTTTCAATTCCATCGAAGACTCCCGAGTAAAGTACGAAAGAGGCGGCCAAAGAGTTTCCCGAAAGCGGAGGAAACTTTGAGCCAAAGAAAGGGACGTTTGGAACGGGCGTATTGTACTGCCGGAACAGCCCGCGCGAGGGAAAATCGCAGCAAAACTTTTTGGCGGGAGCTGTGTTTAAAGGGAGTGGAGAGGCTTGCGATGAGAACTAGAGGATTGGCATGGGGCCGCGGAGGCCTGCTTGGAGTTGTGACGCTGGCGTGCGTCGCGGTGCTAGCGGGATGCGATGAGCATGTGGTGGTGGACCGCGATCCGAGCGTGCGGGTTCAGCGCGGAATGACGTGGGCGTGGCGGCCACAGCCTACGCAGCGGCAAGAGGCTCGTGCGGAAGGCGGGCGAAAAGTGATTTCGCGGGACGTGATTGGTCCGCGGGAAAGGTCGCAACGCGAATTTCCCCGCTACAACGATCCGCAGAAAGATATGGTGCATCAACGGACGCGGATAGCGATTGAGCAGACGTTGGCGGCGAAGGGGTTGACCCAAGTGACCGATCCGGCCGCGGCGGATTTCCTGGTGGATTACCAGGTTGGAATCGAGAGCCACCGCGGGCGCGTGGCAGTGCCCGTGGATCAACCAGTGCTCGTGTGCGGATATTATGGATGCTGGCAGTCATGGGGATATTGGGGCCCGACGGGCTACGCCGTGCGCACGTACCGCTACAGAGAAGGCACGATTATTTTCGATTTGGTGCGGCGCGGAGACGACAAGATGGCGTTTCGAGCGACGTATGAAAAACCGCTGGATTGGAACGGGCTGGATCAAAATCACGTGAATTCGGGCGTGAAGAGAATGTTGCGGGATTTAAAGCCGTAGAATTAGCAGCGGGATTATCTGAAAGTGCCTGAAACGACGGGGCCGGACAAAAGTCCGGCCCCGTTACTTTTGGGCTACGCTTCCGGCGCGCGCCTGAATCTGATATACAGACAACACTGTCCTTCGCGGTTTTACGGAATTCCTGACAACTAACGGCCAAAAAAGGCGAGTTTCTTGCGTGGGCGGGTGAATCTAAATTGTGTGACCAGGGAGATGAATGATGAGTTCTGCGCCAACGGTAAGCCAAGGAAATCGGAACCCTTCGACACAGCACCAAGGACCGCAACCCGTAGAGCAGTTGTTCCAGATGGGGCTTGGGTTCATGACTACGGCGGCGCTGGGCTGCGTGGCGGAACTCGAAATTGCGGACAAGTTGAAGAATGGGCCGAAGAGTGTGGCGCAGCTTGCCTCGGAAAGCGGCGTCAAAGAGGAACCGCTCTATCGCGTGCTGCGCGCGCTGGCGACGGCGGGGGTTTTTGAGGAGCAAGGGCCGAAAACATTTGTGCTGACGCCTGCGGCGGATTTACTTCGCCGCGATGCGAAGGGATCGATGCGCAACATGGTGCTCTTCCTGGCGACGCGGATTCACTTCGAACTTGCCCCGGAAATGATGCACGCGCTGAAGACGGGCGAAACGGTGGTGGAAAAGGTCCACAACGTTTCCGTCTTCGAATATTTCGAGAAGCACAACGTAACCGGCGACATTTTCAACGATGCGATGACGGATTTCAGTGCCGTGGTGATTCCGGCGGCGCTGGAGGCATACGACTTCAGCTATTTGAATGGGAAGACGCTGATTGATATTGCCGGAGGACATGGCAAGGTGCTGACGGAAATTCTGGTGAAACATCCAGAAATTCGCGGAAAGCTTTTCGACCTGGAGCACGTGGTGAATGGGGCCAAGCCGCGGATTGAGTCGCTGGGACTGACTGGGCGATGCAGCGTTTGTACGGGCGACTTTTTCAAGGAAGTGCCGCAAGCTGACGCGTACATAATGAAGCACATCATTCACGATTGGGATGACGCGAAGGCGACAACGATCTTGAAGAACATTCACAGGGCGTCTCCGGCGGATGCGCGCGTGATTTTGCTGGAAGGCGTGATCGCTCCAGGAAACGCGCCGAGTGTCGGCAAATGGCTGGATTTGGAAATGCTGCTGATGCCGGGCGGAAAAGAGCGTACGGAGGAAGAGTACCGCGAGTTGTTTGCGGGCGCGGGATTCCGTGTTACACAAATTGTGCAGACGAAGTCGCCGCTGAGCGTAATTGAAGCAGTAAAGGCGTGAGATAATCGGCTTCGGAAGACGGAGCCGATTCGCGTGGCAAAGAAAAGACAGGCAGACCCGAAGAAACTCGCAGTAGAGCTAGCGGAAACCGGCAGGGCGTTTCATGCGCGGGGCTGGGCGCTGGGAACGAGCGGGAATTACAGCGCAGTCTTGAAAGACAAGCCGCTGCGGCTGCTCGTCACTTCATCCGGCGTGGACAAAGCGCAACTCAATAAGAAACATTTTCTGGAAATTGACGACCGCGGAAATACTTTGCGCGGCGACGGGCGGCCGTCGGCCGAATCGCTGCTGCATGTGGCGGTAGCTCGATCGCGCGGGGCGGGTTGCGTTTTGCATACGCATTCGGTGTGGAGCACGATTCTTTCCGACCGGCATGCATCGAAGAAGAGCATGGCAATCGGCGGCTACGAAATGTTGAAAGGACTGGAAGGCGTGAAATCGCACACGCACCAGGAATGGATTCCTATTTTTGAAAACTCGCAAGATATTCCTGCGCTGGCGAAAGAAGTCGAGGCGCTGCTGAAGCAGGATCCGCGCCCGCATGGGTTCCTGCTGCGTGGGCATGGGTTATATACTTGGGGCGAAGACGCAGCGCAGGCGCGTCGGCATGTGGAGATTTTTGAGTTTTTGCTGGAGGTAGTAGGACGACGCGAGTTGGCGGAGCATGGAGGAATAGCAGAAGGATTGAGTCTGCGCAGGATTTTGGGCTGACATTCAACTGATGCAGGTGAGTTTCATGGCGACGCTGAACATTCCGGACGAAAAGAAAACACTGAGCGAGTTCGAGGAAGTGCGCGCGCAGTTGGCGTCGATGGGGATCGACTACGAGCGCTGGAAACCAGCGCACGAACTCGCGGCCGGCGCTTCGACGGCAGAAATTCTGGCGGCGTACGCGCCGGAAATTGACCGGCTCAAGGCCCTGGGCGGCTACGTGACGGCGGACGTGATCGACGTGACGCCGCAGACGCCGGGGCTCGAAGCGATGCTGAACCGCTTCAATAGCGAGCACTGGCACGATGAAGATGAAGTGCGGTTCATCATAGAGGGCCGGGGAATTTTTCACATTCATCCGCGCGAAGGAAAAGTGGTTTCGATTACTGTCGAAGCGGGGGATTTGTTACGCGTGCCGCGCGGAACGTGGCACTGGTTCGATTTGTGCGAAGAGCGGCGAATTCGTGCGATTCGCTTGTTTCAAGATACGAGCGGGTGGACGCCGCACTACACAGAAAGCGGCGTTGATCGCGGATATGAGCCTGTGTGTTTCGGGGCGAACTATTTTCCCGGCCGGGCGAATTTGAGCTGAGATTGCCGTTCTTGCCTACCAGTTCCTCCATCGGTTGCCTCCTGCTGGACATCGAAGGAACGACAAGTTCCGTCGAATTTGTTTACAACACGCTTTTCCCTTTCGCGAGCGCGCATGTGGAGGTTTTTTTGCAGCGGCACGCGGCCGATCCGGAAATTAAACGACTGGTGAGCGAGCTTCGCGCGGAGCAGGCTGCGGATGCAGCGAAGGACCCTCAGTTGGGCATTTGGATGCGCGGAACGGCGGAAGAAGAAGTTGTAACCACGGCGAAGTACGTACGGCACTTAATTGCGCTGGACCGCAAGACAACTCCATTGAAAACATTGCAAGGGAAAATTTGGGAAGAAGGTTTTCGCGGAGGTGAGCTGCGCGGTGATGTTTATGATGATGTGCCGCGGGCGTTTGAGCGATGGAGCGCAGCGGGAAAACGGATTGCGATTTTTTCTTCCGGGAGCATCCAGGCGCAACAGCTTTTGTTCGGCCACTCAAGAGCAGGAGACTTGACGAAATACATTGACGCGTATTTCGACACGACGACCGGGCCAAAACGTGAACGAGCGAGTTACACCGCAATCGCCGCGGCTCTCGGTGTGGATTCCGCAGCGATTTTGTTTGTGTCGGATGTGGATGCGGAACTGGATGCGGCGCGACAGGCGGGAATGCAGACGGCGTGGATGCTGCGACCCGGCACACCGCGGCCGGAAACAACGCAACACGCAACTATCGACGATTTCGATCAGCTGTCTGTGGAGGGATAAGCAATGAGCATGAATCTACCGGTGGTAGTGATTACCGGATCGAGCAGCGGGTTTGGCAGGCTCTTCGCGGAAACATTTGCGCGGAATGGGTACTCCGTTTTTGCCACGATGCGCGGTATAAACGGCAAAAATGCGAAGCCGGCGGAGAATTTGCGCACGGTTGCGACGCAGAACGCGCTGCCGATTGAAGTGATGGAAATGGATGTGACGGACGAGCCGTCAGTGAACGCGTGCATTGCAGGCGTCGTCGGCAAGGCCGGGCAGATCGACGTGTTAATCAACAACGCGGGGTTTGCTTACGTGGGCCTGATGGAAACCATCACCGTCGAGCAAGCAAAAAAGATTTTTGACACGAACGTGTTTGGCGTCCAACGCACCATGCGGGCGGCGTTGCCGCAGATGCACAAACAAAAGAGCGGACTGGTGATGCAGATCAGCAGTGGCGCGGGCCGAGTGGTGTTTCCATCCTTCGGAATTTATAACGCCTCGAAGTTTGCACTGGAGGCGATGACCGAAGCGTATCGCTACGAACTGGCTGAATGCGGAATCGATTGCGTGAGCCTGGAGCCAGGCGCGTACAAGACCGAGATTTTTGGAAAGATCGACCGCGGGGACGACGCGTCGCGGCTTGCCTCATACGGAGGCATGGCGGCAGTCCCCGAGAAAATGCACAACATGGTTGCCACCATCGCGGGCGATGCCAACGAAGTGGCCGATGCTGCTCTGCAGATTGCTCAGACGCCGTTTGGAAAAAGGCAATTGCGTTACCGGATCGGGTCGGGAGGGCCGGGCGTGGTGGAGATAAACAAATTGACCGACGAAGTACAGCAGCAGGTTTTGCGGGCGTTCGGGTTGACGGAGCTAACCAAACAGACAAGCGGTTCGCCGGCAAGCGCCTAGAGATGTTTCTGGTGGCACGGAAATTCCTTCTTGTCCGGTTTGCGTCGAGACCGAGCTTACACCGAGCACAGCCAGGACAGGCTGTGCTACCTTTGGCCGATGCTTCTACAAAATAAAGTTGCATTGATTACGGGTTCGGGCCGCGGGATTGGGCGCGCGATTGCGAAATTGTTTGCCTCGGAAGGCGCGGTTGTGTTTTTGACGGCGCGGTCGGAGGCTGAGCTGGCGGCGACGGTGGCGGACATTACCGCTGCGGGCGGGACGGGGGCATTCGTAGCTGCGGACCTCGGCCAGGTAAAGGATTGCCGAACCCTTGCAAAAGCCGTCGAAGAGAAGTTCGGGCGCGTGGATATATTGGTGAATAACGCCGGGCACTACGGGCCGGTGCTGCCCGTGGAAGAATATCCGCTGGAAGAATTTGAGCGAGTGATTAACGTACACTTGCGCGCGGCATTCTTGCTCAGCCAGCTTGTGCTTCCAGGAATGTATGCACGAATGAGCGGTGCGATTCTGAATATTTCCAGCATTTCGGCGAAGGCTGCGTACGGATGGGGATCGGCATATGCGGCGGCGAAAGCGGGAATGCTCGGATTGACGCGCGTAAACGCGGCGGAAGCTGCGCGCAAAGGAGTACGCGTCAATGCGATTTGCCCGGGGCCTGTGACGGAAACCGTGATGTCAAAAGACTTGGGCGCGGAGCTGGCGCGAAAATTGAATGTAAGTGAGAAGGACCAGCTTGCCGGTTTTCTCGAGTCGATCCTGCAGGGCCGTGGGCAGACAGCGAACGAAATTGCGCGGGCGGCTCTCTTTCTGTGTTCCGAGCAAGCCAGCGCGATCACGGGACAGGCGATAAACGTGGACGGCGGCGCGGTGTTCTTCTGAGATGGCAGCCATTCGGCGCCGGACGTGAGCAGGCCCAATAATCCCAACCTGTGCATTGCGCACGCGAGGCTGAGTTTATATACTTTTGGCGTTCCACAGCCTCTTCGCACGAATGTGCCCGGAATATGCCAGGGTGCGCCGCAGAGCAATCGCGGCAAGTGATTGCGCGCGTCCGCGTTCTTGCTTATGAGCCCCATCCGTAGAGGCGGAGCGGAAACTTGAGCCAAGCTTTTTTTGGGACGCCGGCCAGCGTGCATTCAGGAATTGAGTTGCGCCGCAGCACGCGCATCGAACGGTTGATTCCGATTTTCATTTCCGGCCGCGATTCCAACGGCCAAGATTTTCTTGAGCGCACGTCCGCGATCAGTATCAATCTGCACGGCTGCCGGTACCCTTCGCGCCACGATTTACATGTTGGAAGCTGGATTACGCTGCAGCTTGGCGAGGCGGCGATGGGCGAAATTTCGACGAGCGTGAAAGCGCAAGTGAAGTCCGTGCATGTGCCGCAGAGCGCGCGCGAATTGCATCACATCGGAGTGGAGTTGGAAACACCGGGCAATATCTGGAGCGTGCCGGCGCCGCCGGAGGATTGGCTGACTCCACTCGACCGCGGATTTCGAGGAAACGGCGAAACAGCTGCGGCGACGGGGCCGGCGCGATCATCCGTTCTGGTGGAAATGCCGAAGCCACAGCGCGCGGAATTTGAAGAAGAGCAACAACAAGCCGAACCAAACGGTGAAATGAAACAATCCGAAGCGGCGCTTCCCTCCCCTCAAGTTGTGCCGAAGCCTGGCCGCCTCGTCCTGACACAGGATCAACTGGTACGGGTGATGCGCGGCAAAATGCAGCAAGCCGCGGAAACGGCCGTCCGCGAGGCGTTGGATAAATTGCTCGACCCGGCGATGCGGCAGGCGGTGGCTTCGATTGAGGAGACGCGGCAAGGAAGCATCGTGCAAGTCGAAGAAGCGTCGACGCAGCAAAGGAATACTTTGCTGCATGCGACGCGCAGCGAATTGCTGGAGCGGCTTGAGGAAAGAATAGAAGACGTACGTGTGCGCTGGGAAGCGGAGCTTGATGGATACCGCATGCGCGCGGAAGAAATTCTAGAACGCGTGGAAAAGCACACGACGGCGGCGCGGCGCGATCTGGAAGAGGCAAAAGCCGTGGCCGGGCGCGCGGCACGGGAACTGGAGCCTCTACTGAAGTCCCACATGGAGCAGACCCGGTTGAAGGCGGCGGAAGAGTTCCACTCGCAGGCGGCGCAGACGACGGACCATCATCTGGTGCGACTGCTCGAAGAATCGCGAAACATTGCGCGAGAGACGACGGCGCACATGGAAGCAAAGTCGGCCGAAGCGCTCGCGGCGGTGGAAAGCGCGGCGCGGCAGGCGTTCGGCGAATTCCGGCGGCAGAGCGACACACACGCGGCGATGACGATGTCCGATACGTCGCAACGAATCACATCCGGGCTGGCTTCACTCGAAGCGCAGCATCAAGCGACGTGCGACGCGCGTAGGCAGACGCTCGAAGAAGAGGTCGGCCGCGTGGGCGAAAAAATTACCGAAGAATTCCGGCAAAGCTTCCGCGCGTTCTTCTACTCCTGCCTGGTGGCCGCTGTCGGGGCGGTGGAAGATCATTCCAAAGCAACGAAGGAAGGCATGTCGCCCGACCCGAGCAAGTTCCTGCCGCCGAAGTTCTAACGCAATTCAGCGAAACA
>Ga0247669_1000064_pt1 | contig 58075 bp, 44 predicted proteins | sample CNK10_metaG_FD_182734 | JGI IMG/M metagenome (GOLD analysis project Ga0247669, IMG submission 182734) | Soil microbial communities from Purdue University Martell Research Forest, Indiana, United States - CNK10 | ecosystem: Environmental > Terrestrial > Soil > Temperate forest > Bulk soil... | reverse complement strand
ATACGGCGCTGCGAAAGCAGGAATGGACGGCATGATGCGCGCGGTTGCACTGGAAATTGCCAAGTCGGGCATTACGATTAATGCCGTGGCGCCAGGTTGGATCGCAACCAGCTCGAGCACGGACGCGGAACGAGAAGCGGCGAACTACACTCCAGTCGGCCGCGCCGGAACACCTCACGAAGTAGCCGCCGCTGTCTGCTTCCTCGCCTCACGCGATGCGTCGTATATCACCGGCCAATCGCTGGTGGTTGATGGCGGCAATATTCTTCAAGAGAACAAAGCACCGCGCTGAATTAGTTCCCTCCGAACTGTGGGCACAGTAGACTTTTGCGTGCCCATAACGTCGTTGATGCACATTCGCAGAATGAGGTGGCTGGACATGAAGCGAATCCTATTCGTAATCGCTAGTGCTTTGGTGTGGTGTGCCTCGCCGGCTTGGGTATGGGCGCAGGAGACCGGTGCGGACGAGCAGCGGCAAGCGCAGGCCCCGCCGATGAAGGCTAGGCCGAAAATCGGCGTGGCGCTCGAAGGCGGTGGAGCGCTGGGGCTAGCGCACATCGGCGTGCTGCAGTGGTTTGAAGATCATCACATTCCAATCGATTATGTCGCGGGAACGAGCATGGGTGGACTTGTTGGCGGATTTTACGCGACGGGCAAGAGTCCCGCGGAACTAAAACAAATCGTCGAGGCGCAAAACTGGGACTTTGTCATCAGCGGCTCGACGCCGTATGAGGATCTTTCCTATAGAAGGAAAGAAGACAGCAGGGCTTTCCAAAACAAAATTGTACTTGGACTGAAGAACGGGCTGTCGCTGCCGGCCGGGCTCAACGCGGGACAAGGCATCACGCTGCTAATTGACCACGAAACCGTGGCGTATTCGAAACTGAATTCGTTTGACGACCTGCCGATTCCCTTTCGCTGCGTGGCAACGGACCTGGTGACCGGAAAAGAAGAGGTCTTCGGACAGGGTTCTCTTCCGCGCGCGTTGCGGGCGACGATGTCCATCCCCGGCCTTTTTTCTCCGGTGCGCGACGGCGAAAAGGTGTATGTCGACGGCGGACTGGTCGGCAATCTGCCAACGGAAGTAGTGCGACAGATGGGCGCGGACGTGGTGATTGCGGTGCACCTGGAGACAGCGCCGGTGAAACCGGAAGAGATTCAATCTCTCTTCGCCGTGCTCGGGAGGTCGATTGAGGTCATTATCCGCGAAAACGAGCTGCGCGGCCTTTCGGCCGCCGATCTGATTGTGAACGTGAATTTGAAGGAATTCACGTCAATGGACTATCCAAAAGCCGAGACGATTATCAACAAAGGCGTAGCGGCGGCGCAGGCGAAGCAACAGATTCTAAGTCCTTATTCTCTGGACGATACGGCGTGGACAGATTATTTACGCGCGCGCGACGCACGGAAGCAATCCGTTGTGCCGGTGCCCCAATTCGTGAAAGTCGAAGGCACGGACGCAAACACTGCCAGGCACATGGAAGAATTTCTTGTTTTGCTCAAAGGCAAACCGATTGAAAACACAAAGTTAGACAAGCTCCTGACCCGGCTCACGGCGTTCGGGAAGTTCGACTGGGTGGGCTACCAGATTGCCGAGCGCGACGGGCAGAGCGGCCTGGTGGTCACCGTGCACGAGAAGAATTACGCGCCGCCCTATTTGCAGCTTGGATTCGAGGTGGATGGCTCGGAAAGCGGCGACGTCAACTTCACGCAGGCGGCTCGGCTGACGGTGCAAGACAAAGCTGGTTACCGTTCGGAGTGGCGCACTGACATTCTCTTTGGCAATACGTACGGAATTGCAAGTGAACTCTACCGTCCACTCACGGCAATGAGCCGCTGGTTCATCGCGCCGCGAGGCAGTGCGAGCGATACGAACTTCAAGATTTACCGCATGAACGATCCGGTGGCGGAGTACCGCGTCGGCCGCGCGAGCATCGGCTTCGATATCGGGTTCGGATTTAGTCGCTTCACAGAAGTGCGGGCCGGGTACGAAGTGGGCAACCTCGACGCCAAGTTACGCCTGGGCACGCCGGAATTCGCTTCGGTTTCCGGGCGCACGGGCAATTTTCGTTTTACGCTGCTCACCGATCACGCGGACGATCCCATTATTCCGCGGCGCGGCTATCGATTCGACACATTGTTTCGCTACGTGGATACCAGCCCCGGAGCAACGGAGAATTTTCCTGCCATGGATATGCGATTCAGCTATTTCCAGCCGGTATCGAAGCCGGGCTCTATTTTTTTCACTGCGGAAGGCGGCAGCACGTTCGGCTTCCGTCACACCGGCATTCCACAATACTTCCTGGGCGGGCCGGGGCGTTTGAGCGCGTACGGTTCCAACGAATTGCTGGGCGATCAGTACTACACATTTCGCACCGGATATCTGCAGGACTTGTTCACGCTGCCGCCGTTTGTGGGAAAGAAAATCTACGCGACCGCGTCATTTGAATTCGGAAAGATGTACGGATTTCCGAACCAGAGCGCGTTCCCGGCCGATGTGGCGGCGGGAATCGTGGCACAAACTGCGCTGGGACCGATTTTCCTGGGCGGAAGCGTCGGCGAATCGGGCCACGAAAAGTGGTTCTTCCAACTCGGAAAAGTCTTTTGAGCTGTTAGTGCGGCGGACGAGTCACCACCAGCTCAGGATGAACGCGGCGGAACGTCTGTGCGATGTGGCAGTTCCAGCAAACTGGCAGGTGCGAGCGAAAAGCCTGCTGAAGATTCTCAGCGGGAATGTCTTTCCATTCGACGGTACGGTTTTCTTCGTCGACGAACGCAGGCGGATGGTCATGCCAATGAATCTCATGGAACGGCTGATGGCAATACGCACATTCTTTTCCGGCGTACCAGCGGTTGACGATGGTCCGAACCAAGCAGGCTTGCGGGGTTTGTTCGATCTCGGCGAGGCACGCCTGTCCACAGTCCTTGCGTTCTGGCCAGCGGGAACACTGGTTCAGCGAGAGGTTTGGCGAACCAACCGTTGCTTGCACGGCTGCCTTGGCAGCGGATACATCCACGGCTGCGGCTTGATGGTTCTCCGGGCACGATACGATTCGCTTGCCGCGAAATTTCATATACGTGCGAAACGCGCGGTAAGTAGCGACGGCCGCGCTGGCGGCGGCAGCGACCAGAAGAGCAATCAGGGCGAATCTCATATCTGCTCCCTCTCGCGCGGCTGGCGGGATGCCACCTGCGCAACGTAAGCCCGTGCCAATCAAATGAAGAATAAGCTGCGCCGCCGCGCCACACCGTGACTCAGCGCACGGCGAAGGGTGATGCGCATCACTACGAGTTTAGGGGAGCCATAGCTGCAGGAACGGTTTATTGCTCGAAATGGCTGAACAGATTGTTGAGGGATTCGGACAGAGTGGGATGGGCGAAAACCGCGTTTTGGAGGACCGTGTAAGGCAGCTTGCCCATCATGGCAATTTGGATCTGCGACACGATTTCGCCGCCTTCAAGCCCGAGCACGGCAGCGCCCAAGATCTGACTGCTTTTCTTGTCCACAATGACTTTCATAAAGCCGCGTGTCTCGTCGACTTCCAAGGCGCGCGCGACGTAATTCATCGGCATTTTGGCGACACGAATTTCCAGATTACGTTCGCGTGCTTCCGTTTCCGACAACCCTACGCGACCGAGTTGCGGATCGATAAAAACGGTGTAGGGCACAAGGCGCCCGGCAGTGGATGTGTTTCCCTTCTCAATCAGGTTTGTTCGGATAATCCGGAAATCATCGTACGAGATGTGCGTGAAGGCGGGACCGCCCTTGATATCACCCAGTGCGAAGACGTTCTTGCTCGTGGTTTGAAGCTTCTCGTTCACTTCAATGAATCCGCTGGCGTCGGTTGAAACGCCAGCGGCCTGCAGATTTAGAGTATCGGAGTTCGGGATGCGGCCAGTGGCTACGAGCAGATGCGAGCCTTCGAGACTGCGCATTTTCCCGCCGGAACGGATTTTAAGATGCACGCGGGAACCGTGGCTCGCCACTTTCTCGGCGCGACCCTCGAGCAGAACCTGAATGCCGTCCTCTTTGAGGATATCCGCGACCGCTGACGCAACATCCGGGTCTTCACGCGCCAGGAGGCTCGGACCGGATTGAACGATCGTGACGCGGCTGCCTAAGCGGCGGAATAATTGGCCGAATTCAAGACCGATATAGCCGCCGCCGAGGACCAGAAGATGCTCTGGCACAGCGTTTAACTCCATGACGGACGTACTGTCGAGGAACGGCACGCCGTCGAGGCCAATGATTTTCGGGACAGCGGGCCGGCAACCGGCGTTGATGAAAAAACGGTTCGCAGTTAGCAGCCGCGTCGCATGTTTCTTGTCGCGCACAGAGATGGAACTGGGCCCAATGAATTCCGCCTGGCCGAAGAGTAGGTCGAGATTCTTGGTGCGTTCCACGCGGCGTTGGCTTCCACCGCGAAACAAATCCACAATGTCCCGCTTGCGTTTGCGGACGCGAAGCATGTCCACGCGAATGGGCCCGGTCTGAACGCCATAGTCGGCGCCGCGGCGCGCAAGATACGCAACGCGGCCGCTCGCGACCATTGTTTTCGTAGGTGTGCAACCTTCGTTGATGCAGGTGCCGCCGACGTGTTCTCGTTCAACCAGCGCCGTCGACATACCCGCTGCGGCAAGAGCCTGGCTGAGCGGAGTTCCGGCTTGTCCGGACCCAACTACGATCGCGTCGTAATGAGCAGCCGGCGATGACTTGGAATTGGGCATTTGCCTAAAACCGCGTGACGACGTAAAGCGACCCGCCAATTGTGACAATATCTTCGATGATGGCAACAACATAGTCTGGACAGTGCAGCGCCTTGACGAGTCGCGTGCGCGGCTGGAAGCCGCCGAAGCAGCCGATGAGGCTGCCGAGGAAGCCGGCAACTGCTCCCGACTCAGCAGAATGGGCACCGGCCACGGCAATGCACGCGCCGCAGAGGGAGCCGAGAACCGTTCGCGCCAACAAGCCGGGCACCGCCGTGCGGTTCGGCGCAGACGGCAGCTTATCGGCGTAAAGCTCCAGCACGGCTAGCACCGTGAGAATGGCCACTGCGGGCCTTGCCGCCATAAAAACGAGGCGCGAGCGGCCAAGGTCGATCCAGTAAAGTGCAGCTGCCCAGGAGACGAAAGCGGGCGGCGCGAGAGAGCGTAAACCGACGAAGACACCGATGAGTAAGGCAAGAAAGAGAGAACCCACCCAAATCTCCAAAACGTCAAGGTGCCCTTACCGGGGAGTTTTGTCAAGCAAAGTCACAGAAAATACAGGTAGTTACACGATATTAAGCAACTTAGAATCTAAAACGCGGGCTGGATGCGAATTTTCTGGTTGCTTTTTATTTCAGATATGGCATTTTAGCAAAGTCCATTGGAGGACACGTCCATGCGGCAAGTACCACATTCATGCCGTTTTGTAGCGTTGCCGGCGAAGAGTCGCCGCCGCAGCGGATGGACGATGTCTGCTCACTCGGCGTAGATCCCTTCTTTCGCAATAAACGACTTCACGCAATTTTTGACTAGCGGTGAAGGCTCCCGCTTTGCACGCGCAACGTTTCCGGCTGCGCGTGAACCGTGCTCGTCGCTATTTGCAACGCGATGAGCCATTCCGAAGCTTTGCGCTTCTTAGAAAAAGAGAAAGTTATGGTCACGATTAAAGTCAGAGGAGGAACGCCGCAAGGTGGCGGCACTCTGTGCCAGACGTGCAGCTACGGGCACCTGATCAAGGGCTTCCGCGCGACAGAGGAAGAAGTGTTTTGCAGATACTTCTTTGTGGAGCGGGAAATCCGTTTCCCGGTGAGCGAATGCACGTTTTATGAAGACAGGCGATTGGCAAGCAAGAAAGAGATGGAAGACATTGCCTGGATTTTGCGCACGGATATGCCGCGGCGACGTGTCGGCTTCATCAGTCCCGAACAGTTGAGGGAAATCGAAGCCGAGGCTGCAGGCGTTCCGACGGATGAAGCTGAACCAGAGTTGAAGGAGTAGTGCGAGTGCAGCGTGAAGAACACGCGGAAAGGAGGAATCATGAGTGTCATTCAGTGGGCTTCATTTGCCTGGAAACGGCGCGTGTCGTTGTGCACCACGTGCATTTGGGGAACCGTGCGTGCGGGAGAGCGCGCAAAGGATGTCGAAACCTTTTGCCGCTTGATCAACCCGAACACCTTGGTTCCCTTTCCGGTGCGCAATTGCACGGACTACATCGTGCGTACTGCGCCCCCGCCGGAACCGCAGCCTCAGCCGCGCGGGTTCGGCTTCGTCAGCGTGGACGCGCTTCGCGTTCGCACAGGCGAAACAGTGGAAGTAATTCCGCTGGAAGAGAAGCCTGACCAAACCAACAAATGAAGGAACGGGGGCTCTGTCCGAGGAAATGTGACGGGGCTCCCGGTTCTATTTTTGCGGGTGATCGATGGGAGGGGACCGAATCAGTTTCCGGTTGCGGCAATCAGGAGTCGACTCAATTCGATAAATTCTGGTTGCCACTTTTCCTTCATCAATCGCTTCCTGATCGGTCCCAGTGATGGCCTTCTCACGTTTCAGGCTATCGAGCAAGAACTGGAATTCGGGGTCCCGCTTCGCGTGTTTCTCAAAGCAGGAAAGATGCCAACCGATTCTCCCGAGAAACAATTCGTCATTGTGACCGCGTCGACGCACAACGAGATGCTGTCGCTCCAAATGCTTGGATTTCCATTTCACAGCCTTGCCGGATTGCAGTTCAAGAGTGTCGCCGTTCAGACTCTAGGTTCCTTTGTCGGAAATCGTGTCACGCGGTATGTCGGAAACAATTGTCAAGATGTAGCTTTTATCGGCGATCGCGAACCCGGACAAGTTCCCTGGTCGCGTCTGCGCCGGGATCCACGTGACGGTAACGCGTTAACAGGACTTGCGTCCTGTTGCCATTAGGTTTTTTCGGTACTTGCGATTTGTCTTCGATCCTTGGAAGGCATGAAAAAGCAGACTCATGCTCACGATCCGAGAACAACTGTGAGGCTCGCGTAAGCGAGAACCGATACAAGGCTGGTTGTGGAAAGTGTTAAGCTCAACAAAGTACGACTCCCTTCAATGTGAGGGTAAAAGGATGAAGAGACGTTGGCTCTTGGCGGGCGTTTTGACCCTGGGCGCCTTTCTCCTTTGGGTAACTTTGGGAAGGGATCGGCACCCCGACACCTCATCGGTTGCCTCCTACGCGCCCTACATGGAGTTGCGTGGAGATATCGCCCCGAGCTGGTCGCCCGACGACAAGCAAGTGATCTACTCCAGAGGGGGACCAGAAGGCCAAAACCTATACCTGGTCGCTGCAGATCGCGGTACGCCTAGACCATTCCTAGCCGGAGATGGCGGCCTGCCAGTTTGGTCGCACGACGGCGAGCGGATTGCCTTCAGTTCGAGTCGACGTGGAAAATTCCGGCTTTTGAGCGCGCTCGGGCTGGCACAGCCCATCAATATCTGGACGGCGAACGCGGGCGGCGGCGGTGTCCAGCAGCTCACCGATTCCAGTTTCAATTTCGTGGACGCATCCTGGTCTCCGGATGGGACGCAGCTTGCCTTTACGGCTTTCCCGGGCCCGCGTGTCATGACCGTACCCGCCTCGGGTGGGGAGGCAAAACTCCTCGCCTACGGCTTCTCTCCGAGTTGGTCCCGGGACGGCCAACGGCTGGCTTACTTCTCCAGCCAACCAGGAAGTGGCGGCGCACCCTACAGCATCCTCATTCAGCCGGCAGAGGGCGGGACAGCGAAGCTCCTTAGCAGCTTCGTCATCAAAGCAGACTTCTTTTTCCGGCCCACTTTGGATTGGTCTCCGGATGGCGAGAAACTGCTTACCATTCAGCTTGAGAACGGCCAATGGCAACCGATAATAATCAACCAAACCGAAGATAGGATCGAAGGTACGCTTCCGACGGCGGGCTCCGCGATATACTCGCGCTGGTCTCACGACGGCAAACGCATTGCATACAGTTTGACCGACACCGGTCATCCACACAGTATCGAACTGCTGACTCTGGCCAGCGGGCAAAGAACCCAGCTTACTCCTAGGTTAAATTATACTTCCGCTCAACTCGTACGCTATAAGAGCGCCGGAGACCTTGAAATCCCAAGTTGGCTGTATCTGCCGCGTGACTCGAGCGGAGCGAGGCATCCCGCACTGATCTGGCTGCATGGCGGATTTCCAGGGGCGGGTTCAATCACAAACGAATTTGACAAGAGCATCCAGTACTTTGTGGATCAGGGATTTGTGGTGCTTGCTCCCAACTTTCGAGGCAGCGCGGGATTCGGAGACGAGCTGGCAAGGTTCCATCAAGGGGATGACATCGTACCGGACATCGCCGCAGGCGTGAATTACTTGAGGGGATTGAAATTAGTGGATGCAGAGAACATCGGCGTCGTCGGGTTCAGTTTCGGCGGGTTTCTGGCCTTGCGAAGCATCACTCAACAGCCCGAACTGTTCGCCGCTGCCGTGGATTTCTACGGTCTCTCCGATCTAGCGAGGTATTACCAGGATAACCCGCCCCTGCGTCCAGCACTCAGTCAATTGTTGGGTGGCACTCCCGAGCAGAACCCGGGGGCCTATCGGGCTGCGTCGCCACTTAATTCTGTTGATCGCATCAAGACCCCAGTCTTGCTTCTACACGGTACTGCAGATGGATTTGCACCTTATCAGCATTCGGTTGAGTTAGCGAAAGCCCTTAAGCGAGCGCACAAGAACTATGAGTTTATTAGCTACCGGTTTGCAGGTCACGGGTTCTCCGGAAAGGACGAGATTGACGCCAATCAACAGGCCATGCGATTCCTCTTGGCCCACCTGCCGGCCGCGCGACTGATGCGCAAGGGCAAGTGACGCTCTGAGATAGTACCGTATGCGTTTTTAAACCACTTTGGCTTCCGCTCCAGCCGCTGCCGCAGCGACAGATCCGACAGATTGGCATAATCTGTTCAATTCGGTTCGGTCCCGGACATGCAGCCTGATAGCGAGGAGCCCGCTCATAATCTCCGGCGGAGGTTGTACATGCAAAATTCCAGCCTTCATCGTCCACGGACCAAATCCACTAACTTCCACACGTTCACGGACGGCAATTGTTAAATCTTAGTGCCAAACTACTTTCCAATTTGAGCTTCGAGTCTTATTGAAGAAAATCCCTCGGACCGCAACGCACTCTGGCCCAAGTACGGCCTCCATGATTTCACGCACGGGCTGTGATATTGCAAGCGCCCGAACACTTGGAACGGATAGGAGATTTCTTTCAGGATAGTGGGTGTCGTCAAATTGTTTGTTGAGGAGTTCCACGGTGGCTTCATCCAAGCATACAGGGGCAACGGCGAAGCCATCTTGTTCGACCCGTTGCTTAAACACAGTTGTGCTGGTGTTGGCGTCGCTCAAAACCACTTTTCCCATTCTTCAGGATAAATTATGGCTGGTAACTCGGGTTACCGGAAAAATGAAAATCCACATTGACGATACGGCGTTAATCGGGAGCCTTGCAGATCGTTGGACTTAAGACTCGATGGGCCAGTTCTAGAACTGTTCGATAGCTGCCGATGTGGGTAGTCCTAAAACTGTTCCGCGGGCCGAGACCACAAAGCCAGTCCTGTTACTGTCCTAGTCCTAAACCCGCTTATGCGACGCAGGATCGCCAGGCAACTCAATCGTTTCGGTCCTTCAATAGACGGTGACGCAACTTGCCGAGTTTATGATTCAAGAAATTCTCGCGAGCCAGGAAAGGCAGAACGGGTGTGCGACGTTTCTCGACTCTGCTGCGAGCAAGCCTCAGTCGCTTATCTTCGCCGAAGGATGCTAGAGCTCTGTCTAGCGTGTGAAGAGCGCTCTCGCGTAGTCCGGCAGACGCGTATACGTCGGCCAAATTCAAATGAAACTGAATTTCTCCTCGTTTTCTTTGTATAGCTGCTTCGCACAGCTTAACGGCTTCAGTCAAATTCCGGTCTGCGCGCGAAATCGATACACCAAGAAAAGATAGATAGTATGGGTTCTCTTTATCGCATTCGAGCGCCCGCCTCAAACACAAGACAGCCTTCTTGGGGTACGAACTCTTTAGCATCTTGACGCCCTCTGTAAACGCGGCGACGGCGTCGAGTTCAGCAATGCTTGTTGCGCTCTCCGTTTGCATGAAGGTCCTCATTCAATCAAGGGGCAGTGGCCCAGTTTAGGAGACGCCTTTTGTCTGGCGCTACTGGCCTGACGGTCAGTTTGACGAAAGGACCAATAAGCTGCGCTGCTTGAACCCGGGCCAGGGCAGGCAGCCTGTCCCCGAGTACCATTGCACTCAAAGCCAGTAAAGATAGCATTGCCACTGTAGGACCTCCCGGCCCGAAGGAGAAGCGTTGGAAGAGACGCCTCGTTTGTGCCGACGGGAATCGCGCGTCACTGTAAAGACATTTGTGAATCTTTGCAGTCCGGATAATCGAAACTTCGAACTCGCACCGACAGTCGATATAAGTTGCCATGGCGCCCGCGTTGTGACGAGGAGGATTTGGCGGCCCAATCAAGAGGTTTCGGTTCGTTCAATCCGCGGGAATTTCTATTCGTTGGCACGTGTCGTATATTGTCAACCCTACGAAACCAATTCTTTTGCGATCGGAATCGAGATGCTTTTTCCGATGATGGACTGGACTAAACCCAGCGCTTGAACATGTGGGGATCAATCCTCGCTCACGGCGGTTCACTCCGTGAACGGACTACCGGCCACCCGATCAACTGATAGGTCGCGAAACCGGAAAGTCAATTCAAATGGACGATTTTCCACGTTTACCAGATGGGATGAGAAGGCCGGTCTCCAGCGGGATGCGTTACGCTCCCAATGATCGACGTGCTTGAAGCACAAGAGAAAGGAGACCGGCTGTGGAGAAGATTAGCACTGTGGGGGCATTTGGGAACGAGATTTTCAACGAGCAAAAGCTAACGATCGGTGTGGATTTGGGAGATCGTTGGTCGTTCTACTGTGTTTTGGATGAAGCAGGCAAAATCATTCTGGAACAGAAAGTGCCGACGACACCGGAAGCGATGCAGCAGACATTTTCGAGGATGCCGCGAAGTCGCATCGCACTGGAGACAGGAACACATTCGCCATGGGTAAGCCGGCTTTTAAGGGAGCTGGAACACGAAGTGATCGTGGCACACGCACAAAAAGTGCAATTGATCACCAAAAGCAATCGAAAAGATGATCGACACGATGCGCGGACACTGGCACGACTGGCGCGAATCGATCCCGAGCTATTGGGGCCGGTGCGGCATCGCAGTGTACAAGCGCAAATCCATCTGACGGTAATCCGGGCGCGAGCTGAACTGGTGAGTGCTCGAACGGCCCTGGTGAACGCAGCACGTGGGTTGGTGAAGTCTTATGGGGAACGGCTGCCCAAGTGCGGCACGGCTCAGGTGAGCCGGGAGCTGGCCGCCAAATTGAGCACGGAGTTGCGGGATGTTCTGGAGCCGCTGCTCAAAGAAATCGAATCGCTGAACGAGCGCATCGAGGAATACGACGAGCGCATGGAGAAAATCGCCAAGGAAGTGTACCCGGAAGTGTCCTTGCTGAAGCAGGTGAAGGGGGTAGGAACGCAGATCGCGCTGACGTATGTCCTGACGATCGAGGATCCGTATCGGTTCCTGAAAAGTCGCGAGGTAGGCTGTTTTCTCGGGCTAAAACCTGGCCGAAGAGACTCTGGAGAGAGCAAACCGCAGAAAGGTATCAGCAAAGCAGGAGACCGGTATCTGCGAACGATGATGGTGCAAGGCGCGCATTACATTCTGGGACCGTTTGGAGAAGACAGTGATCTGCGGAGATGGGGACGGAAGCTTGCAGAGCGAGGAGGAAAGAATGCCAAGAAACGAGCGGTGGTTGCCGTGGCGCGAAAGTTGGCGGTACTGCTCCATCGGTTGTGGGTGAGCGGAGAGGTGTACGAACCACTGCGCAATAGCCAGAAAGCGGTGCGCGCTGTGGCCTAGAGAGAATTTCGGTCCGACAGCTGAGCTCAACCGCCGAGTCCAGGTGACTGCGATCAACTCCTAGCGCCCGACTCCCACAGCAACGGTGGGAAGAGAGGACGATTATCAGGTAGCAGCACCTACTGAAACGAGAACACCCACCTAGCACCGAGCGAATATCGCTCACCAAAGAGTGCGGATGGAAGGATGGCGACAGAGGCGGCTTGGCTGAATGGGGACAGAGTCACGGAAGGAAGAATGTGAAAGTGTGCCTTGACGTCAACCGGCCTTCTCATGGAAGGATTTGAGGCTACCACCTGTCTCTTCTCCCATTGTGCAGGCTACAGCGCTAGGGTTTGCCGAACATTATCTTGCCGAGACGAATAGTGAAGGCAACTCGGGAAAACGCGCTGAAATCTTGGGCGGGGTCCGCGGAGAGGACGACGAGGTCTGCGTCCATACCTTTGGCGATGCGACCAGAGTGCGCAGAGAAGCCGAAGCGCTCCGCAGGATTCGTGGTGAGAGAAGCAAGGATTTGCTGGAAGCTCATGCCCGCGCGAAACATCCATGCAAATTCTTCTGACGTATCGAAGTGCTCGATGTAGCCCACGTCAGTGCCAAACAGAATCTGTCCGCCCGCCTCAGAATAGGCCCGCAATTGTGGCAGCACCACGGTGTTCATTCCTTTCTCGAACTCTTCGGGCGATTCGTTTCTGCTTTCCACGTGCCACAGAGTCAGCGTCGGGGTGAGAGCCATGTTTGCCGCTTTCATGCGTTGAACAAGTGACGAGCTCCAGGGGCCATCGACGGGCGTAGTGTGGGCTAGAATGTCCACTCCACTCTGAAGGGCTACTTCGATTCCCTCTTGGTTGGAAGGATGGGCAAAAACAGGTTTCCCCGCGCGGTGGGCCTCCGCGACGATAGCTTTAGCCATATCCAAGGGCATGATCAAGATGCCGTCCCGTTCTACGGATCCCGCAAAAATCTTGATGCCGTCTGCGCCGTCGTGGATCTGCTGGCGCACTCGCTCTACCGCCTGGGCGTTCGATTCGACTTCGGGGATGTTGATGTGGTTGTCCGCAAGAAACCCCTTCACGTAAATGGGCGTTCCTCCTTTCGCCCAAAATGGATCGCCGACGGTGAGAATCCTGGGCCCTTTCACTTCGCCGCTTTCTATGCGGCGTCGAATACGAGTCGTGTCGTTCAGGACGGATGCGATATCAAAGACAGTCGTAAATCCCCAGCGCGTCAGCATCTCTTCCAGTTGTGAAGTGATCTGTTGAGACGAGAGTTTCTCCGGGTGAAGCAATCCCGGCGTAAGAATGTGCACATGGCTGTTCCAGAAACCGGCGGTGACCACCAGACCTTTGCAATTGATGACGGTGACGGCGCGGGCAAAACGCGGAGGTTTCGTTGTGGCGCTAGGACCGATGGCAGTGATGCGCCCATCGTGCACCAGAATTGTGCCATCCTCAATGACGGGTTCTGTCGGTGACGGATAAATCTTGGCATGCACCAGCGCAAGATCAGAAGAACGGCTAGGACCACACGCAAGAAACGTTCCAAGCAGGAGAACAGGTAAAACAAATCGAATTCGCATGACAGGAGTATACGGAAATTGCCGAGGCATTGTTCCGAAGGGGTAACAACGTACGAGGCGAATCACAGTTCTGAAATGCTAGGTCAACTCCTGGTTGCGTTGCCTGCCCTCATAGAGCATTCTTTCGCGGATCGCACACCACCAATTTCGTCACGTGCGGTTTCAGCGAGTCGTACAACCAAGCGGCCGAAGTTCCTTCTTCAAATGTGACCTGCACGTCTTCACGCAGCCCATCGATAAACTGCAGAATAATGCTGGCTTTCGTCTCGATCACGCATTCCATCCCGATCTTTCCTGCAGGGATTGAAGCAAGCACTCAGACCCTACTCCAAAAGGGGCGCCCTTTTATGTTGCGTCGCGTTAACCGGAAATCTTGCTCTATCTAGGAAAGAACGCCTTGACTTTCGCTTTTTGTTCGCTATACTGCGGAGCGGTAGAGGAAAACGGGAACGGCCCGTGCATTGAACAACAGGCACGGATAAAGTGGCGTTCGGTTCCATTGCCGTACAGGCTCTCACGAGCCGGACGCCACCCGTTGAATTTAGCACCAGGCCCAGTCCTCGCCGGGAGCGTTTATGAGCGCGTGTGTCGAATCCGTATTCCCTGTCCTGAGTCCGGTGAGCATTTCGCGGCCCACGGCGGCCGCAGCGCCTTTGCAGGCAAAGCCGGCGGCCAACTTCGCGGGCCCGATGCCCGCTGTGGTGCATGTATCGCTCGATTCTTTTTTCGCCTCTGTCGAACAATCACTCAATCCCAAGCTGCAGGGCAGGCCGGTGCTGGTTGGGCGCAAGGCGCTCGCATCCTTCAGCGCAGAGGCCAGGATGATGGGCGTCCGGCCAACGATGACGACTGCCGAAGCCCTCGAACTCTGCCCAAACGCCGTTGTGCTTCCAGGGCGCTACAACAAATACGCAGAATATGCGGAGAAAGTGCGGCAAATTCTGCAGACATACACTCCAGCGGTGGAGGCTGGATCGCGCCACGATTTTTTCCTGGACTTTGGCAAAACCCGCCAGAGCGACCCGGATTTTCGCGGCACGCTGTTGCGGTTGCAAATGGACGTATTCGACCGGACCGGATTGGGTATCTCCCTGGGAGCGGCGAGCACGAAAGTCGTGGCTGAGCTTGCGTCGCAAATCGATGGTCCGCGCGGGTTCCGAATCGTTCCGCCCATCGCGGAGGCGGAATTCATTGCTCCCCTGCCAATTGAGAGACTGCCCGAACTTGGAACGCAGTATGCGTCCCTGCTTGCAGCCAGTAGCGTCCAGACAATCGCGGCCTTGCGGCGCGTGCCGCGGCAGGCGCTGATGGCCGCTTTGGGAGAAACGCCTGGTGAGCGAATGTGGAACGCAGCCAGAGGCCGCGATTTTTCCGGTAAACCTCCGGCAGCATCGCGGGGCCTGGTTTCGCGCGAAACAACGATTGAGGGAGGTACGATTGATCCCGAGTATCTCAAACAGATGATGGGGTACCTCTGCGATCGAGTTAGCGCGACTTTGCGTGAATCGGGCCGTGTCGCAACTTCCATTGGCCTCGAGATCGCATACGTCGACCAGTATTCCGCGAAACAGTCGTTGCGCGTTCTGAGTCCGACTGCCGTGAGTCTGGATCTACAAGAAATGGCACGAACTCTTTGCAAAAACCTGTTTACCCGGCCGGTAAAGGTGCATCGAATTCGCGTGGAAGTCACCGCATGCGTTGCAAAAGCAGTGGCGGCCCAACCGTCGCCTGAGGCGGCGGAACTCGCCCTCGCGGCGAGCGTGTAGACCCCCAAACCGCATCCCCACTAGAGTTACCTCAGCGGGCACCTTCGTTCGCGTGCGTCTTGCGGGTGTTATCACCCGGACGCATACTCAGGTTATGCGCAATTCCGCAATTCCTCGGGTGCTTTGCCTCGCCTGCGTTGCAGCCGCATCGCTCGGCGCTGCGACTGCTTTCGCCGATGAAATCCGCCTGAAGGACGGGAAAAAGCTCTACGGCGTCATCGTCGCCTACGAAGACAACATGTTCAAAGTGAAGACCGACTATGGATATGTGCTCGTGGAAAAGGACAAGATCGCGGCAATTGTGCCGAACTCTCCGGCAGGCGCCGATCCGAAAGCAGCGGCCCAACCGGCAAAATCCGAACCTGCTGCCGGCACTGCCACAACTCCCTCTTCCGCCACGCCAGCCGCGGCTGAAGTTTCCGCGAAGAGCAAAATCCCGAATACGAATGTCCGGCCCGCGCTACCGTCGACGTCTGCAGAGACAACTACTGCCGCCCCGAACATGAAGACGCCCGCACCAGTCGCGGCGAACGCGATGGCGAACACTGCCGCGCCTGCGCCGCCGAAAGACGAGCCTCCTCCCAACAAAGAGGAAGTGCAGGGCAATCAGTACACGAATTTCACACACGGCTTCCGCATGTACAAAGCGCCGAGCTGGCAATTGATTGAGGACGCGCGCAAAGCTCTTCCAAACGCGATTGTTGCGATGGGAACCTCAAACGAATCGACCCTGATGGTCGTCGGCGAGGAAAAAACCAAAGAGCCGCTCGAAGGGGCGGCAGCCGGAGTCGAAAAACGGCTACGCGAGATTTACGTCAACTACCGGCTGATTTCGCAACGGAAGATGACCGTCGGTGGATTTCCTGCAGTGGAATACAAATATCGCGGTATGGCGGACGAACACGACTGGTCAGGAACGCTGGTCGTTATCGGCCGCGGGAAAGATGTACTGACCGCGCTAGGAATGACCTTCGCGGACAGCGATCTCATCCAAATTCAGGAAAACGTAATTTCTCGGTCGATTTCCAGCCTGGACTTCAGCGCACACAATTAAACGATTTTTATCGGGAAAAAGCTAAGCGGCTGTTCAGTTCGCTTCCGCGCCTTCCGAACCTTTGCGGTGTTCGCGGATAAGACTGATAAGCGCCTGCGCGGCGCGCGGCAAGCTGCGATCGCGGCGATAAACAAGTCCCAGTTCGCGCCAAAGATCCACGCCTTCGACGCTCAGAAGCTTCACTTCCCCCGCTTTGACCTGATCTTTTGCGAAACTCTCACTAATAAATGAAACACCGGCGTCGGCTCCGACAAAGCGTTTGATCATGCCTATGCTCGGTAACTCCATCGCGACGTGGGCGCGCGATCGGTAAGGGCGGAATAATTTGTCGAGAACCTGCCGCGTATAACCTGTTCGCGGAAAAATCAGCGGCTGCGAAGCAACTTCCTCAAGTGTAACTTTGCTTCGTTGCGCCAGCGGATTACGCACGCTGACCATAAAGCGCAGGCGATCTTTGTAAATGTGATGCACCTTCAGGTTCGGAGACTTGAGCGGCAGCGTCACGATTCCCACATCCACCGAACCATCTTCCACGCGCTGCAAAATCTTGTGGCTGAAATTGCGGTAAATGCTGATGTGTACCTGTGGATAACGCCGCTGAAACTCAGCAAAAATATCGGGCAAAAGATAAAGGCAGGTCGCTTCGTTCGCCCCGAACACCACCGGTCCCTGCACAACGTTTCCGCGATCTGCCACGACTTGGACCGATTCATCGCGCAGCCGCAGCATCCGCTCCGCATAGTCAAACAACACTTCGCCGGCCGGCGTCAGCTCCACCGATTTTGCCGATCGGTCCAACAACTTTGCGCGGTAGGCTTGCTCGAGTTGCCGGATCTGCGCACTTACCGCAGATTGCGAACGAAACACTTTTTGCCCCGCGCGCGAAAAACTCTTCAGCTTCGCTACATAAACAAAAGTTGTGAGTTGATCGAAATCCATAACCTTCCATTCAGCAGCGAATTATAACGGATTAAGGGCGACCGGTGCGAACGAAAGCCCGTTCAGGCATGAATGGCCTGGCTAGCCGCAGTCGCGGAGAGTGCGACCGGTCGCGGCACGTCTGCCGCTTCGAGACCGTTCAGGAGCGGCGCCCAAGTCTGTTCCACCGTGCCCTGGAAGTGCACTGGCTGCACGCGCATCAATCCGAGTGTTCCGCGGCGAGACAGCAGCCTTGCCGCGCGTGGGCTGCCGGTCAAATTCACATGTTCCTGCAGCGCATTGCGCAGCCAAAGCTCTTCAGCTGACCCTAGTTCCTGCAACTGAACGAAATCGCTGTGAAGGACGTCGACTGCTTCCGCTCGCAATACGTAGGCAAGCCCGCCCGTCATTCCCGATCCAAAATTTAGTCCGAGCGGCCCCAGGATTAGTGCCACGCCACCCGTCATATATTCGCAGCCGTGCTGGCCCACGCCTTCGACAACCGCTAGCGCCCCGCTGTTACGGATAGCAAACCGTTCGCCTGCGCGTCCCGCCACAAAGAGTCGGCCCGACGTTGCGCCATACAAAACCGTATTCCCCACCAAGACATCTCCGCGGCGTGAAGCGGATTGTCCCGACGAAATCGCAATCGTTCCGCCAGAGAGTCCTTTCCCAACATAGTCGTTCGCTTCGCCCGTCAACTTGAGTGTCATGCCGTCGGACAGGAAAGCGCCAAAGCTCTGGCCGGCCGCGCCGACAAATTCGTGAAACATCGGCTCCAGCAGTAACTTCGATTGCATTCGCGCACGCATTCTCTCGCCACTCAATCCGGCGCCGACGCTGCGGTCGGAATTGCGAATGTGCAGCGGCCCCGCCGCACTGAAATCCATCGCCGGTACAACCGGTCCCTCCCCAAGGGAAGCGTGCAGTCCGGGAGCCTGCTGCGGCGTAATACGGAAAGACATGTCCGATTCGAGCGCCAGTGCCGGCGTCTCCGCATAACTTACGGAACGCGGCCGTAAACAATCGTAGGCGCCTTTTAGTTCGCCGAGTGAGTGCGCGCCGAGTTCGGCCAATTTGTTGCGAACTTCTTCAGCAAGCGCGCGGAAATATGCGATTACCATCTCCGGTTTTCCGTTGAATCGCATGCGCAGTTTCTCATCTTGCGTCGCGATTCCGACCGGACAAGTGTTCAGATGGCATTGCCGCGCCATCACGCATCCAATCGCCAGGAGCGAAGCCGTACCAAACCCAAATTCGTCCGCGCCGAGAATTGATGCAATCAAAATATCGCGCGAAAATTTCAGCCCGCCGTCAACGCGCAGCGTCACGCGCGAACGCAATCCTGACCGCACCAACGTCTCGTGCGTTTCTCTCAGTCCAATTTCCCACGGCAAGCCGGTATTTTTGATCGAAGTCAGCGGCGAAGAGCCCGTTCCGCCATTGTGGCCGCTGATCGTAATGACGTCCGCTCCAGCCTTTGCCACACCAGCCGCAATAATTCCCACCCCCGCGCCCGAAACCAGCTTTACGCCGATTCGCGCGTGCGGATTCACGGCGCGCAAATCGTGAATCAGCTGCGCCAAGTCTTCGATGCTGTAGATGTCGTGATGTGGCGGCGGCGAAATCAGCGGCGTGCCCGGCGTTGCATGGCGAATCCGCGCAATGTACTCCGTCACTTTCTTCGCGGGGAGTTGTCCGCCTTCACCCGGCTTCGAGCCTTGCGCCATCTTGATTTCGAGCTCCTGCGCATGGACTAGATAATTCGCCGTAACGCCGAATCGCCCCGAAGCTACTTGCTTGATCTTGTTCGCCGCCTCCGGCTCGTCTTCATACAGCTTCGGATCTTCGCCGCCTTCACCGGTGTTGCTCCGGCCGCCGAGCCGATTCATCGCCAGCGCCAGCGTCTTATGCGCCTCTGGGCTCAGTGACCCGAGCGACATCGCTTGCGTGCTGAAGCGCCGCACGATCGATTCGAGCGGTTCCACTTCCTGCAGCGGAATCGGGTCCGACACCACGGTCTCCAGCAAATCGCGCAAAAATACCGGCCCTTGCGCATCGGCAAGTTCTTCAAAAGCGCTGTACTTTTTCGCGTCGGGCGCCTTCACGTGGGCATGCAGCCGCCGCACGACTTCCGGCGAATTCGCGTGCAACTCAGCGCCGTTCCGGAAGCGGTAAAGCCCCGCATCGCTCATTTCTTCAGCCGCCGCCGCGAACGCCTTCTCGTGCATCTTTAAATAGTCGCCGAGCAGATCGTCGAGCGACTTCTGTCCCGCAAAATCTGCCGCGTCTTCAAAGAAGTCCGCGCTCAATTGCTCAGACAAACCGACAATTTCAAACAGGTAGCTGTTGCGGTAGCTGGCCAGCGTAGAGACGCCCATGCGCGCGAGCACTTTGCGCAAGCCGGCCGTGATCGCGGTGCGCACCTTCGCCATCCCGCCCGGTTCCTGCGCTTCCGCAAACTGTTCCGAAAGATACGGAACCACCGCCGCCGCGCCCGCCGCAAGCAACAGCGCAACGTGGTGCGTATCGAACGCTTGCGCCGTCTCCACGATCAGCGGCACATCCGCAAAACCGTCTTCCACCATTCGCTTCCAAAAGGCCGCCGTCGCCAGCAACGCCGGAACAACCGCGTGCTCCCCATCCACTCCGCGGTCGGAAAGGAGGAAGAGCCCCGGACGCACACCGCCACTCAGAGGGGTAGTCAACTGAGCGACAGCGCGACGCGCACCCGGGACTCCTAGTTTGGAGGGAAATGAAAATGGTTCGCGATGCACGGGCCCGGAGGCTTCGAGCAATTCCTCCAGCTCGGCTTGCGTAAGAATCGGAGTCGTCAGCGTGATTCCCTGCGGCAGACTCATTTCGAGCGACATCACATGTGTTTCGCGCAGCGGATCAATCGGCGGATTCGTTACTTGCGCGAAGCGCTGCTTGCAGTAATCCCAAAGCGTGCGGAGTTGCGACGACAAGAACGCGGGCGGAGCGTCATCGCCCATGCTCCAGTCGGCTTCTTTTCCGTGCACCAGCCCGGAAAACAAAATCTTGTATTGGTCTTCCGTCCATCCACAAGCGGCGGCGACGCGTTTAGGCAATTCAACCACCGGATGCGGTGATGCTGCCGCGGTGATGCCGAGCCTGCGGGTCTGCGGCGCAGGCCGCCGCGACTGCTGCGTCGCCAGCCGCTTCAAAATTTCGCGCCAACGGAAAAGCGTACCGGTCGCCGGATTCGCAACGATCATTTCGCCCGGACCCAGTCGTTGCCGTTCCGCGATGCGCGATTCTTCAAAATCCACAAGGCCAGTTTCCGAGCCGGCCACAACCAAACCATCGTGCGTGACCGTATAGCGCAACGGCCGCAAGCCGTTGCGATCCAACTTCGCGCCGACAACTTGCCCGTCGGAAAAAATCAAAGCCGCCGGGCCATCCCACGGTTCACTGTTTAGCGAAAGCGCGGACAACGCGGCGCGCACGTCACGCGAAAGCAGCGGATCGTTTTCAAACGCCGGCGGCGCCATCGCCAGCATCGCCTCTTCCGGAGAAAAACCCTGCAGCAGCTTTACTTCAAAGCCGTTGTCAAAGCTCGCCGAGTCGCTGACGTTCGCTTCTAGCGGACGAAACCACGTGCCGACTGCCAAATCGTTGCGAATCTGCCGTTCCTTGGCGCGAAGCCAGCGCCGATTAGAAACGATCGTATTGATCTCGCCGTTGTGCGCCACATAGCGGAACGGTTGCGCCAAATGCCACGACGGCTGGGTGTTCGTCGAATACCGCTGATGAAAAATAGCGAACGTCGTTTCGTAGGAAGAATCGCGAAGATCGGCGTAAAACTGGGGAAACTGCCACGGCGTGAGCAAGCCTTTGTAGACCACAGACTGCGAAGAGAGCGAGCAGATGTAACATCGCGCCGGCATCAGCGACTCTGCCCTCTTGCGCATCAACGAAAGGCGCGGTTCGAACTTCGCGTCTCCGCGCGCGGGATGAAACGGCGCCACGAAAAATTGCCAAATCTCGGGCATCGTCTCCAGCGCGCGCCGGCCAAGGCACGCGGGATTCGTCGGTACCTGGCGCCAACCCAAAAGCCGCAAGCGCTCCGTTTCGGCCGCTTCTTCAATCGCGCTTCGCGCTTGCGAAACTTCTTCCGCGGGCAGAAATGCCACGCCGAGACCAAATTGTTGCGGAAGCTCAATTCCCTGCTCTGCTGCTTTTGCAGCGAAAAACGCATGAGGTATGCCGGTCAGGAGTCCTGCGCCGTCGCCGCTTGCCCCGTCCGCGTCCACTCCGCCGCGGTGCGTCAGTTTTTCGAGCGCCGTCAGCGCGTACTGGACGATGTCGTAACGCGCCGCACCACCCAGTCGCGCGATAAACCCCGTACCACAGGCATCGTGGTCGGGATGGCCCCAGTTAGGGTGGCGCTGACCCATATGCAACGTTTATAGAGGTCGGGGCAGGGTGAAGTACAACGCAGAAAATTGATTCGCTGAATTGAATTTCTAGCAACAGACGTTTGGGCACATTCGGAGCTTTAAAACTTCGTCACTTCCGTAAATTGGAATCCCTTGACTTTCATTGCCGGGACTACCATTTCGAACGATTCTTCCCCCGCCGCCCGCGCCGCTGGGCTCAACATTTCGACATTTCGCAGCATCTCCAGCACGGATTGGTTGAACCGGAAATTCCGCGCCGCGGTAGTCACTTTGCCCTTTTCCACCCGGAACAGGCCATCCCGCGTCATCCCCGTCATCACCTTTTCGTAGGGGTCCACCTCGCGGATGTACCACAGTCGCGTCACCAGCAGTCCGTGTTCCGTCGAGGCGATCATCTCCTCGAGCGACGCCTTGCCCCCCGCGAAGACCAGATTCATCGGGGCCTCGCCGTATTCATTCGGCAGTGTAAAACCGTGGCCAGTCGGTTTCTTTCCCGCACGGCGCGCGGAGGCCCGCCCGTAGACAAGATTTCGCGGCACACCTTTGTCCACCAGAACAACTCGCTGCCGCGGAACGCCCTCTCCGTCAAACGGCGCTCCCAGTTGGCCCGGATGATAAATGTCATCCGTGAGAGACATGTTCTTTCCTAACAGCGGTTTACCCATGCGATCGTTCAGGCAAGAGCGCTTGTCCTCCACCGCTGTCGCCGCGAAATCGTAGAAAAGGAATCCAACCAGATCGAGCACCGCCGCCGGCTCTAAGATGACCGTGTACTTCTCCGGCGCCAGCTCCACCGCGCTGGCCGCCAGTCTTGCTTTCGCGCTCGCGCGTTTCGCTAACGCCTGCAGATCCAGTTCCCGCACATCGGCGGCGTTTCCCTTGGCCCAACTTGCCGCCGGGTCTTGCTGCATCGTAATGGAGAATTCCGCGCGCGTCTGGCGGTGCGCTGCAAACAATCCGCGCGAATTCGCAATTGCGGTCTGCATTTGCCCACTGACGAAAATGCCTGCCGCGACTTGTCCCTCTTTCACCGCGAGATCGCAAGCTTTGCGTACGGCATGCGCGCGATCCTCTGGCGTAAGCTCCGCCGTCGCGCGAATGTACCTCTTCACCCTCTTGTACTTTTGTTTGCCGGGCATGGGCAGCAGATGCGGCGCTTTAGGCTGAGTCGCCGCCAGCGAAAGCGAAGACTCCACCGCCGCCCGCAGCGAATCGTGATCCAGCTTGTTAGTGCTGACTCGGGCTGTCTTTCCATCCAAAACAGTCCGAACGGAAACCGTCAAGCCATGCTCTGCGACATTTTGGTGAATTCCGTTGTTCGCAAAGCGCGTCAGCGCATCCATCGTTTCATCGAGATGAACTTCCGTTTCTTCCGCGCCTGCAGCCTTCCCGAAACGAATCACCGTTTGCGCAATGTCGCGCAAACGTTTTTCCGGCGACAGCGCCCCCTCTTCAGCCCTCCGCATTTTCGCCGTCGCGCTCATTTTTCTCCGAACGCCGTCCCGATATTCACGTTGCGAAATCTCGCGGGCGATGCCCCATGCCCGGTACCCATCGTCTGCATTGGTTGCCCTTTGCCGCAATTCGGCGTTCCCCATAGCGTCCAATGGTCGCGCGAACAGATCGCGTCGCAGGAATTCCAGAACTCGGTCGTGATTCCGCTGTAGCTCGGATTCTTCAGCATCCGTACTTTCTTGCCGCCTTTAATCTCCCAGGCAATTTCTGTCGAAAACTGAAATTGATACCGCCGGTCGTCAATCGACCAGGAACGGTTCGTATCCATCCAGATTCCGTCGTCGGTGTACGCAATCAAATCAGGCTCCCGCCACGTGCCGGGCTTCAGGCTGATATTGGTCATACGGATGATCGGCAGCCGGTTCCAACTCTCGGTCCGCATTGTGCCCGAGGAACGCGAGAGCCCCACCAGATGAGCCGTCTCGCGATTCGAAAGATACCCGCGAAATTCGCCATCCTTAATGATGTCCGTGCATTGCGCCGGCACGCCTTCATCGTCATAGGCGAACGTCCCAAGCCCCGGCCCGTGCTCCTGGCGCGCATCCGCAACGACATTCACCAGCTCCGTGCCATATTTCAGTTTGTTCAGCTTGTCCAAGGTAAGGAAGCTTGTCCCCGCAAAATTCGCCTCCTGCCCCAGCACCCGATCGAGTTCAATCGGATGCCCGACCGATTCGTGAATCTGCAATCCAAGCTGGCTTCCGCCCAGTATCAACGTTCCCGTCTTGCGAGGGCATTGCGCCGCCGAGTGCAAAGCTACTGCCTCTTCCGCAATGCGCGGCGCGTGTTTCACCAAGTCAATTTCTTCCACCAACTCATATCCCCGCAGCGCGTGCTGTCCGCCAAAACTATTCGGATAAGACCGCTTCTGAATTTCATCGCCCTGGTACGACGTCGCGACAAGCCCGCATCCCGAAATCACTTTCCGCTGATGGATTCGCGATCCAATGCTCGATGCAAACCACGAATCAATCTTGCGAAATTGCAAATCCGTTTCCGTCAGTGTCACACCCTTTACCCGGCGCATTTCCTTGTCCGCCGTAAGCAACAAATCGAGCTGAGCTTCCAACGGCATCTCAAACGGGTCCTTCTGAAATGGACTCTGCCAGCTGTCGACGTACGCGTCTTCCGGCGCCATCACCACATCGCTCCGTTTTGCAAGCGCCGACGCCTTCGCAATCTTCACCGCATCGGCCGCGCAAGCTGCCACGCCGTCTTTCGTAAGCCGGTCCGTCGAAGCAAATCCCCACGCCCCATTCGCCAGCACACGCACACCGATTCCAATCGACTCCGACTGCGCAAGAGTCCCCACTATTCCATTTTTCGTTGTAAGGTCGCGCTGCCGCAGGTGCATCACCCGCGCGTCAGCGTAACTAGCGCCGCGCAGCTTGGCGATGTCCAAAGAGCGTCCGGCGATATCCCACATTTACCGTGTTTCCTTTTACAAAGCGCGCGACCTCCGAATTCGGCCGTTCGCGAAGAGGACCATTGTACACTTCGAAAGCGTAATTCCCGTTCCACCTGAATCACCGTTCGCAAGAAATATTCGGCGCCCGGCCGCGCCACGGAGCAAAATCAAAATGGAAACGCGGTTACATTCGTTACTGATTTCGGCTTTCCTGGCGATTGCTCCGTCGAACAGCTTCCAGCTCACTTCCGCTCAACAGGCGATCCTCGAGCGAACCAATCAGGCTTATTACAACTTGCCTTCGCAAGGCCTCGTCGAATTTCAATGCGTCGTCGTTCCCGATTGGAGCGTGACTCTGAAGGAAGAACTACATCAGGATTTTCCGCCGGATCATCCTGCAATTAAGGCATTAAACGGCATCCACTTTTGGCTCGCCCTGGACGAAAAAGGTTCCGCCAAACTGACGCACAAACTGGACGACGTGCCGGCCGATCCAAAGACACTCGAAGGCTACAACCAAACGATTTCCGGCGTGGAAGAGGTTCTCACCGGTTTTTCGCAGTCCGTCACACCCTTCCTCTTCACGACCATCTTCCCGCAAAGCGATGCCAGCTTTTCCGTAAATACGCGTGATGCCCTTCACCACGTGCACTACAAGGACGGTCAAAGCGACGTTTCCGTAACGCTGAAGGAGGACCTCACGATCACCGAATTGCGCGTGGTATCGCCACAGCTGACCGCCATCATACGACCCCAATTCACGAAAACGGCGAAAGGATACTTGATCAACGCGTTTTCGGGCGAATACCAGTACGCCAATGACGCCGCAAAATCCGACGTGACGATGGAAATAGACTATTCAGAAATACAGGGGATGAACCTTCCGTCAAAGCTCCGCGTCACGACACTTGTCGCCAATGCGGCCCACAAAATGTACTTCGACTTTACAAATCACGAAATCAAGAAACACTAGTGGAAAAAAAACGGCGCTCCGATTTTCGGAACGCCGTCTTAATTCGCCAAAATCCTGAAAAATCTTTCTTATGTGCCTTCTTGCCATGACGCCAAATAATGCTCCTGCTCCGGCGTCAGTTTATCGAGCTTGTGTCCCATACATTCCAATTTGAGCCGCGCGATCTCCTTGTCGAGATGCTCCGGCACAACATAAACCTGCGCCTTCAGATTCTTTGAATTCTGCATAAGGTATTCCGCAGAAAGCGCCTGGTTCGCAAAGCTCATATCCATGACTGAGGCCGGGTGGCCTTCCGCCGTCGCCAAATTCACCAGCCGGCCTTCGCCGATCAGGCAAATCTTGCGGCCATCTTTCAGCAAGAATTCATCCACTAGCGGCCGCACTTCCCGCTTGCCGCTCGACAACCGCTCCAGCGCCGGAATATCGATTTCCACGTTGAAGTGGCCGCTGTTGCAGATTACCGCGCCTGACTTCATCTGCTCGAAGTGCTCTGCGCGAATCACGTTCTTGTTGCCAGTGACCGTGATGAACACGTCGCCTTCCTTCGCCGCTTCGCCCATCGGCATCACGCGGAAGCCGTCCATCACCGCTTCGATTCCCTTCACCGGATCGATTTCGGTCACGATTACGTCCGCGCCCAAACCCTTGGCGCGCATCGCCACGCCGCGTCCGCACCATCCGTATCCCGCGATTACAACCTTTAGCCCCGCAAGCAGCAAATTCGTCGCGCGAATCACGCCGTCCAGCGTGCTCTGTCCCGTGCCGTAGCGATTGTCAAAAAAGTGTTTCGTCTGCGCATCATTGACCGCAATCACCGGGTACTTCAGCGTTCCATCTTTCGCCATCGCGCGAAGACGAATCACGCCGGTTGTCGTCTCTTCCGTTCCGGCAATCACATTCTTCACCAAATCCGTGCGTTTCGTGAGCAGCATCGTCACCAAATCCGCGCCGTCGTCCATCGTCATCTGCGGCTTGTGATCGAGCGCCACGCTCAAGTGAGTGTAGTACGTGTCGTTGTCTTCGCCCTTGATCGCATACGTCGGAATATTGAAATCCTTGTTCAAAGACGCCGCCACTTCATCCTGCGTCGAAAGCGGATTCGAAGCGCACAACACGATGTCGGCTCCGCCATCCCGCAACGCAATCATCAAGTTCGCGGTCTCGCTCGTCACGTGCAGGCACGCCGACACGCGAATTCCCTTTAGCGGCTGCTCTTTGATGAACCGCTTCCGAATCTGCTGCAACACGGGCATCTGCTGCTGCGCCCATTCAATCTTCCGCTTGCCGGCCTCAGCCAGCCCGATATCTTTTACGTCGCCTTTTTTCATTTCAGCCGCTGTCGTCACGAACTTCTCCTTAAAAAATTAATTCGAATTGCCCTCGCGAACTGCTGAGCCGGAAGAACTGGCCCGGGGAAGAGGACGGAAAAATTTCCGCGGGCCCTCTTCAATCTTCAGAAAACTTATCCTCTCGCGCCCACTTCCGCTGTCGCCGCTGCGCCCAATCCCGCCGCCTTGCGCAACGCTTCCGCGCGATCCGTCTTTTCCCATGTAAAGCCCGGCCCGCTCCGGCCAAAGTGGCCATACGCCGCCGTCGGCTTGTACACAGGACGCCGCAAATCGAGTGCTTCGATAATTCCCTTCGGCGTCAGTTTGAAATTCTCGCGAACAAGCTGCGTAATCTTCTCTTCGTCAATCGCCGCAGTTCCGAAGCTGTCCACCATCACGGACACCGGCTCTGCCACGCCGATTGCGTAAGCAAGCTGCACTTCCGCTTTCGTGGCGAGTCCCGCCGCAACCACATTCTTCGCAATGTAGCGCGCCATGTAGCACGCTGAACGATCCACCTTCGACGGATCCTTACCCGAAAACGCGCCGCCGCCATGCCGGCTGTAACCGCCGTAGGTATCCACGATAATCTTGCGTCCCGTCAATCCCGCGTCGCCCATCGGTCCGCCAATCACAAATCGTCCCGTCGGGTTGATGTAATACTTCGTGTTCTTGTCCAGCATTGCGCCCGGCACAACCGGCTTGATCACCAGATCCGTAATCGCCGCGCGCAAATCTTCATTCGAAACGCTGTCGCTGTGCTGCGTCGAAACCACCACGGCATCCACGCGCGCCGGCCGCCCGTTGCGGTATTCGATCGTGACCTGCGACTTGCCATCAGGCCTCAAGAAATCGACTTTTCCGGTTTTACGAACTTCGGCGAGCTTTTGCGTCAAACGGTGGGCCAACTGAATCGGGAGGGGCATCAATTCTTCGGTTTCATCGCAAGCAAAGCCAAACATCAAACCCTGGTCGCCCGCGCCGCCGGTGTCCACACCCATGGCGATATCCGGCGACTGCCGCTTCACGGTGCACATGACCGCGCAAGTTTCGCCGTCGTATCCATACTTCGCGCGGTCGTAGCCGACTCCGCGAATCGTATCGCGCACGAGTTGATCGTAGTCAATGTGCGCCGTAGTCGTAATTTCTCCGGCCACCACCGCAAGGCCCGTGGTCACGAGCGTTTCGCACGCGACGCGGCCTCTCGGGTCCTGCCTCATGACTTCATCGAGTACCGCGTCGGAAATCTGATCGGCAATTTTGTCTGGATGTCCTTCGGTGACCGACTCGGACGTGAATAGAAAGTTCTTTCCTTGACTCAAAACGAACGCTCCTCTGGGGTTAGCCGTCATAGATAGACTGGTTCTTTGGGCTATGCCCGTGCACAGTTCGATTTAGACAACGCTTGATTTGGGACTTGCGTATGTCGCGGAGAGCGTGCTGGAAGCACACTAACTCACCTCAATAAAGTACCATCCTCGGCGAACTGAAACAACGCATTGAATCCAAATGGGTTAGGGAGCAGTTAAACGGTAGAAAATCGAGGCCGAATGGCACCGTTCCTTTTCGAACGTACCCGTCGGAAACAATCTTCCCATCCAACTTGGACGCGGTTACAATGCGCCGGGCAGTTTTCGCTAAGGGGTAATCATGCCGGAGTCTCCAGAGTTGTCCAGATTCGTTCGACGAGCCAGGTTTGCAGCCGCCGCCTTTGCGCTATCTGTAGCCGGCCTGCTCGGTTCGAGCGCCGATTCTCAGCAGCCTGACGCCAAGCAGCAAGCGGGCGCCGCAGCCGAACGAGGAAAGAAACAGTTCGCGCAGTCCTGCGGTTTCTGCCATGGCCCGGACGCCACTGGCGCCCGCGGCCCGGACCTCGTCCGCTCCGCCATTCTCGCCCACGACGTCAACGGCAACCTCATCGGCGAAGTCGTTAAAAACGGCCGCCCGGATAAAGGCATGCCGCCGATGCCGGCCACCGATGATCAAATCGCGGACATCGCTGCATACCTCCACGCGCGCGCCAAAGAAGCGCTCCAATCCTCCGGCGTACCCGCGCAATATCCCGTCGAAAAACTTCTCACGGGTAATCTCGAAAAAGGCAAAGCTTTCTTTGCAGGCGCGGGCGGATGCAAGAATTGTCATTCGCCTGACGGCGATCTCGCTGGCGTCGCCAAAAAATATTCCTCCATCGAACTCGAAGCGCACATGCTCTATCCCGATTTCAAGCCGCCCACCGCGACGATCACCCTGGCGAGCGGCGAAAAAATCTCCGGCGTCGTTTCTCACATCGACGATTTCGTCGTTTCCATCCGCGTCGGTGACAAAACAGGCTGGAATCGAGCCTTCGCACGCGACGCTGTCAAGATCGAACTAAACGATCCGTCCACCGCGCATCGCGAACTGCTGCCGAAACTCACGCAAGACGACATGCACAATCTTTACGCGTACATCAGCACGCTGAAATAACCACCAGGGGGCCAGTTTGAATTTTTTTGGATCGCGACACAGCAGGCCAAAAATTCAAACTGACCCAGTACGAAAGAGCCAGAATCAATGGGAGCCAGAATGAATTCTCGGTCCGCAATTCTCAACGCTCTGTACGCGATTACATTGTTTTCTTTTTCGCTCGTCGGCTCCTCGCTCGCTTCGGCGCAAGGCCTCGACCCCGCACAACTACTCACGCCATCCCCCGACGCCTGGCCCACTTACAACGGCGACTATTCCGGCCGCCGTTACAGCACGCTCGATCAAATCAGCGCCGCCAACGTCAACTCTCTCACTCTCGCCTGGATTTTTCGTACGCCAACCCACACCCTCAAATCCACGCCACTCGTCGTCAACGGCATCATGTATTTCACTTCGCCCGACCACGTTTGGGCCATCGACGCAAAATTCGGCCGCCAGATTTGGCACTACCAGCGCAAATCCGAAGGTGATCACATCGGCCACCGCGGTGTCGCCATGTACAAGGATTGGCTCTACGTCGAATCACCCGATGCACATTTGATTTGCTTGAACGCGAAAGACGGCACCGTTCGTTGGGACATCGTCCTCGCCGACGAAAAACTTGGCTACTTCGCCACCATGGCGCCGCTCGTCGTAAAGAATCACATCATCGCCGGCGTCTCTGGCGACGTCACCGACATTCCCGGCTTTCTTGTCGCCATCGATCCGGAAACGGGCGCAGAACAATGGAAGTGGTTCACCGAACCCAAGCCCGGCGAACCCGGCGCCGAAACTTGGCCCAAAGATTCCGACGCCATCACCCACGGCGGCGGCATGACTTGGATGACTGGCACCTACGATCCCAATCTGAATCTTCTCTACTGGGGCACCGGAAATCCCAATCCCGTTCTCGCGGGCGAAGGCCGTCCCGGCGACAATCTTTACACCTGCACCATCGTCGCACTCGATCCAGACACCGGCAAACTCGTCTGGCATTTTCAGCCGTCGCCGCACGACGTTCACGATTGGGACGCCGTGCAAACTCCCGTTCTCTTCGACGCCGAATTCAAAGGCAAGCCGCGCAAACTCCTCGCGCAGGCCAGCCGCAACGGTTTTTATTTCCTCCTTGATCGCACCAACGGCGAGCATCTCGCGACTGCGCCATTCATCGATCAAACGTGGGCCGATGGCATCGACGCAAAAGGCCGTCCCATCGCCAAGCCCAGCGCAACGCCCGCTCCCGATGGGACGCTGGTCGAGCCCGGTTCCGACGGTTCCACCAACTGGATGGCGCCCAGCTTCGATCCGCAAACAAATTTGTTCTACGTAAACGCGCGCCGCATATTCAGCGTCTACTACAACACGGTGGACAAAACCAAGCCCGAAGGCTGGGGCGGCCGTGACCGAATCCTCTGGGCCAACTCCACGATCCGCGCCCTCGATTACAAAACCGGAAAAGTCGTCTGGAATCACGAAATCGGCGAAGACGAAAGCATCTCCGGAATCCTCACCACCGCCGGCCACCTTCTTTTCACCGCCGACACATCCCACAATCTCCTCGCCCTCGATCCCGCCACTGGAAAGACGCTCTGGCACCTCAACGCTGGCGGCCCTCTCCTCGCCTCACCCATGACCTATATGCTCGACGGCCGCCAATACCTCATGATCCCCATCTACGACACCCTCTACGCCTTCGCCCTCCCGGAAAAACCGGATCGCAGGTAACGCAGCCATTCCTGCCGTACTCGACACACTCACCAATAGCTTGTCATTCCGGCCGAAGTAGCGCTGCATTTTCTTGCGCGCGGCGTTTGCGTGCCGCGCTACGAAGTAAAGGAACCTCTCTCCGATTGCGACGCCATCGCTGACTTCTTGTACCATCTCTGAAGCTTGGTCTTGTCTCGACGATTGACTAGGTTGCGTCTCTATGCAATTCCTCGACAACATCCCCATCTGGGGCACGCCCGATCCCGGCGCCGTCTCGCAAATCAAAACCTGCGCCCTCACCGCCGACAAAGTGGCCCTCATGGCCGATCATCACAAAGGCTACGCCGTCCCCATCGGCGGAGTTGTCGCCTACAAAGACGCCATCAGCCCGTCCGGCGTCGGATACGACATCGCCTGCGGCAACAAAGCCGTTCGCGTCGACATGCCCGCCGCCGAACTTCGCGCCAACATTCACCGCATCATGGACGACGTCTGGACCACCATCAGCTTCGGCGTCGGTCGTAAGAACAACGAACGCGTCGACCACGCGCTCTTTGAACGCCCCGGCTGGAAAGCGCAAGCCGCCGCGCCGCTAAAGGAAATGGCGCACCAGCAACTCGGCACCGTCGGCTCCGGCAATCATTACGTCGATCTCTTCACCGACGAACAAGACCGCGTCTGGATCGGCGTCCACTTCGGCTCGCGCGGACTCGGCCACAAACTGGCCACCTGGTTCCTCGAAAAAGCCGGAGCTAAAGAAGGCATGGACGTCGAGCCCTGCGTCATCCCCGCCTCTACTGACCTGGGCGAGCAATACATCGTCTGCATGAATCTCGCCGGCGAATACGCCTACGCCGGCCGCGACTGGGTCTGCCGGCGCGTCGCAAGAATTCTCGGCGCGGAAATTCAGGAAGAAGTTCACAACCATCACAATTTCGCCTGGCGCGAATCACACGGCGGCGAAAACTACTGGGTCGTGCGCAAAGGCGCCACGCCCGCCTTCCCCGGACAGAAGGGTTTTGTCGGCGGAACCATGGGCGAAACCTCCGTCATCCTCGAAGGCGTAGAAAACGAATCCGCCAACCATTCTCTCTACAGCACCGTCCACGGCGCAGGCCGCGTCATGGGCCGCATGGAAGCCAAAGGCAAAATCGACAAAAAAACCGGCGCCGTCTTACGCCCCGGCAGAGTCTCGCAAGAGATGATGCGCGAGTGGGTCGCCCGCGCCGGTGTTGAACTCCGCGGCGCCGGCCTCGACGAATCGCCTCACTGCTACAAACGCCTCAACGAAGTCCTCGCCGAGCACGGCGACAGCATCCGCATCCTCCACACCTTAACTCCCGTCGGCGTAGCCATGGCCGGCGCCAACGAATTCGATCCCTACAAGGATTAGAAGTGCTAAAGGCATACGGTTTGGACGTAAGTAACCGGATCCAATCGAACTCTTTTCAAATCTGCTTCTTTTAGCCAATGCCGGACTCATTCGTCCTATCGCTGTTCACCCTTGGTCTGTCGGCAACCGTCGCAAATTACAACTTCACGCGCCGTCTCAGGTCGAACCCGCGACCCTAGTCGGCAGTGTGATTCGGTATCTTCCGGTGCCTAGGGGCAAATAATTTAATTTCTGAATATCTCGAATGGGCTGGAAATCGTAGGTCGCGGTAATGGGATTGTCACGAGCTCCTGAGTTTCTGGAGCTTTGCCGAATTGAAATGCTGTTGACAAAAGGAAATGCTGGCATAGAATGCCAAAAACGCGTCACATCGTGGCGTGACCAAGGTCACAAAAATCGGTGGGGTGGTCTCATATGCGTAAACTCATACTTTGCGGGATCTCCTTTATATTGCTGCTCTTTGTTGTTTTGTCGGTGGACTCTTTATCGGCGCAAATCACCACTGGAGAAATCACGGGAACGGTGATGGATCAGAGCGGCGCCGCCTTGGCGGGAGCTAGTGTAACTGCCGTCTGTCCTGACACAAACCAGACTCGCACGGTGGCCTCGGGCAGTGCCGGCGAATACCGACTGGTGGATCTGGCAGCCTGCGTCTACAAGGTTTCGGTAACGGCGAACGGATTTAAGACTACCCTTCGGAACGTGACCGTCACTGTGGCGCAGACAACCAAATCCGATTTCCAACTCGCTCTCGGCTCGCGCGCGGAGACGATTACGGTGGAATCGGTCAGTCCTTTGGTGGACTACTCTTCCGGCGTGAACAATGAAGTAGATACAGAACGCATCGTGGATTTGCCCACCAATGGCCGCGACTTCAAGTCGATTTTAGCGCTAACCCCCGGGGTGCAGCGTACTCCTGGCGGCGGCTTTCTAGACATCAGTATTAGTGGCCAGCGTACAACGGCGAACAATTATCTGATCGACGGGATGTACAACAACGACCGGTTTTATGGGAGTGAAGTAGTTGGTCAGCCCGGAGTTTTGGGAGTCTCCGCATCGGTTCTCGCCAATGATGCGATCGCCGAATACACCGTCCAGCAATTACCCTCCGCCGAATATGGCGTGAAGGGCGGAGCCTCGGTAAACGTGACTCTAAAGAGCGGTTCTAATGATTTCCACGGCGCGGTCTACTACTTCGGCCATTGGAGTGCGACCGACGCGAGCAATGCTATTTCCGGGACGGTGGTTCCGCTTCATAACCATCAGTACGGAGCCACTCTCGGCGGTCCAATAAAGAAGGACCACACATTCTTCTTCGTCAACTATGAAGGGCAGAAGAACCTCTCAAAGGTGCCCTACGGCGTTAACGTTCCAACGCAAGGTGACGTGGATGCGGTGCTGGCTAAGTTCGCGGATCCGACAATCAACGTCAACAATCTTCCCATCAACCCTGCCGGCCAGGCGCTTTTCAACTTTTTCCCGATCAATCCGTCCACGAAGCAAGGCGGCGCCGACCAGATAGTGTCATTGCCAAACACCGACTCGATGAACAGTTTTTTGGTCAAACTCGACCACAAGATAAACGACAAGCATCAAATCTCTGGCCGGTACATGTTTGCCGACAGCCTGCAGTCGGCTCCAGCCTCGGGATACCAGATCGCCCCACCGGCCTCTGCAGGTCCCGCGGATATGTTCAACACGATCGCGCCGACCCGCGTGCAAATGGCCGGCGGCACGTGGACCTATTCGTTAGCACCGAACAAGATCTTCGACACTCGAGTCAACTGGACCCGTTACTCACAAATTCTCGATGTGAACAACAAAATCGATCCAAAAACTCTGGGGGTTGATACAGGTCCGCTTGATTCAAAGGACTTCGGCGTACCAGTGGTCTATTCCTACGCTTCGGTTGGGTACATCGGAGGAGTTGGCGGCTACCCACTGAGCACTCGTCCGACGATGACGTACGACGCGTCCGAGCATTTCACCTGGATTAAAGGTACGCACACCATGAAAATGGGCGGAAATTATCAGAGGGCATCCACCTTCAGTTTGCGCAACCGTGCTCGCACAGCGTTTAACATTTACGAGTCTGATTGGACCACCGTCCTAACCGAGCTTCTTCTCGGCCGGGTGGAGGAAGGGGTGCGGTCCTTCGGTGATACATCGCGCACTTTATACCAGAATTCGGTGGGCTTCTACTGGCAGGACGAATGGAAAGTGCGTCCGCGTCTGACTATAAGCTACGGCCTTCGTTGGGACTTCAACGCGCCTCTCGCCGAATCCCACAACACCGCGTCGAACTTCTTCCCGGACCGGGGACTTGTCAAAGTCGGCAGTGGTATTTCGCGCTTGTATAACCGCGACTGGCATGACTTTGGACCGCGGGCGGGCCTGGCTTGGGACATCTTTGGCAATGGCAAGACAGCTCTGCGGCTCGGCTATGCCTTAACGTATGACGTGCCCAACTTCTCCTCGATAAGTGCGCCTTACCAGTTCCACGGCGCGCGTGCGGGAGCATTTACCAACTCAAATCTGGGCGTATTCTCGGTGACTGACGACGGCAATTTCGATACGAGCGACGCCGCCCTCTTCCAGGCTCTCGGGCCGGATACCTGCTTCAACCCAGCCGTAAACACTCCGGGCGTAAATCCGGATTATATCTGTCTCGGACCGCAGCCCGGTGATCCGGCTTTTGGTGGCGGCAACGCGACTCCGTACGTCACGTTTGGGTCTGATCCAACGGCGACTCCTCCATTCAATATTTTTGGAACGATTCCTAATTTGAGGAACCAAAGGATTCATTATTATTCGGCGACGATTCAGCATGAGGTGTTCAAAAACAGTGTGATTACTGTGTCCTATATCGGCACGAGAGGACAAAATCTGCTGTTTGAACACAGCCTGAACAACAGACCTAACGGATGTGGTGGTGCAGACCCGACGGACCCAACATCGTTCGTGCAGTATACGGGCCCGGCAAACACCGCTGACAACCCCACGTCACTCAATTGCGACCGTCCGTTCGATTCCGTTCTTCAGATCAATGGCTCACCCGCGTACAAATACATCATGCAGTTGAACAACGATGGCTATCAGCGTTATAACGCGCTGCAGGCTTCATTCCGCCAGCGCGATTGGCACGGCATCAACACGCAGTACAACTTCACTTGGTCCAACTGCATCGACAATAACTCCACAAACCGGGGCGGTCAGGCGGCCATTCCACTTCAACTGGAAAACCCATACAACCCACACGATACGCAGGGTCCATGCGATACCGACGTGCGGCTCAACTTTAATCTCGGCGGAACGTACACTCCTCCGAAGGTATCCTCTCTTGGCAGGTTCGGCGATGGATGGGAAATCGGCGGGGTCTTTACCGCTCTAACGGGGCGGCCGTTTACCGCGAGGGCAGGCGGAGACACGTCAGGGCAGGACCAGGCCGTACTGCGGGCGGATTGTATCGGGGCGCCGAATTACGACTATTCGCAGAGAACTTTTATTACGAATGTTTCTGAGGCGTTTGTGGATCCGGCTTTTGGCACGATCGGGACATGTGGTCGAAATACCCTCCGTGGCCCGGGATTCCGGCAGTTTGACATGAATCTCTTGAAGACGACCAGTCTCACCGAACGGATGAGACTGCAATTCCGTTGGGAAGTGTTCAACGTACTGAACCATCCCAACTTCAGTCCGTCGCCCGGCAGCGCCAACATTGATTCGGGCAGTTTCGCGAGATCTGAGACTACTCCCGACGGCCTGAACCCAGGTGTCGCGCAAGGTTCACCGCGCGTGATGCAATTTGGCTTGAAGCTGCTGTTCTAAGTTCACAAACTGAGATCACGGTCTAGTGCAGAAGGGAGTCTGATAAAATCAGACTCCCTTTCTTTTATGTGGCGATTCTGGATTCTCGCTTTTCTTGCGTTCCCCGTACTCGGCACGGCTCAGACCAAGCCTAGCGTCATCTTGATTACTCTAGACACCGTCCGCGCCGACAGGATGGGTTTCCTCGGTTCCAAACGAGGGCTCACGCCCGAGATTGACGCGCTGGCCCGCCAAGGTGTTGTGTTTGAGGAAACATATTCGCAGGCACCACTGACGCCTGTTTCTCACGCAACAATCTTGTCAGGCACATACCCGCGTTACCACGGAGTCCGGGACTTCGGGAGCCGCCTACCTGAATCCATTCCTTACCTATCAGAAAGTCTTCTTTCGAGCGGGTACCGCACCGCCGCGTTTGTCAGTTCGATTATTCTCGACCCAAAGAACGGATTCTCACCGGGATTTGAACGCGGCTTCGAGGTCTACGACGCTGGATTCCATCGAGCCTCGCGTGGCGAAAAGCGCCTAGGTTCGATACAGAGACGTGGAGAGCAAACCGTTGGACGGGCGCTCGAATGGGTCGCAAAGAATAAGGACGCCCCAATTTTCCTGTGGGTGCACATTTGGGATGCACACGACCCGTATGAGCCGCCGTCGCCATTTAGGGAGCGCTACGCAGGCAAACTCTATGACGGTTGCATCGCCTATGTAGACGCCACCGTCGGCAAACTGCTGGCGGGCCTGCGGAGAGTAGGAAAGTACGACGATTCTATTATTGCGGTCATGAGCGACCACGGTGAGTCGCTTGGCGAGCACGGCGAGAATACTCACGGTGTATTCCTCTACGACTCCACGATCAGTGTTCCGCTCGCAATCAAATTCCCCGCAGCCAAGTTCGCGGGCCAGCGCGTGAAGTCGCGCATCGGCCTTGTCGACGTTGCTCCAACCTTGCTAGCCGCAGCGAACGCCAGCGTGCCGGCAGCGATGCAGGGCCAATCCCTTTTGCGACTCATTGAATCAAAGGGCGACGAAGACCGTCCTTCCTTTGCAGAAAGTGAATATTCGCAGCGGGGATTCGGTTGGAGTTCACTGGAATCCTTGCGTGCGAGGAAATTTCTCTACATCAATGCTCCACGACCGGAACTTTACGACCGCGCGGCAGATCCGGGAGAGCTCCACAACATATACGGCGAAAACAAGTTGGCTTCCGTGCGGTTTGCGGTGCAAATCGAGGCGCTCTCGAAGAAATCAGGTGCCAATGCGCCGGAATCAGCTAAACCAGGGCTCGATCCGCAAAGTGTGGAAAAGCTCGCGGCATTGGGATACGTTGCGTCCTCTGGGCCACGGGCCAATTCGAGTGGCATTGATCCCAAAGACCGGATCCAAGTGTCCAATGACCTTCATGACGCCAACTTGAGAATCGAAGAGGGCCAGGAAACCATCGCCATCCCGCTGCTTGAGAAAGTTGTGGCGAGTGATCCACAAATCCCCCACGCGCAGTACTTCTTAGGTGTTGCTTACAAAGAATTAAGACAATTTGACAAGGCAATCGAACATTTGAGGAAAGCGATAGAGCTGGTCCCCGACTCCATGATGGCGCAATACGAAATGGCTATCTCTTTGTATGAAAAGGGCGAGTTGCAATCCTCTACAACTCACTTCGAGATTGTTGTCGACCACAGCCCTGATTGGATCGACGCCCGCTACTCGATGGCTTCTGTCTATGCCCGGACGGGGCGGCCTGAGGAGGCAGCCAAAAATCTGCTGGTAGTTCTACAAAGTGAACCCGACCACTACCGAGCAAACTTGCTCCTCGGGCGTATGTTGTTTCTCAACGGGAGTCTTGCGGAAGCTTTGCCTTATCTCGAAAAGGCCGCACAGGTGCAGGGAGATTCGCGCGAAGCACATTCCTTTCTGGCAGATGGATACGAGAAACTCGGCCGCGCCGCGGACGCAGAGAAGGAACGGGCCGAAGCCGAGCGATTGAAGCGGCCGTAGGAAGCGATATAGTTGCCGTTCTCGCTGGACACCCCAAATTCGCAATTCTATAATTTGTCTTTCTTGTGAGGAGTGCCACATGTTTACCCGCATTTTTTCCTGCGTATCGTCTTCTGTGTTGCTTCTGGCCGCTGCGGCTATCGCCCAGGACGCCAAGCCCGTGGCCTCCAAGGCGAAACCCCGCGTGATTGTAATCGGCGTAAACGGCATGGAGCTCGATATCATCCGGCCGCTTCTCTTGCGTGGACAACTGCCAAATCTGGCGAGCGTCATCAACCGGGGGGCGTACGGGAAACTGAAGACCGTTCCGGCGCCCAACTGCCCTCGTGTTTACAGCACCCTGTTCACGAGTACCGATCCTGAAGAGCACGGGGTAACCGGATTCCTCGTCGGCGGAATTACGGCGAACACGAACATGCTAAAGCAAGAACCGATTTGGTCGATCCTCTCCAGCAAGCAGGTTACGGTGGGGATGGCCAACGTTCCGGCTACTTTCCCGGTCATGCCGGTGAACGGATACATGATTAGCGGCATGTTAACGCGCGGGAAAAACTGCGAGGACGGTGTTCTTTGCGCGCCAAAGCTGAGCGAAGTGATGGGCGGTGACGCCGTGTATCCCGAAAAAATGAAGATGGAACTGTTGAAGAACGTCGGAGATTTTTATATCGATTGCGAACGCATGCCTTCCGCCGCCGATCTGAAGGGTCACGAGCTGGAAGTAATCGACAAATGGCTGAACAAAGTGCAAACGATTCGCGAGCAGCAAAACAAGCTCTTCGACTATCTCCTCAGCACTCATCCAACCGATTTCACGTTCATGGTTCAGTCTTGTGAAGACCGCACCGGTCACTGGCTGTATCCGATTTCGCCCTTCAACGCCGGGTACAATGCGAGCATCAACGGCGTTCGTCCCGAGGCTTTTCCAAGTCAGTACGTCGCTTTTGACAAGGTTCTGGCCACAGTGCTGAAGCACGTGGACGAGAACACTTATCTGTTCATCGTTTCCGACCATGGAATCAAGCCGTTGCGCGAATTCGAAGAAAAGGATCCACACGCGCATATGGATCACGAGAAAACTACGCCGGTTATCGCAAAGCACGATTTTGCAGATGGCGACGACGTCCCGGGCTCATTTTTCGCGATGGGGCCTGGAATCAAGCACGACTTCCGGCTGATGGGTTTGGGTGCCAGTGTCTACGACATTGCACCGACCATCCTTCGTCTTTACGGGATCGAACAGCCAAAGCAAATGCATGGGCACGCAATGACAGAGATTTTCGAGAGTGGACAAGCCACAACCGGCACCGGGAAGTAGTCCAATTTGAGTTCGTCGACGAGCAGCGCGTTGCGCTGATGCTTTGTCCGATCAGCGGCTTGGGGTGGTCTTGAGATTTCGTGCCCGCTCTTCTGCCTGCTTTGCCAGCTTTATTTTCCCTTGCGCTCGATAAGCTGCCGCCAGCAGGTCGAATAGTTCTGCCGACTCGCTACCTGAGCTGGCGATTACCTCAAGCATCTCGGCGGCGTCTGCGAACTTCTTCTGACCCAGCAGGGCTTTTGCCAGACCGATCTGCGCCTCTGCACTTAGAGGGCTCGCCTGCAGTGCCGACTCAAATTCGCTCTCGGCTGATTTGTAGTTACGCGATTTAAGGTCCATCCGCCCCAAAAGGACGGGTGCCTCCGCTTGATTCGGATTGAGCTTCAAGCTTTTCAACAAGGCGACGCGGGCCGCCGGCAACTGCGCACTCAGGCTCAGCGAGCGACCGTGGTCAAAAGCGGCAGTAGCGTCGGTCGGAAGTGCTTCACAGAGGCGCTTGAAATACTGGGCAGCTTTGGCGTGGTTGCCGGAGCTCATCTCGAGCTCTCCTAGCTGACGAAGGGCGATCGGATAGTCAGGTTGCAAGCGCAGCAGGCGTTGCAATGCCGCCCGTGCGTCTTCGGTCCGGCCGTCCTCCGCCGCCATGACAGCGTGGTGCAGCAAGTTGTGCTGTTCGATCTTGTCTTTGGGATCGGGCAACAACGACGGCTCCGGAACACTGGTTGTCGAGCGAGCATCCGAAGCGTCCAGATAGCCGAGCGCGCGGAGTTCGCTCACTGTGGCGGCGGTTACAACAGCTCGTGAGTTTGCCTCTGCTGGAGGACTCTTGGCGCGCAACTCCGCGAGCGCCTTGCGGAGCCTCTGCGTTGTGGCATCCCACGGCACGTAACGATTTCGCGTTTCACCAGGGTCGGCTTGCAGATCATAGAGTTCAGGGCGCGGCGACTCGATTAATTTGAAACCGTCTTTCCGAACGGATCGCAAGGGAGCCCAGCCAAACCGCACGGGATAGTCCGTTTCACCGAACACCGTTTGCGGATTCTCGTTCTTGAACATCGCGTCGCTCAGGGAGACTCCATCCAGACTTGGCACGGGCAGAGACAATAAATCCAGAACGGTAGGGGCTATATCCGTAGTTCGCGTCTGCCCATGGACGACTTTGCCGGCCTGTTGTTGCCCAGGAAGCTTCACGATCAAAGGGACATGCGCCGTCGAGTCATAGAGAAAGATCCCATGCGTATCTTCACCGTGTTCGCCAAGACCCTCGCCATGATCGCCAACCACGATTATCAATGAATCTTTGTACCAGTTCTTTCGCTTGAGGTACGCAAGGAAGTGCGCCAACGCCGAATCCGCATACGCGATCTCGCCGTCGTAGAGGCGACTTTTGTATTTTTCGGAAAATGGAGCGGGGGGCTCATAAGGATCATGCGGATCGTAGAGGTGAATCCAAACGAATTGATGTGCGTCGGCTGCCGACTTGTTGAGCCAATCCTCGGCGCGCTCTACCACGTCCATGCCTCGCCGCTCGAGTCTGCCCCAGCGTGATTTTGTCTCGGACTGTTGCGGAAAGTCGTCGTAAAAGTCGAATCCTCGATCCAAACCTGGCGCTAAGGTTTTGCTGTCCAGAATCACGGCACCGATAAAAGCTGCGGTTTGGTAACCATTCTTCCGGAGCATCTCGCTCAGTGTCGGATACGCGGGCGCGAGGGGTGTGCCGAAGTCCCTGACTCCATGAGAGCTTGGCAAGAGACCGGTCAGAATAGTGGTATGGGAGACATTGGTAAGCGGACTGGGGGTAAAGGCTTGCTCGAAACGAATACCGTCACGGGCCAGCTCATCCATGGCTGGCGTTTGAATTCGATCGTAACCGTAACAGCCGACATGGTCACTTCTTAAGGTGTCTACGGTAATGAGATAGACGTTACTTCTGGCCGGAAGAGGGCTGGTCGACGAACTGGGCGACTTGAGGGGAATGGCAGCCAAAAGGCAGTAGAAAAGAGCGGTAAAAATCCTCACGAAATAGAGCGTAGCACAGCACCTCTCGTGTTGGGCCTTAAGATTCGGCGGCGCGCGTGGCAATAACGACCCAGGTTTGAGCTATCCCTAAAACAGGAGAAGCGACCTCGCCGATCCAGTTGTCGAGTTAGGCGACCGGGAAGTTCAAGCACTACCTCAACCGCAGCGATCAGCGCGGCGGCGGTCGCACCAAAACGATTCCTTCCGAGCCTTGGTATGGACACGAAAAATTAGGTGTTGCAGGCAGCGTTGCGCGAATGTACCATGCGCGCCAGTTACCCTCTCTCAAGGTACCCCGGACAATTTTTCCTTCGGTGGCATTTCAGAAAGGAGAAATACCATGAATCTCCCCGCCCTTCCAGGTTGGAAGCCTAGCAGCTTAACGAACGTACCGGATCCCAATCACCATGACATTCCTGCGCGCCGGCTCCCGGCCCCTATCTCTCGACGCCAGTTCGCACGTACGGCCGCGACAAGCGCGCTTGCGGCCACTGTTGGCTCCAGGTTATGGACCCCGAGCCAAGTGGAAGCGGCGTCATTTGCTCCGGTTCCGATCCCGGGCGGCACGCCCGCGCTCGGCGGAGCTTACCACGTGTTTGGTCCGGCGGCGTTCGATCCTATCGATGCAGAACCCGCCACAATCACAAATCTTGATGCCAAGGTCGGCCTCGCGTACGTCAGCGGCATGGTGACGCAAACCAATACGAAAACCGGTGAGGTGCTACGTTTGCCGTTCACGAATTCGGACATGAGATTCATGCAGGGCGTGTTCCGCGGCACGGACGGGAAAGTTCACCCGGGCGCTTTTGCCTTTGTTTGAGTAGATGTCTTTTCGCCCGGTTCGGGCGATCAGATTCATGACCTCAATCCAACTACGTTTCCTCCCGTCGGGCTGTTCTGGACCGTCGAGATTCCAGTTGCTGGCGTCGACGTGCACCTCGGAAAAGGAAGCGCATCCCTCCAAGCGTCCAATGTGGCGATCCTCGATTACGGAAATATTCCGAACGCATTGTTCTTCGACAATCCGCCGCCCACGCCAGGAACGGTGTCGTTCAAGGTGCTTTGGAGCGGAGTGGACGAGAGGCTGAATATCGAGAACACCGACCCGGTGTTCGGCGGCTTCGCGGGCGAATTCGTTCGCAACACCGCGCAGATGGAGTTTAGCGCCGCAGTAGGGGATTACACCCTTGTTTCGGATCCCATGGCGACTTCCACCAGTTCCTTTGCCGAAATCGGCCACGAACGCAACGGATCGTTCTTGCCGTAGACACGAAAATTCACTTTATTGGAAATGTCAGCGGCTACGCCGCGTCTTCGTCCGGCTCGACCGTGAGCCGGCCCTTTGTCTTCTTCGCCATCAGGTAGGAGCGAATAAAGGGATCGAGATCGCCGTCGAGCACGCGATCCACGTCGCCAACTTCAAATTTCGTCCGATGATCTTTAATCAAACGATAGGGCTGCATTACGTACGAGCGAATCTGGCTGCCAAACGAAATTTCCAGCTTCGTTTCATCGAGCTTGTCGGTCTCGTCGCGACGCTTCTGTATTTCCGCGTCGTAAAGCTTTGAACGCAGCATCTTCATCGCGAGTTCGCGATTCTTGTGCTGGCTGCGCTCCACTTGGCACGCGACAACAATCCCCGACGGCAGATGCGTAATGCGCACCGCCGTTTCGACTTTGTTGACGTTCTGTCCGCCCTTGCCACCGGCCCGATACGTATCCAGTTTCAATTCGTCCGGCTTGATGTTGATCTCGATTTTGTCGTCCACCTCCGGAATCACAAAGACACTGGCAAACGACGTATGTCGCCGCGCCGCCTGGTCGAACGGAGAAATGCGCACCAGCCGGTGCACGCCCGTTTCGCCGGACAATAGTCCGTACGCATTTTCTCCGGTAAACTGAATCGTCGCGTTCTTGATTCCCGCTTCTTCGCCCGGCGTTTCGTCGAGCACCACGGCATTGAATTTCCGGCGCTCCGCCCATCGCAAATACATGCGCAGCAAAATCGAAGCCCAATCCTGCGACTCCGTGCCGCCCGCGCCGGGCTTGATCGTCATGATCGCATTCAAGTGATCGCTCTCGCCGGAGAGCAATGTCCGCGTCTCCTGCTCGGAAACGTATGTTTCCGCTGCGGTCAATTCCCGGTCGAGATCCCGTATCAGCTCTTCGCGCTGCGCCGCATTCGTTTCCTGCGTGGCCAGATCGATGTATGTCTCGATGTCGCCGCTAATCGAAGTCAGCTTCGCGTCCGCGTTCACTTGATCTTCCGCGCGCTTCCGTTCGCGAAGAACGCCCTGCGCTTTCTCCTGGTCGTCCCAGAAGCCGGGTTGCGCGATTTTCTCTTCGAAGGTTTTCAGTTCTTCGCGGAAATGCGCGGCGTCAAAGATAGCTCCGCACAAGCGAGATGCGCTGCTTCAGTCCTTCGTATCGATATTGCAGATCTTCCAGAATCATTTCTCGTCACTCTTTGCAGCTGAGATTCGCTGTTATTTGATGAATGTCTTCCCCACCAGAATAACCGAAACAATCACGCACAACCAAGCGAACCAATCGCCCATCCGCGTGTACAAGGTCAAGTCCGTCCGGAAGTCGTACGGCAAATCCGCCGCGCCGCGCACATCGCGCGGAATCGAAGTAAACGTCCGCCCGTACGGATCGACCGCGGCGGTAATCCCGCTGTTGGTCACGCGAATTAGCCACCGCCGGTTTTCCACCGCGCGCACGCGCGCCATGCGCAAATGCTGTTCCGCGGCCGCCGATTTTCCAAACCATCCATCGTTGGAGATATTGATCAGCAAATTCGCGCCGCCGTTCGCAAACTCCCGGATCTCACCGGGATAAATCGCTTCATAACAAATGTAAGTGCCAAACTTGAATCCATTCGGCAGAGTTCCCACAACGCGGTTCGTTCCCTTCCGGAATCCGCCGACTTCGCTCGACACGCTCGCCACCACGCGATGAATCAGCGGAAACGGTTCGTACTCGCCAAACGGCACGAGATGCATTTTGTCATACGCAAAAATTCGCCGCCCATTTCCATCTACCATTACCGCGCTGTTGTACGGCGCCTGGACATGCGCACCCGAAGGCAGCGTCTCCGCCTTCCATTCGATCGTTCCTGCTAGAAATGGCCGCCGCCCTTCGATCGCAATCCGCGAAGCGACTCTTCCAAACTGGGCGTCTTGCCAGGAAAACGGCGCCGGCGCTTCGGGCCAGATAACTAGATCAGGATGCTTGGCGGTATCCTCCAGGCTGAGCGCTTCTAGCTCCGCCAAATCTTCGCGATGCGTGCCGAACCAGTCTTGTCCATAAGATTCGACTTCTGGGAAATTCGGCTGCACCGCGCGCGCCGAATGATTCGTTACGGCTTTCGGCAGCAACTTTTCGCCGCCGAACATCACCAGTAAAATCAGTGCCGTCGTACCAGCAACAATTCCAAGTCTTTTAGCAAAAGCTGTCGACTTCGCGACATCCGCCCACGCGATCAATGAATTGAACGCAGCGACAACAAACGAAAGTCCATAAATTCCCGTCACCGTCGTCAGTTGCACCATCGCCAAATTCGTTCCGGCGGGATAGCCGAGCAAATTCCACGGAAAACTGATCTCCGGCAAATGGGCGCGAATAAATTCAAACATCACCCACAAGAACGGCGCGGCAATGCAGGCCACCTTTGCGTCACGTTTTGCAATTCGATTCACGCACCACGCAAACGAGCCCAGCAAAATGCCCCACGCGGCCGCAATCAGGAGCAAAACTCCCCAGCCGCCCGCAGGCGAAAGCCCGCCGTGTACGCTCAACACCGTCGCGATCCACGGCACCGAAGTCAGCACAAACGCGATTGCATGAATAAATCCGCAGCCGAACGCCGCGCCCGGCTTCGCCTTCATGACCAGCATCAAAAGCAGCGCGACGCTGAGCCACGAATAAATTTGCAGATTCAAGCCGATAAAGGAGAGAGATAATCCCGCGCCGGTCAGCAACGCGAAGAAAAAACGCGCTGCGGCCGGCATTTCCTTGCCTGATTGTGAATCGAGAAACGCGAACCACCCGCGCGGCGTCATCCGCGCTTCACGATGGCCTTAAAGCCGGCGGATTCGATGCTCTTCCGTGCTGCATCGGCGGCTTTTTGAGTTGGGTAAGGGCCCAGCTGCACGCGGTAATACTTGTCGCCTTGCGGCGGCACAACGTAGGCGGGGAAATTCTTTTTGATCAGCGTTGACGCAACATTTAGCGCGTCGGCCTGCTTGGTCAGCGCGGCAACCTGCACCGTAAACGATCCGTGCGGAGTTTGCGGCGCAGCAACAACAGATTTCGACCCGGTAGTGGCGAGCGGCTTTGCATTTGCATTCAACTTTTTCGCCGATGCCGCATTCCGCGCCGGAGCCGTGTTCACGGGCGCAGGTTTCAAATGCTCGTCGGTCGCTTTGCTTTCGCCCGCGTGATAAAACTCCCAATCCGAACTCGGCGGAGTAACGGGATCGGTTGCAGGCTCAACTTGAGGAGTTTCTTTTGCGCGGCGGGATTCAACTTCAGGCTTCGCCTTCACGACCATGTCCGACGGCTTGAACGACCCTTCCGCGCGCACCTGGCCCTCGAACTCCTTGCGGCCCATCACGTAACCCAGCGTGAAAAATACGCCGGAAAAAAGCAGCATCAGAAAAAACAGCCCAATCACGTGCCGGCCTTCCAGCACGCGATCGCCCACCGAAGCTCTTCTTCCCCCAGCCGCCATGCCTATTTCGGTTTGCTCCCTAACGCATTCACCCAGCTACTAATGATATCCACAGGCAACGGAAACACAATCGTTGTGTTCTTCTCGACACCTATTTCAGTTAACGTCTGCAGGTAACGCAGTTGAATCGCCGACGGCTGGGTCTCCAGGACTTTCGCAGCGTCCGCAAGCTTTTGCGCTGCCTCGAACTCGCCGGCCGCATGAATTACCTTCGCGCGGCGTTCCCGCTCCGCTTCCGCCTGCCGCGCGATCGCGCGCTGCATTTGCTCGGGAATGTCCACCTGCTTCACCTCGACCTTGGTCACTTTAATTCCCCAAGCTTCCGTATCCTGGTCGAGAATCAGCTGAAGTTTTTCGTTCACGCGGTCACGTTCGGAAAGAATTTCGTCGAGTTGAAACTGGCCGACAACGCTGCGCAAAGTCGTCTGCGCGAGTTGCGACGTCGCGTACAAATAATTTTCAATTTCACGCAACGCGCGATTCGCATCCACGACTTTGAAATAGCAAACCGCGTTCACTTTCACCGATACGTTATCTTTCGTGATGATGTCTTGCGGCGGCACGTCCAGCGTGACGATGCGTAGCGGGATGCGGTAAAGCGTTTCGATCGGCCAAAGAATAATTCGCAGCCCCGCGCCCTTTGCGTCCGGCAACATGCGTCCCAAGCGGAGCACCGCGCCACGCTCCCATTCCTTAATGACGTTGAAGGATTTGGCAAACCACAGCAGCACAATCCCGACAACGATCAAAACCGGCAACCAGTTCTCCATATTTCCTCCCCCAAGTCCCATAAACTATTTTCGCGTCTCGACCGGCGCAACTTCCACGCGCAATCCTTCCACCCTCACGACGCGCACGGATTTCCCTTCACCGATTTCCAGAGGAGAGAAAGCGCGCCACAACTCTCCACGCCACCGAATCATACCCCCTTCGCCTGCCACGACGGGTTTTATCACCGTTCCCAATTCACCAATCATCTCTTCGGGTCCCGTTGCCGGTTTCCATTTTCGCGAACGCAAAACGGAGCGCATCAAAAATACGGAGATTCCGGCGAAAGGAATCGTCACCGCCAACGCCACGAGGGGACTGACGCCACGTCCGGTCAGCGGCGAACGCACCAGAAACAGAGCGCCGAGCATCATGGCTATAATTCCGCCGGCCAACAAAACGCCATGACTCGTGTATTTTGCTTCGAGAACGAACAGCGCGATGGCCACCACAATCAGAACAATCCCCGCTAAATTCACCGGCAACAAATGCATCGCGTATAGGGCGAGTACCATGCAGATTGCGCCGACAACTCCCGGGGCCACCATCCCGGGATGCGTAAACTCGGTGTAGAGTCCGAGCGCGCCGACAATGAGCAAAAGAAAAAACACATCAGGCTCGACGATTCGAGCCAAAAAACTCTGGCGCAGCGATAGCGAAAACGGTTGCCGCACGGCGTTGGTCAATTCCAATTTCAACCTTGCGCCGCCGAAGCGTGTGACTTCTCTGCCATTTAATTTCTGAAGCAGTTCGTCGGTGGAGTCCGCTTCCAGGTCGATCAGCTTGCCTTCCAACGCTTCTTGCGCCGTAAATGCTTTCGCATCCGTCACCGCAGTTTCGGCGAGTGAGGGATTTCGCCCGCGCTTTTCCGAGAAACTTCTCAGAAACGCCTGCGCATCGTTCATGATTTTGCGACGCAACGTTTCGTCCATGCCAATCGCGAATCCACCGACGGCCAAAATCGGCGAAGCCGCGCCGGTACGAGTCGCAGGTGCCATTGCCGCGACATCCGCGCTCAGCAGGATGAAAAATCCCGCCGAAGCGCCGCGAGCGCCTTTCGGCGCAACGTAGACCGCGACCGGCACCGGCGAATCCAGAATGTGCTGCACGATTTTTTGCGTGGAATCGCTCAGGCCGCCGGGCGTATCCATCGTAATTAGTACCAGCGACGCTTGCCGCCGTGCTGCGTCCGCCAAGCCTTCTTCGACGTAGGTCGCGAGCACCGGCTCGATTTCGCCGTTGATTTGCAGCTCGAGAACGATTGGAGCGGCGTGTTTCTCCTGAGCGGCAGCGCTTGTCAGTCCAAAGCACAATACAAGCACCCCGGCAAGCACTCCGGCAAGAGCCGCAACGAATACGGGCGACACAGCGAAAAGTCGCGTGGCCCATCGTGGCTGCCCAACAGCAAATTTCACGTTTAGCCTCCGCCCGGTTTTGCGGCCTTCAAGTGCTCCAGCAATTGCTTCGCTTCGGCATAATTTGGCGCCAGCTTCAGGGCACGCTCCAATTCCGTTCGCGCCAGAGCGTTTTTCTTTTGTTCGAGATAAATTCGTGCAAGCGACACGTGGTCGACCGCAGAATCTCGCCGCGCCAGAGCCGCCTGCAATTCCTTCACCGCATCATCCTGTTTATTTCGCCGCCGCGCAACGTCCGCCATGCCGCGATGCGCCGACGCATCTCCCGAATCCAGCGCAAGCGCCGCGCGAAATGCCGCTTCCGCCGTGTCAAGCCGGCCGGCGGAAAGTTCCTGACGCCCTCGCCTGACCAATCCTGCTACGGAACCTGCCGATGCATTTGCGGCGGCCGAAGCCACCGCTTGCTGCGACAAATTCTCCAGTTGCAACGACGAAGTGTCCAACTCCGTTTTGATCCGTTCCATTTTCACCAAAGCATCCGGCTTTACCGCCGGAAATCCGCCGGGGCCGACCGCTTCATTTGCGGCGTCCTTTTCTTCATCGGCTTCTTCTTTCTTCCCTGCTTTCTCCAGCGCGTAAATCAAAAGTGAACGGTCTTCGGCAGTTTCAGGTTCCCGTTCGGTCGCATCACGAAACTCGTCCGCGGCTTTTGCAAATTCGTTTGCGCGCAAATACAACAAACCGAGGTTCACCGGATAGTCGTCCTCTTCCGGATCGAGTTCCGCCGCGCGCCGGAGCGCCGCAATTCCTTCCGCAGGTTTTCCTGCCCTTGCGCGCGAAAGACCCAGATTGTTCAGGATTTCCGGCAGGTCCGCGCCGGAAACAAGATTGTCTTTTAAAGCGTCCTGCAGCGAAGCAAAAACCATCTCCGCTTTGTCGGGCTCGTCCGTCCACAGGCGGCAGACACCGGTCGCGAAAACCGCTTCCGTAAATCGCAAACTCGTCCTGGGCACGCGGCCGAGCCATTGCAGTGCAGAGGCGCAGTCGCGTCGGCCGTAATAGACCTGTCCGAGCGCAAACGCAGGGTCGGGCCAATCCGGCTCGAGGCGTGCCGCTTCGCGCAGTTCACGCGTCCTGGCGTCGTCTTCGTTGGCGAGCAACCCGCGAATGTAGTGTTCGAAGGCATCGAGGCGCAGGGGCCGCTGGAATTTCGAAAAGTCCGCCAAGTTCAAGGGGAAGGACCGTTCGTTGCCCGCCAAAAGTTTCCACGCTATTTTCGTGTGGAGATCCATCAACGAATCGAGCTTTCCCGTTTCCTGCACCACTGGCTGCAATCCGGCTGGATTGACGCGCAGGACGCGCGCCTGAAGCGTCAACGAATTTCCGTCGGTATGAAACTTTCCGAACACGACAAAGTCAACGTCGAGTTCGCCGCCAATGCGCAGCATCGTCGCGTGGCTCAATCTCGCGCTCGACGGCAACCCGTAGCGATCGAGTTCCGCAGTGCGTCCCGCGTGTGAATAAACTTGCTGCCCGGCGGCGGAAAGGCGCTGAATGGTCAGCTCTTCCAATCCTTCGCTGAGCCAATCAAGCCGTGGACTTGCACCGGAATTTTCGAACGGAAAAACCAGAAAAATTCCCTGGCTGCTCGGAGCCGGTGCCGCGTTGGGGGTCTGCGCGCAGACGAGGCTGGGAGACAGAACGGCGAGCAGCATGAGCGCGGTTTCGGGGATCTTTCGCAGGATGTTCACGAAAAAATTGTATCAGACTGCCGCAGGCACACCCGCAGCTTCTAGAAAGTATGTTCTATCGAAATAGTCTGAATCGGCCTTACAGCTTCGGCTCAGTGAGCGGCTTCTTGCGCACGAGGTGCGAGGACTTCCTGCATCTCCGGCAATTTAAGCATCGCGGAAAACGCCGGATCGGTCTGAACTTCGTTCATGGTCTTGTAGCCTTCATCTTTCGCTTTCCGCAGGTAGATAAGGCTGCGCTCGAAGTTGCCTGATTCGGCGAACGATTTTGCGAGCAGGAAATAAAACTTCGCGCGATCTTCGACGGAGCGATCCTGCACCGTAGAACCATTGCGCCCAGCGCCATGATCAAGAACAGTTGGATCGAGTTTCAAGGCTTGTTGAAACGCGCCGATGGACTCTTCGTATTTCTTGTCCGCAAAGTACGCGTAGCCCAAATTGCTGTAAGACACCGCCAAATCGGCGCGCATCTTGATGGCCTTCTGATAAGCGCGAATGGCGCGGCCGAATTTCTTTTTGTCGTACCAGATCACACCGATATTGTTTTGCGCGTCGGCGTAGGCCGGGTCCAGCTTCACCGCGCGTTCGTAGGACCGCAGTGCGCCGCCCAGGTCGTACTCCTTATGGAGCGCGATGCCGAGTTTGTTGTAGACGACGGCATTCTTCGGATCCTGCTCGGTAAGCTTTTTGTACGCCAAGGCCGCTTCGCGAAATTCCTTGCGCGCCATCATGAGATCGGCCATCTCTTCGCCCGAAAGCTGACGGGAACCCACGGGCGTTCCGGGCGTCGCTTCCTGCGAAGGCGCCTGGATCGAGTGCGGCACAAAAGCCATGGCCGTTTTCGGTTCATCGCTCGTTTGTCCGGAAGAAACAGCGGTGACGCCGAGGAGGAGGACTAGACCTGCAGGAATCGCCAGTCTCAAAACTTTCATGGCGAGTCTCCTTTGTCCGGTTTGGCCGGATTCGGATTTGGTTGGCCTGGGTCGGTTTTGCCCGGCTCGGGCTTTTTCTTACCCCCAAAGATACCAAAAATCTTCTTCAAGGGATTCTTTTTTTTGTCTTCGTCCTTTACTTCGGAGGCAACGGGCTCATTTCCCTGCCCCGTCGCGTTTGGAGGCCGGTTGGGGTCGTACTTGTTGGCACCCGCCCCTTTGGGCTCTCCGTCTTTCTTATCTCCGCCACCACCAAAAATATGCGAGAGGAACGATCCAGTGGAAGAGATGATTCCCTGCCCTCCACCGTGCAATTCGCAGTATTGCGTTGGGGCCGAGCCCGCGACAAAAACCTCGTCCTTCGTCGTGGGACAATTCGGCGTCGCCAACTCCAGCGACTCCGGGTCGATGACGGTTGTCTGCACGCCTTCAGGCGGATCGAAGTCCTTCACGTTCCGGTAGCCGGGCAACGCGGTCGCTTTCACCATGAAATCCGCCCAGATCGGCGCCGCCGCGGTACCGCCCGGCAAGCCCAAGTCCCGGTTATCGTCAAAGCCGACCCAAACGACGCACACCAGATTCGATGTGAATCCCGCAAACCAGCCGTCACGCGAAGTTCCCGTTTTGCCGGCCGCAGGCAACGTGAATCCGCGTGCGCGCACAGAAGCGCCGGTGCCGCGGTTCAAAACGTCTTTCATGACGCTGGTGACAAGATAGGCGACGCGGGGATCGAGCACGGTGTGCGTCTGAGGCGTAACTTTTTCGAGCATGGTGCCGTTCGCGCTTACCACTTCGCGCAAAAATTCCGGCTCGGCCCTTACACCGCCCTGGCCAAACGCGGTGTATCCCGCTGCCACATCGACCGGCGTCATCTCATACGCCCCGAGCGCTACCGCCGGCGTGGCGCGAATGTTATTTCCCAGACCCATCTGCCGCGCAATCTGTACGACGCGGCCATAGCCGATCAACTCGGCGACTTTTACTGTCGCCACGTTGAGCGAATTCGTGAGCGCATCGCGAACCGTCACGCGGCCCATGAACCTTTCGCCATAGTTGTTCGGCGTGTATTCCTGGCCTTCAAATTCAAACGTCGTCGGCTCGTCGTCCACCGTCGTCACCGGCGTGATAATTGGCTGAACACCGTCCACGGCATTCGTGAAAGCCGCCGAGTAAACAAACGGCTTGAACACGGAACCCGGCTGCCGGTGGGCGATGGCATGATTCAGCTGGCTGGTGCCGTAGTCTCTTCCGCCAATCAGCGCCTTGATCTCTCCGGTGTGGGGATCGAGCACGACCATTGCGGCCTGCACCTGCGGAACCGGTTCGTCGCTACCCTTTTTCTTGGCTTCACGCTTCCACTTCTCGTAGCGCTTCGTGAGCAGGACGTCCACGTTCTTGGCGCCGGCTTCCAGCGCCGCCACGGCCGCCCGCTGCAAAGCCGGATCAATCGAGGTGTACACCCGGAAGTTCTCGCTGAGTAGTTCGTTCTCCGAATATTTGTCGAGCAGGTGATCCTTCACCATGTCCACGAAATAAGGAGCTTCGCTGCCGGAAACGGACGTCCGTATAATCTTCAACGGCGCGCGCTTCGCATCCACCACATCCGCTTCGGTGATGTGTTTATTGTCCAGCATCTGCGGGAGAACACGATCTCGCGCCTGCACTCCGCGCTCGGGATGACGGTCAGCCGAGGAGTAGTAATTCGGGGCTCGAATAATGCCGGCCAGGAACGCGCACTCGCCCAAGCTCAGTTGGCGCAAGTCTTTGCCGAAATACGCAACGCTGGCCTGGGCAAAACCGCGAATGCCAAAGCTTCCGCGATTGCCGAGGTAGACTTCATTCGCATACATCTCGAAAATCTGTTTCTTGTTGAAGCGCTGCTCCAGTTCGAACGACAACATCGCTTCGGCGATCTTTCGCCGCCAATTGCGATCGGTTGAGAGGAAGAACGTTCGCGCGACTTGCATGGTGATGGTGCTCGCACCCTGCAAGTGCGTTCCGTGGCGCAGGTCATTCCATGCAGCGCCGAAGATTCGAATGAAGTCGAAGCCAGGATGCTCGAAGAACCGCTTGTCTTCCGCCGACAGGATTGCGTTGACCAGCGTCGGCGGCAAATCTTCGTAGCGTACGGCACGGCGTTTTTCACGCGCGCTGTCAAAGAGATTGGTAATTAGTTCCGGCTCGATATCGGCCGCTCCGAGTTCGGCTCCGCCGTTCAACGGACGGATAGACTTGATGGTCTTGCCCGCAAACTGCACGGCAATCGCGTTGTTCCCGGAAAAATAGGAACGCTTCGACGGGCGAACATCAACGGTATTCCCCTGGACGGTGTACTGGCCGAGCGAGTTGTCATCGGCCGTTGGGCGGTAACCAACGCGCTGAAGATATTGCGCCAAGTCCTCCGGCCCCCAGATCTGGCCAGTTGAGATCTGCTCCGGCGCGGAAAAAATCTGGGTGGTGTTTTGCAGGACGTTGCCGGACAACCGGGCGTCAATCATTCGCGAGTATTTGACGTAATACCAGGCGAAGACCGAGGTACAGATGAAGACTACGAAGAAGACAATTCCAAGCAGGGTCAGACCGAACGTGGATGTCCAGAATCCTTTTTGGACGCGGATACGCAAGCTCTCTCCATCGGGCTGAAGTTTTATTGTCTCTTATCTAAGCTCGTCTGGAAAGCGGTGTGTTCGCCCGCTGCAACTGCCGCGACTAAATAATGTCCTTGTTGTGGCTGGACGGAGTGAAGTGCAGGTCAAATTTGTAGACGATCAGGTCAATCGGCACCCTGTAGTCCAGACTGATTGAAACCTTTCCCGATTCGGCCTTAACTACGAGGTCTTCCCTGGTGGCGGGGATATCCAAGTCCTGCATCTCTTTGAAGATGGAGTCCTTGATCTGGTCGGGGTTGATACGGGTCACGCTCGCGTACCGCGCGGTCTCCTGCATCTTGTCGGAGAGTTGATACTCGGATACATAAGGAGGCACCATTTTGACGGCGGCAAACACGAGGAAAACGAGTATCGCCGTAACGAGGATTGCCTTGAACTTTCCGGCGCCACGTTCATTTTTTCGATTTCTCGGATTAGCTGATTGCAAGCCCACGGTACCTCTCCACCTTCGCTAAGGTTAGCACCCGAGAAAAGCGGTGTCGATAACGCCGAGAGACAGCTGTTTCGTCGCTGCCACTAGGGCCAGCGTTTCCTCGCAGTCCGGTTGTGACTAGTTCACCGCGCTTCCACCAAGGCTTGTCCGCCTTGCAGGTGATAAGGGGATGGATTCGGGTTGCAGCGGCGAAGGATCTATTTAATCCTTCCCCCTGATAGCCGAAGAAATCCTTCAGGCGCCCGCTTCCCCCAACCCAAAAGGGTGGAATGGCAACGGATAGTGTTTCCTCGCGATCGTCCGCCAGAGGGTGTTTGCCGGACCAGAATGGTTCTTCAAATGGCAAACGTTGCGCCATGCGTTTGCCCACACAATAACCGCGAACTGAAACCTAGTAAGCCCGGGCAAAAATGGCGCGGTTCTTTGCCGGCTGGCCGCAGTAGACGCACTTACCGGAAGCTGCGCCGCTGCCTGGCCCGAGCACCGCTTCCTGGTCGAGCGGAATGCAGCGCATGGTTGCGCGCGTGTCTTCCTTGATTTTGCCTTCACAATCGCCGCTGCCGCACCAACCGGAGAACGCGAAGCCGTTCTCGACGGCCTTCTTTAGTTCGTCGTAGGTCTGGGCGTTGTATGTGTTAAAACGCCGGAATGCCAACGCCTTGGCATACAACGATTCTTGAATCTCTGTGAGCAGCTTTTCTACGGTTGCAGGCAGATCCGCCAGCGATGCAAAGACTTTGCCCTCTTTGCCGGGGCGATCGCGGCGCGCCAACACTGCCGACAGCTTGGCGACGTCCTTTGGTCCAAGTTCGATGCGGAGAGGCACGCCGCGCATTTCCCAATCGTTGAACTTCCAGCCGGGGCTTTGGCCGTCGCGCTCGTCGAGCGTCACGCGGAGATTCGCTTTTACGAGTTGCGCTTTAATGTCTTTCGCAACGGTGAGGACGCTGGCCTTCTCTTCGTCGTTCTTAAAGATAGGCACGATGACGACCTGGTAGGGCGCCAGCTTGGGAGGCAGCACAAGGCCTTGATCGTCGCCGTGCACCATGATGATGGCGCCGATAAAGCGCGTGGAAAGTCCCCACGACGTTGTCCAGCAATGCTGCTGCACGCCGGTCTGGTCGAGGTATTTCACTTCGAAGGCTTGGGCGAAATTTTGCCCGAGAAAATGTGAGGTGCCCGATTGCAGCGCTTTGCCGTCGCCCATCATGGCTTCGATGGAATAGGTAATGTCTGCGCCGGCGAATTTTTCGGCGTCCGACTTTTTGCCGGGAATGACCGGAATCGCGGCGTCGTTCACCGCGAAGTCTGTATAGGTGTCCAGCATCTGGCGCGTTTCGTCTTCGGCTTCCTGCTGCGTGGCGTGTGCGGTGTGGCCTTCCTGCCAATAAAATTCCAGAGTGCGCAGGAAGAGCTTCGTCCGCAGTTCCCAGCGCACCACGGAATTCCACTGGTTCATCAGCACCGGCAAATCGCGGTAGGACTGAATCCACTTCGACCACATGTGGCCGATGATCGTTTCCGAAGTGGGCCGCAAAATCAGCGGCTCGGCCAATTCTTCGCCGCCGCCGATCGTGACTACCGCAAGCTCCGGCGAAAATCCTTCGACGTGGTGCTTTTCTTTTTCAATGAAGCTCTTTGGAATGAGCAGAGGAAACGCGACGTTCTGATGGCCCGTGGCCTTGAAGCGGCGGTCCAGCGCGCTTTGAATATTTTCCCAGAGCGCCCAACCGTACGGGCGGACAATCATGCAGCCACGCACCGGCGCGTAGTCTGCCAGCTGCGCTTTCAAGACCAGTTGGTTGTACCACTCGGAAAAATCCTGTGCCCGTGTCGGAAGCTTTTCTTCGGCCATTCGCTGAGGACCCTGCGGCTCCTTTACCCGTAAAAGAATTATTCAGCGTACCGGAAGGCGGCGCACCGGCGCAAGGCGCCGGAGCCGCGACCAGAGGGCCAAATTAACACTTAAGTTTTTGCTTGACAAATAACAGGGCCCCGCCTAATACTTTAGTAGATGCTTAACTTATTCGCGGGGTCGCCGATGCAACCATTAACCGCTTTCGTCACTACTTCACTGGACGGCTATTTCGCCGACTTTGCCGGCGACATGAGCTGGGCGCACAAATCCGATCCGGAATGGCTGGAGTTCGTTTCGAGCAACGCGAGCCAGGGCGGGACGCTGCTGTTTGGCCGCGTGACTTACGAGCTGCTGCTTCGCTATTGGCCGACGCCAATGGCGAAGCAGCAAAATCCGGCCGTAGCGGACGGCATGAACAGCGCGCCCAAAATCGTCTTCTCCCGTACGCTGAAAGAAGCGACGTGGCAGAACACAAAGCTGCTCAAGGACGACCTGCCCGGCGAAACCCACAAACTCAAGCAACAATCCGGCAAGGGCTTGTGCATCCTGGGCAGCGGCAGCATCGTCACGCAACTTGCCGAGGCACGGCTGATCGATGAACTGCAAATCGTGGTGAGCCCCATCGCGCTCGGAAAAGGCAAGACGCCGTTCGAGACGCTCAAGCAGAGGTTGCCACTGAAGCTGTTGAAAACCCGTTCGTTTGCGAACGGCAACGTCATTCACTATTACGGACCGGCAGCATAAACTTTGGCGGGAAAAATACGCAAAGGAAGCGACCATGGAACTCAATCGCGCTACGCACGCAACCATCATTGTCGAACGCAAATTTGCCGTTCCGCCGGAGCGCGTTTTCGCCGCTTTTTCCGACCCTGCGAAAAAGCGCAAATGGTTCGCCGACGGTGAGGGCGCCAAAATCGAATCGTACGAACTGGACTTCCGCGTGGGCGGCAAGGAAATCACGCGGATGCGGTTCTCCGATTTTCCCGTCTGCACAAACGACACGTATTTTCTTGTCATCGTGCCGAACCGCCGTATCGTGATCGCATATACGATGACGATGAACAATCACGCATTCTCCTCGTCTCAGGCAACGTTTGAACTCGTTGCTTCCGACGACGGCACGACGCTGATATTCACGGAGCAAGCCGCGTTTTTCGAAAAATCCGACGGGCCCAAACTGCGCGAGGACGGATGGCGCCAGCTCTTCGACCAACTGGCTCGCGCGTTGGCCAACTGACACTTCGCAGCGCGCAAGCGAACGCCGCGCACGAAAGGATTCCAAATGCACAGCCAACAACTCGCCGTCGACCGGGCCTTCCACGCACTCGGCGATCCGACGCGACGCGCCCTCATCGAGAAGCTGAGCCACGGCCCCGTCTCGGTTTCGACACTAGCCGAACCGATGGACATGACGCTGGCTGCCGTTGTGCAACACTTGCAAATTCTCGAAGAGAGCAGGCTTGTGCGTTCGGAAAAGATCGGACGCGTCCGCACCTGCCAAATCGAGCCTGAGGGATTTGCCGTCATCGAAAAATGGATCACGGGCCGCCGCACGCTTTGGGAGCGCCGCTTCGACCGCCTTGGGGCGCTCGTCGCCGACGCCGAAGAAAAATAATCTGACAACAATTTTCCTTCCGCACGGGCCGGGCGAGGATTTCTCGCCTCCACCTGGCGCGAGGCAGTTTGCCTGGCCCCAGTACTTAGGTTCCACAACTTTTTGGCCACCGAAATCGATTGCCACGGACGCCTATTTTTCGTAGGATTCCGCCAACGGACATCCCCCCGTTAGTGGTTCTTGGTTGCCAGAGATGTCGCCTTTCTTCAACATCCGCCGCACGACCGCGCGTCCCTCCGCGCTCCCCTATTTTGTTGTCCGTGCTATCGCGACGGCGGTCCTCATATCCATCCCTTTCATCGCCGCGCCAAACCTACTTGCGCAATCTGACGATTCGCAACC
>Ga0247669_1000062_pt1 | contig 58996 bp, 57 predicted proteins | sample CNK10_metaG_FD_182734 | JGI IMG/M metagenome (GOLD analysis project Ga0247669, IMG submission 182734) | Soil microbial communities from Purdue University Martell Research Forest, Indiana, United States - CNK10 | ecosystem: Environmental > Terrestrial > Soil > Temperate forest > Bulk soil... | reverse complement strand
TCCAGCGATGTACCTGCGGTCATGCGAAGAGTATTCACGTACGGATGTATGGTCCGATGTACGAGAACACGAAGCTCGCGCAGAACTGCAACTTCCCCGGTTGCAAATGCAAGGGATTTAAGCCCGCGAAATTGAAGGCCAAGTAGTAGCGCCATGACGTTGGCAAGTCATTGGGTACAAGGTTGGCGACGACCCAATGCGAAAATCGCAGAGAATTTCCTCGTGAGTGATTTTGACGAGCCGTATTCGTAGCTCTCCTTCTGTGAATTCGTGTCGATGCAAACGGCGTCGTAATTCATGTGGGGCCCTTTGCCAAAGCGGAAAAAGGCTGTCGAAATTTCTTCAAAAATCCATCCAAACCGGGGCCAAGCGGATTTGCCGTCAGCGAGTAACGATTGAGGCTGACTCCGGCCCGACAGAAGCTTTCCGTAAAGGCCAAGCAGAACGGCGGTGACGTCCGTTCCTTGTGGTCGCCTGTCAAGCTTCCTGCAGAATTCGAGCTCACCCAACAATCCGGGAAGATTGGTGTTTCTTTTTTTGAGGATCGGACTCCAACAGGGGGAACAAGGGTGCCTTGCGGCACAGCAACTATTTGAAAGAGGAGACGATTCATGGTTCGAGGATGGAAGACGGTTTTGACGGTGGCGGGATTGGCGGTTCTAGGCGCGGTGCCTTCGGTCGCGTTTGCGCAGGACAACAAGCAAAGCGATTCGATGAAGAAAGACGACGCGATGCAGGACAGCATGAAACACGACACGATGAAGCGCGATGACACGGCGCCGGACAAGAATAGGAAAGCGCTGTTTACGGGGACATTTCACGGCAAGGTGCACAGCACGAGCGGGCGCGCGACGGTTTATCAAGGGGCGGACGGCAAGAGAATCCTGCGGCTGACTCATTTCAAGACTTCGAACGGGCCGGACGTGCACGTAATCCTGGTGGCGACGCGCGACGCGAAGGACGACGCGAATTCTCTCAGCGGCAACGTGGAACGGATCGAGCTGGGGCAATTGAAGGGCAACGAAGGCGATCAGAACTACGAATTGCCGGAAAACATTGATTTAGGGAAGTTCCAGACAGTTTCCATCTACTGCGAGCGGTTCAATGCGGTCTTTGGCGCCGCTGCGCTGGCTAAATTCTAAAAGAGAGCGGCGATTGGGCTGCCCCGGTAACGAGGGAGGCGGCCTTGTGCCGAAAAACGACAATGAATACAAATCAACGCAGTTGGATCAGCGGAAAAAGATGGATTTTGGCTTTGATTGCGATTCCCGCGCTGGTGGTGGCGTGGTGGGAATTCCGGCCGGAGAAGCTATTCATCAACAAAAAGGTGAGTGAGGCGGCTCCTTTTGTGGCTAGTGGAGAAGTACAGCCGGTTTATACGGGCGTGTTGGAAGGGAAGGCACATCCGACGAGCGGAAGGGCAACGATCTACCAGTCGCCGGACGGGAAAAACTACTTGCGGCTGTCTGACTTTGCGACTTCGAACGGGCCGGACGTACACGTGGTTCTTCTGAAGGCGGATGAGAAGGCGCTGGGCGGAGTTGCGATCACCGGGGAGCTGGATAAGGTGGAACTGGGGTCGTTGAAGGGCAATCAGGGAGACCAGAATTACGATTTGCCCGCAGCGACGGACTTGAACAAGTATCAGACGGTGGCGATTTATTGCGAGCGATTCCATGTGATTTTCGGGACGTCGCAGCTGGAACAGTTCTAAGCTTGGAGAAGCGAGTCGGAGGAAATACGGGTGCGGAGATCCGGCCGCACCCATTGTTTGCGATGACGACAGGGAAACAGAGCGAAGCGGAAATAATCGAGCGAATTCTGGCTGGGGAAAAAGAGCTGTTTCACGAGCTCATCCGGCCGTATGAGCGAATGGTTTATTTGACGGTTTTTTCCGTGCTGAAGAATGAAACGGAAGCGGAAGACGCAGCGCAAGTGGCGATCATCAACGCGTACCGATATTTGGCGTCGTTTCGGAAGGAAGCGAAGTTCAGCACGTGGCTGGTAACGATTGCCATGAACGAAGCGCGGCAGAAATTGCGGCGCGACAAGAGGGCTGAGCTGGAATCGATCGAAGAAACCAGAGAGGAAAGCGAAGGAGACTACACGCCGGCTTTCCTGACGGATTGGCGAGAAATTCCGCTGGAGGCGCTGGAGCGAAAAGAATTGCGAGAAGCCTTGCAAAAGGCAGTGACGGAGCTGCCAGACCATTACCGGCGAGTGTTTTCACTGCGAGACCTGCAAGAGATGAGCATACAAGAGACGGCGGAAGCTCTGAACATGACACCTGGGCTCGTGAAGACGCAGTTGCGGCGTGCGAGAATCATGCTACAGAAGAAGCTTGTACCTTTCTTAAAGGCAACACCTCCTGTGCAAAGAAGCTGGTTTAGGAGGGCGCGATGAAGCTGGATTGCAAACACGTGTGGGGCTACATTTCGGATTACATTGACGATTCCGTTGAGCCTGCCGTCCGCGAAGATATTGAACGGCACCTGGAACATTGCGAGATCTGTTCGGCGATTCTGGATTCGACGCGAAACATTTTGATTTTGACGGCGGACAAGAGAACGTTTGAAGTGCCGGTGGGATTCAGCGAGAAATTGCACCGGCGGCTGCAAGAAGAGATGAAGCAGGAACGAAAGCCGGACGAAACCTAGCGCTTCTATTGGAAAAGTGGAACGCGATGGACCAGAGGGTGAGTGATCCATTCGGCGGCGAGCAGAACGAGGGTCACGAGCGATAGGACGATCTGGAAGCGCTCCGAGCGTCTCTTTTTTGCGCTGAGTGATTTCTGACGCCACTGCGCGGATTGGCGATTGCGCAAGCGGCGGGCTTTCCAAATCACGTAAAGATTCAAAACAGAGCCGATTAAGGCGATGGCCATCATAGGAACACGGATGATGTCCGCGTGGAATCCATGCGCAGGGGTGTGCAGACCCGCGGCGGCGGCGAGCGCAGTGAGGCCGATGGCGACGCGAACGCCGCTTATGACCATAACGGCGGTGCAGGCGCTTTGCAAAACGGCGATTACGAACCCGGACCGATTAAGCCAGCGCGCGCTGGTGGTTGAATATTCCGCGTCCGCGGAACCGTTTGCGTTGGATTGCTGCGCCGATTCGGCCAAATGCGCTCCTGTTGCTCTACGAGCTGTTTTGCAGAGTGAAGGAAAAGTTTGGGGGAATTGATTGGGGCGCAGAAACAAGAGGCCACCGCTCCTAGGCGGCTGGTGACGGCGTAGCGTCAAGTGCGGGCGGCCTGGCGCCTTTGATGAGGAGCCAGAGCATGAAGGCAATTTCGCCGAAAAAGGGGAGCTGCGAGTAGGAATAGACTCTGTTTTCGTATTGCGGCAGGAGTACGGCGATAAGACTGAGGATGACCCAGGCAACTCCTGCGAGGGCGAGCCAGATGCCGAGAAAGCGCGGAAGGAATCGCGACCTATAGACAAGCCTGGAGAGCGGAAAAAGCCAGAGACCCCAGAAGAGTTCGGCAACGACCAAGCCCTGATGATGCAAATTGAGGAAGAGCATGGCCAGGGCTTCGCGCTGAGGCCTTTCGAAGAGGGAGAGGAAATCGGCTCCGCGGACGAGGACAAGAGCGGCAAGGGAGTTCAGTTCATTTACGAACACGATCGGGACGGAGGCCACGATGAGGGTCGCCATGAGCGAGGCGTGACGACGGTTGATGCCTTTGAGCAAGTCGTAAAGAGCCGCGGCCACGAAGATAAAACCGGCCATGCCGATGAGTTGCGCCGCGATGCCGAGACGAAAGAGCGTTTCGTGGGCGGCGATGTTGCTGGCAGTGGCCGCGGCATTTGCATGGACGATGATTTTGCCGGGAATGTAGCCCATGGCGAAGAAGCCGGCGATGGAGGCGAGTACGTAGAGCAAACCTGCGAATCGGCCCGGGTTGGTGGCGGCAGTCATGGTGATTCCTTTGTGGCGGTAGTGGTGAGACATCTATTGGAAGATACGGCGAAGGTAGAGGGAGAATTTCAGGGGGGAGAGAGAAAGGTGGACGAATCGCGCCCCAAAGAACGGAGAGACGAGGAAGAGGCGGCGGCGTAGAATCGCGTTGGTGATTGGAGGGCGTAATGCGTCTGTTGGTATTTTGGGGATTACTTGTGGTGTGCCTAAGTTTTTCTTCCGCGACGGCGAGTCAGAGCGAGGCGGCTCGGGAAGCCGACATTGGTAAATCTGGCACGGAGTTCATGAGAGTTTGTTCTGCTGCGGCAGGAGGAGCGGGCAACGAAGCGCAACGCAGACTGAGCGCCGCAACGTGCCAAGGATGGGTTGAGGGATTTGCGGACGGGTTTACTGTACATGACGAGTTGCTGGGAGTGCCGCGGACGGACCGGATGGTGTGTATTCCGCGGAACGCGACGGGTGTCCAGCTCATTGGGGTAATAGGGAAGTACGTCAGCGGCAACCCCGATAAGGCGCACAGGGCAACGCGGCTTGTGGCGTCTTTGGCTCTGGCGCAAGCGTTTCCTTGCAGGAGAGCGAAATAGGAAGTTCCGCGCCTGTCGTCTGGTTGGCAGTTTGCGCTCAATAGCTTTGCGTCTCGATTGTGGCGATGAATGCGGATTGGGCAAAGCGGAACAAAACCTAACGGAAATCTAACGAGCAGCGATGGAAGATTGGTCGAGCGTTGGCTTCGGCGGGAGCGGGGCAAGAAGCGCGACGCCGATCGCGGCCAGAAGAGAGGAGCCGATTGTAGCGGACTCAGGCGTCGCCCGCCGGCAGGTCGGGATGGCGGAAAGCTAGTTGACCGAGACGAATTTTCCGGAGCGTTGCGGCTCGGGTGGTTTTTGGGAATGGAGGGCGTCGGCTAGTTTTTGCAGCAGTTGGGCGCGGGAGAAAGGCTTTTGCAGGAAAGAGTTTTCGCCGGCGCCGTTAGTAGTGCCGTGGATTTCTTCGGTGTAGCCGGAGATGAAGACGACTTTGACGTGCGGGAGTTTTTGCTGAATTTGACGGGCGAGTTCGGGGCCGCGCATGCGGGGCATGACGACGTCAGTGACGAGAATTTGAATGGCGCCGTTGAGTCGCTCGGCAATTTCGAGGGCTTCGATGCCGTCGGCGGCGGTGAGGACTTGATAGCCGGCCGATTGCAGGAATTCGCAAGCGAGAGCGCGGACGGCATCTTCGTCTTCCGCGATAAGAACGGTTTCGCCGCGACGGCGCTGCGTCGTAATTGAAGCCGACACGATGGTGGAAGGCAACTGCTGGTCGGTCTGGGGAAGGTAGATTTCGAAGCGGGTACCGGTGCCGGGCGAAGAGTCGACGTGAATGTACCCTGAGCTTTGGTTCACGATGCCGTAGACCGTGGCGAGACCAAGGCCGGTACCTTTGCCCGGTTCCTTGGTAGTGAAGAACGGCTCGAAGATGCGAGCTTTGATTTCCGGGGTCATGCCAGAGCCACTGTCGGTCACAGCGAACATGACATAGCGGCCTGGCTTCACGGGCAGACGCGTGGCGGCGTAGCGTTCATCCACGATGACATTGTGCGTCTCGATGAGGAGCGTGCCACCAACGGGCATGGCGTCAGCGGCGTTGACGGTGAGGTTGAGGAGGACTTGTTCGATCTGGCCCGGGTCGGCGAGGACGCGACCGAGGGATTCGCCAAAGGTGACGTTGAATTCGATGTCCTCGCGCAAGAGCCGCTTAAGAAGACGGCTGGATTCCATGACAAGGTCGTTGAGATCGAGAACGCGCGGCTGAAGCAACTGGCGGCGGCTGAAAGCGAGCAATTGACGCGTGAGGGAAGCGGCGCGGTCGGCGACTTTGCTTATCTGCTCGCAATTGGCGCGGGCAGGTTCGGTCGGCTTGATCTGGTCGAGTGCAAGGTCGGTGTTGCCTTTGATGACGGTGAGGAGATTGTTGAAGTCGTGGGCAACGCCGCCGGCAAGGCGGCCGAGTGCGTCCATTTTTTGTGATTGGCGGAGGTCGTCTTCGAGCTGTTTGCGTTGAGCTTCATTGCGTTGAAGCGTGCCGCGCATACTGTCGAAGGCGCGCGTCACGGTGCCCAATTCGTCGCCGCCCGCGGCGGCCAGGGGATACGAGTAGTCGCCCTGCTCGAGGGCGCGAACGCCTTCCACCAGCGTGCCGAGAGGCTTCGTGAAGGTGCTGGAAATGAAATAAACGAGTAAGCCACCGACGAGGACGGCGGCAAAGCCGAGGGCGACGAGCAAGAGATTCAGGCGGCCAATCGAAGCAAGGGCTGCGTCGTCAGACTTAAGCACCAGTAAATTTAGACCGTCAGGTGAGTGGAGAGAGAGCTTAAGGGAGGTGACGAAGTAGCGCCGGTTGTGCAAGATGAGCTCGGAGGCTTCGGTCTCGGCGGGGCTAAAAGCGGAGAATCGCTCCTCTTCTAGCGGCGAAAAAGAGCTGGCGAGGACGCGGTCGCCTTCACGGAAGATGAAATCGGCTTCTAGGATTCGCGCGAACTCCCTGACCCGGACGGAGTCCAGTTTGTGACCTACAATCGCCTGACGCGAGGACAAGCGGCCAGCGCGGCGATCGAGATCGAAGGGAGTGACGACAATTTGATAGAGCTGATCGCTGTTGACCCACCAGTCGAGAGCGGGTTTTCCGGTGTCGCCGGCTGGAGTGGCGTTCGAGGCGCGAAGCAGGTTTCCGATCGCTTCGTGGGCAGCGGAGGAAGTGACTTCTCCGCGGGTCTGCAAGGCGGTGATTTTGCCGTTGCCGTCGGTGAGGGCGAAGAGGTCGCAGTCCTCGGATTGCCATGGATCCTGGCTGGCGTCGCGGATGGCAGTGTTGTCGCCATCGCGTAGAAAGGCAAGGGTGGCGAGTAGTTCGGCCTTTCTGCTGAGCGCCATGTGCTGCTGGCGGGCCATTACCTGGAAGGTGAGAAGGGCGTTTTGGGCGTCCTGGCTAAGCTGGCGTTCAGCGCGGACCTCAATCAGCTGGCGGACGGCGAGGAGGGTGCAGAAGGTCATCGCGAGGATGACTAAAACCAATGAAAAGAGGAACTTACCGCGCAGCGAGAGGCGGGCTGCCGCGGTTCGCGCCCGGCCCTGGAACAGTTCGACCAGAACGCCCAAGGTGCGGGGCCGCTTTGGGGTTTTGTCGACAAGAAGGTTACGTTCGCCGGGTTCAGCGACCATGGTTTTCCGTTTCCATTGCTTGCGAGAAAGAGGGCTTGGGCAGTTGTAAGGGTGAGGCAGGGACTGGCATGCCAGAATAGCGCGTCGGTACTAGCTGGGAAGTACGAGTAGAACCGCAAGAAAGTAAGGGCGATGGACGTAGTAAAAAAGTTAACATTTGGTAGCGCGGCTTGGTAGGGGAAGAATCAGAAAGGGAGAACGATGAGTCAGGAACTTTGGACGAAAGTGGAACAATATTTTGCGCCAGTCGTCCAGGAGGACGAGGCGCTGAAGGCGGCGGCGAAAGAGGGGGAGAACGCTGGGCTGCCGCCAATTGCGGTTTCGCCCAATGAGGGAAAGCTTTTGATGCTGATGGCCCAGATGATTGGGGCGCGGAAGATTTTGGAGGTTGGGACGCTGGCGGGATATAGCACGATTTGGCTGGCGCGGGGCTTGAGCGAAGGCGGGAGGCTGATCACACTGGAATATGAGCAGAAACACGCGGAGGTGGCGAGAAAGAATATTGCCCGGGCAGGGCTCGGCGAGGTTGTGGACGTGCGCGTGGGCGATGCGACCAAGACGATGCCGGAGTTGGTGAAGGAAGGCGCGGGGCCGTTTGACCTGATTTTTCTGGATGCGAACAAGGATGGGTATCCGGCTTATTTTGAGTGGTCGTTGAAGCTGGCGCGGAAGGGGGCAGTGATTGTCGCGGACAATGTCGTGCGCGACGGCGGCGTGATTGACGCGGCAAGCAAAGACGCGAGCATTCAAGGAGTGAGGCGGCTCAATGAAATGGTCGCGGCGGAAAAGCGGGTGAGTGCGACAGCGGTTCAAACGGTGGGAAGCAAGGGGCATGACGGATTTGCGGTAATGCTCGTCTCATAGTCGTAAGACGTTTCTTGACCGAGAGATGGAACAAACCGAAGTGGGTCACGTCTTTACAAGTGAGTTGGTGTGGGTGAAGGCGAAGTCCGAAATCTGGAGGGCCAAATGAAGGCCGTAACGAGAATGCTGGCGATAACGTCGACGCGATTTGTGCTGGCTTTGGCGGCGTTCGGAATGCCGAGCGCGAGCTGGGCACAGGAAGCGAAGCCAAGGCCGAGCGAGGACGTAAAGTCGAGGCAGGAACGGGTTGAAAACGGGATTGAGCCGGTGGAAATGGGCAAAGGGCAGGAGCCAGCAAAGTTGAGCCTAGCTGAGTTAATGAAACTCTACAACGCTCCTGGCCTTACCGTTGCGGTGATCGATGGTTACAAAATCGTGTGGACAAAGGCGTACGGCACGACGGAGCTCGGCGGAAAAGCGGCGGTTACGACGAAGACGTTGTTTCAAGCGGGGTCGATCAGTAAGCCGGTGGCGGCGACCGGAATGCTGGCGCTGGTGCAGGCGGGAAAACTTTCGCTCGACGAAGACGTGAATGTGAAGCTGAAGACTTGGAAGGTGCCGGAGAACGAATTCACGAAAGAGGAAAAAGTCACTCTGCGGCGCCTGGCGAGCCATACGGCAGGGCTGACCGTGCACGGATTTCCCGGTTACGACGTGGACGAAAAGGTCCCGACAATCGTGCAGATTCTGAATGGCGAGAAACCGGTTGCGAATACGCCGGAAATTCGCGTGGACTTTGTACCCGGCTCGAAATGGAGATATTCCGGCGGCGGCGTGACGATCGAGCAACTTCTGATGATGGATGTTTCAGCGAAGCCTTTCCCCGCGCTTATGAAGGAGACGGTGCTGGACAAAATCGGAATGAGTGACAGCAGTTACGAACAGCCGCTGCCAGCGGCGTGGGCGGCGCGAACCGCAGTCGGAACATACGCGAGCGGAAAACCGGTGCATGGCAAATGGCACGTGTATCCGGAGATGGCTGCAGCCGGATTGTGGACAACACCGACGGATCTGGCGAAATTTGTAATTGAGATCGCGCTTTCGAAAGAAGGGAAGTCCAACAAAGTGCTGACGCAAAAGACGGTGGGCGAGATGTTTACGCATCCCCCTTCTGCGCCGGACTTTGGAATTGGTATCGGACTGCCTGCGCAGAGGCCGGGCGAGTTTGGCCACGACGGCGCCGATGAGGGATTTCAGGCGATGCTCGTGATGAACGCGGAGACCGGGCAGGGTGTTGCCATCATGGCGAACTCCGACAACGGAATCGCGGTCGCAGAGGAGTACGCTCGCAGCGTGGCCAAAGAATATGGATGGAAGTACGGAGGCGTAGCGCGCTCCGAAGCGGAACAATTGGTCTTGGTTGCGGCCCTCAACGGAGCAGATGCCGTGTTGCGGAGATACGATGAGTTGAAGAATTCGCCCGACCCTAAGAAACGTCCGGAAGAATACGTACTGAATATGATCGGATATCGAGTTTTCATGCGGTCTGGAAAGGCGGCAGAAGCCGTGAAGGTATTCGCGAGAAATGTAGAGGAGTTTCCGGCGTCGTCGAACGTGTATGACAGCCTGGCGGAGGCCTACGCGGCGGTGGGGAAGAAAGAACTGGCGATCGAAAATTACGAGAAGTCGCTGGCGAAGGACCCCAAGAACGAGCATGCGAAGGAAGAATTGAAAAAATTGAAGGGCGGGGAATAGTCGCGTATGGAGCGGAGACTTTCCCGGTGGCGCACTGCGGCGTGGCTGATCTTGTGCTGCGCATGCGCCGCGCGTGGACAAGATGCTGGGAGCACGACAGAAGTTCCCGTGCGGATTCAGGTGGATGCGGGGGCGAGCGAGGGGCCGTGGCGGCCGGTGTGGAGCTTTTTTGGTTATGACGAACCGAACTACACCTACGCGGAGAACGGAAAAAAGTTGTTGGGCGAGCTGCGGGGATTGAGCGCGGCGCCGGTTTATGTTCGCATGCATAACCTGCTTACGAGTGGAGATGGAAGCGCATCGTTGAAATGGGGCTCGACGAACGCTTACACGGAAGATACGAGCGGGCGACCGGTCTACGATTGGAAAATTGTCGATCGTATTTTCGATACGTTCCACGAAAAGGGAATTTCGCCCCTGGTGGAAGTGGGATTCATGCCGGAAGCGCTTTCCACACATCCCCAGCCGTACAAGCACGATTTTCCGAACGGGAATATTTTTACGGGCTGGGCATACCCGCCAAAAGACTATGCGAAGTGGGAAGAGCTGGTGTATCAGTTCGCGAAGCATTTGCGGGAACGGTACGGCCAGAAAGAGACTGAAAAATGGCTGTGGGAAGTGTGGAACGAGCCAGACATCGACTATTGGAAAGGAAGCCGGGAAGAGTCTTTCAAACTATACGATTTTGCGGCGCACGGAATCCTGCGAGCGGCGCCTGAAGCCAAGGTCGGTGGGCCGGACACGACCGGTGCGGCCGGAGCGAAGGCAGCGGAGTTCTTGCGGGCGTTCCTCGAACACTGTGCGCGAGGAACAAATGCGGCGACGGGAAAGCAGGGTGCGCCGTTGCATTTTATTTCGTTTCATCCCAAAGGATCGCCGGTATGGAAAGGCGACCACGTGCAGATGCGCGTGGAAAGAGAACTGTTATCGGTGGAAAAGGGATTTGCAGTGATCGCTTCGTTTCCGGAATGGCGGGGAACGCCGGTGATTTTAGGGGAGTGGGATCCGGAGGGTTGCGCGGCGTGTTCGGCCCGAAACAAACCGGAGAACGCGTACAGAAACGGGAATTTGTACGCCGTGTATACGGCCGAGGCGCTAAAAGACACGCTGACATTGAGCGAGGCCGCGGGCGTCAACCTGATGGGGTTGGTCACGTGGTCGTTCGAATTCGAGGGGCAGCCCTATTTTGAAGGCTATCGCGAACTTGCGACGAACGGAATCGACAAGCCCGTACTGAACGCGTTTCGGATGTTCGGGATGTTGCGTGGCCAGCGAGTGAAACTGACCAGCGAGGCCGCGGCAGGAGGCGAGACAGTTCTGCATCCGGGCGAAGGGAAGATTGAGGGTGTAGACGGATTGGCGACACGCGACTCGCGCGACGTGCAAGTGATGGTCTGGAATTATCGCGAAGAGGACATCGCGGAGCCGGCGAAGAAGATAAGGATTGAAATTGCGGGGCTGCCGGCAGGGTTGAAACGCGCGAAGGTGGAGGAATTTGCGATTGACGAGGAGCGGAGCAATTCCTACACCGCCTGGAAGAAGATGGGAAAGCCACAATCGCCGACTGTGGACGAGCGTGCAGCGCTTGAAACGGCCGGCCGCCTGGAAAAGGTGACTGCGCCGGGGTGGGTCGAACTGCACCGGGGAAAGTGCGAACTGGACGTTGAGTTACCGAACGAGGGCATGGCGCTTGTGCGCCTGAGTTGGTGAAGTACTGGAAGCGCCAAGCGCGATGGGCACTGGTTGGACCTATTTCTTTTTTTTGCCGGTGGGACGAGCGGCTTGGGGGTCTAGAGTGTCGGGGAGCTTGACGTTCCAGATATTTTTGCCCTGGTTGAGGGCGAACAGGCCGACCTGATTGGATTCGGCGGTACCGATTTGGCCGACCCAGACCACCCGGAAACTGGCCTTGCGCCAGAGGCGGCGGATTTCCAGCGTTTGTCCCGTGGAAGTGAGAAGTCCCACGCCATCGAGGCGCGCGCCATCCTGACTGAGATCCACGGTGAAAGCGGATTGCTTGAAGGAACGGCCGGCGGCGTCCTTGCCCCTCACGATGACGCGGAGCGATTTGGAAACGCGTGGTTTCTTGCGGGCGCGGCGCCAGAAGCCCGGTAGCGGTTGTTCGAAAGCGAGCCCAACGCGGGATTCACGCTCGGTGTATTTATCCACGTAGACGACGCGAACTTGCTTTTCCGTACCCGTGATGCGATCGATCAGAGTGACGGTATCGCCGACGGCGAGTCTTGCCTTGAGAAGAACCAGCGCGCCGCCTGCGTTAACGATTACGGTTTCCGTTTCTTCCTTGAAGGAGCCGCTGGAGGAGCCAAAGCCATAGATGGTGACGGGGACGTGCAGACTCACACGCGGACCGGAACGCGGAGATTTTTTCGAGGTAGCGGCGTAGACGGAGGGGCGAGAAGCCTTTTGTGGCGTTTCGAGGGCGGGTTCGTCGATAGGAGCCACTTCCAGCAGTTCAACAGGGGTCCCGCGCTGCGCCCCATGTTCGCGGCACTTGAATTCCCAGGACTGACGGCGAATTTCGTCGAACGACTCCGAACGATTGGCAAGGGTGAGCCAGCTGGTGGCTTCACAGTGGGGGCAGATCAGGCGGACGGCGAATGTTCGGGTGGCGGATTTCTGCATGTCGACCTTCTGTCGAGCTTATTTTAGCGGTTTACGCGAGGGAGGACTGGCGGAGGCAAACGACGGTGCTTGGAACAGCACCCGTACCATAGGACAGGTGAGACGGGGCCTTCTAAGAGAAGGATGGCGCATAGCCGCGGGAACGGCGTATGATGCGCGGGCTTGCGATGAAGACGGGCTGACATAAGGAGATGAACGATGATCGACGAGACGCCGGAGACGACGGCCGAGACGCCGGGAAGCGAAACACTGATGGAAATTGGAGAGACCGTTGGAAGTACGCTGGGGAAAGCGGTGGCAACGGCGAACAAAGCGGTTGCTGCGGCGAAACCCGAAGTGAGGAAAGCGAAGAGAAAAGCGAAAAAGTTTGCGAAGCAGGTAAAGAAGAGCGCGCTGAAGGCGAAGAAATCGGCGAAAAAGGCTGTTGCGAAGGCGAAGAAGACGGCGAAGCGGATCAAGAGAAAATTGCGGCGCTAGGAAGAATTGCTAGAGAAAATGCCCGGTTTCGCGATGCGAAGCCGGGCATTTTTTTGTTAACGAAAATGTCGGTAGCGCATTGACGCGGAGTTATTCGTCGTAAGTGGTGCTGGACGAGTCCCGCTTTGTGATTTCGAAATACTTATAGAGGACGATTGGGCGCGGGAGTCTGAGGCGACTCGTTTGCTTGTTGGGATGCAGAGGCTTGCGCGCTCGGGGCCGAGGCCGGCAGCACGAGAGTCAGAAATGCGTACGGGCGCGCACGCGAAACTCCGATCAATGTAGGGCGCGAGTTAGCAAATGCAGAAGTCCGCCGACGTGGCGCCGACGGTAACGAAGAGACCAATGAGTCAGATGTTCCCAACTCGCTGAAGGGGCCTGGTTTAGCTCTGGACTTTAAAGATGAGGGCAGAGAGCGGGGGAAGCGTCAGCAACAGGGAATGAGGGCGATCCTGTGCGGCAGTTTGTTCGGAGTAGAGGCCACCGAGGTTGCCGACGCCGGAGCCTCCGTAGTTTGCGGAGTCGGTGTTGAGGATTTCCTTGTAGAAGCCGCCGGCGGGGACGCCGACGCGGTAATTGCCGCGGACGACTGGTGTGGCGTTCAAGATGACGACGAGAAAATCATCGTGATTTCGCGCGCGGCGTATGAACGAGATGACGCTGTTGTCGCCGTCGTTGCAATCAATCCATTCGAAACCGGTCCATTCGAAATCAACTTCGTGGAGCGCAGGTTCTTCCGCGTGGAGGCGATTCAGGTCGGCCACGAGTCGTTTGACGCCGCCGTGTAACTCGTACTGCAAAAGATGCCAATCGAGGCTTTTCGCCTCCGACCATTCGTTGCGCTGACCAAATTCCTGACCCATGAACAGGAGCTTTTTACCGGGATGGGCGTGCTGATAGGCAAAAAGCAAACGCAAATTGGCGAATTGCTGCCACATGTCGCCGGGCATTTTGTGGAGGAGGGAGTTCTTGCCGTGGACCACCTCGTCGTGCGAAAAGGGCAACATGAAATTTTCGGTGAAGGCGTAGATGAGCGAGAAAGTGATTTTGTTGTGCTCGTACTTGCGGTAGATGGGATTGGAAGAAAAATATTTGAGCGTGTCGTTCATCCAGCCCATGTTCCATTTGAGGCTGAAGCCGAGGCCACCGAGATAGACGGGCCGGGAGACGCTGGGCCATGCGGTGGATTCTTCGGCGATAGTGAGAACTCCAGGAAACCGGCCGTGCGCGACTTCGTTCAGGCGTTTCAAGAAGTCTATGGCGTGAAGATTTTCGCGGCCGCCGTACCGGTTGGGCACCCATTCGCCGGGCTTGCGCGAGTAATCGAGGTAAAGCATCGAGGCGACGGCGTCCACTCGAAGACCGTCGATGTGGTATTTGTCGAGCCAGAAGAGCGCGTTCGAAATTAAGTAGTTCACGACCTCATTTCGGCCGTAGTTGTAGACGAGAGTACCCCAATCGGGATGCGCGCCCTGGCGCGGGTCGGCGTGTTCATAGAGATGCGTGCCGTCGAATTGCGCCAGACCATGGGCGTCGCGCGGAAAGTGCGCTGGAGTCCAATCGAGAATGACGCCGATGCCGGCCTGATGGCAGCGGTCGACGAAGTGCATAAAGTCAGTCGGCGTGCCAAAGCGGCTGGTGGCGGAAAAATAACCGAGCGTTTGATAGCCCCAGGAGCCGTCGAAGGGATGCTCCATGACGGGCAGCAATTCGATGTGCGTATAGCCCTGTTCCTTTACGTAGGGAATGAGCTCGTCGGCGAGTTCCCGATAGGTGAGCCAGCGGTCGCCATCTTCCGGAACGCGCCGCCATGAACCGAGATGAACTTCGTAAACGGAGATCGGCGAGTCGAGCCAATTCTTCTTTTCGCGCGCGGCGAGCCAAGCGATGTCGTTCCACGAGTAATTATCGAGATCTGCTACCACGGAGCCGGTTTTCGGGCGAAGCTCCGAACGGAACGCGTACGGATCGGATTTGAGCGGGAGCAGAGTTCCATTGGGCCCGGTGATCTCGTATTTGTAAATCGCGCCTTGGCCGAGGCTCGGAAGAAAGAGTTCCCAAATTCCTGAAGAACCACGCGGGCGCATGGGATGGATGCGTCCGTCCCAGCCGTTGAAATTGCCGACGATGCTGACTCGTTTTGCCGACGGCGCCCAGACAGCGAAATTGACTCCGGTAATGCCATTGACGGTCTTGAGGTGCGCGCCGAGCTTTTCGTAGGTATCGTAGTGGCGGCCTTCGGACATGAGGTGCAGGTCGAAATCGCTGAGTTGATACGGGAAGGAATAAGGGTCGTAGATTTCGAACGGAACGCCTTCGTGCGTGCGGCCCTGAATTTTATAGCTGCCGGGTTCCGGCGCGGTGGTTTGGCTCGAAGGCCACGTCGCTTCGAAAAAACCTTCGGGGCGCAGCTTGATCGCGTCGGTGACTTTCGCGGAATTGCTGAAGGCAAGATTTGCCTCGTCGGCCCAAGGAATGAAGAATCGAACGGCCCAGCCGTCCTTAACCGAATGTGGACCCAGAAGAGAAAATGGATCGGCGAGCCGGGCGCCAAGAAGGGCTTCAATGCGGGAATTTAGTTCCGCGTCGACTGTAGGCGCGGGCGCATTGCCTCTTGGCGGTGTCGGGAGAATCGGTTTTTCAGGCATAGCGGTGTGGGGGGCTTCTTTCGTATTATGCCCGACAACGGCGATGGGTACGGAGGGGATTCTAGGTCGGGTAGGAAAATAATGCCAATGGGAAGGTAGGGAGCCGAGGATGAAACGTGAACACAGGAAGTGGCTCGGGACGGCAGTTCTGCTGGCTTGCGCACCGGTGGCGATAGGGCAGGGCCGGGGACAGGCGCGGTCGATGGTGATTTCGAAGAATGGAATCGTCGCGTCGGAATCACCGCTCGCGTCACAAGCGGGCGCGCGCATCCTGGAGCGCGGAGGAAACGCGGTGGATGCCGCAATTGCGACGAACGCGATGATGGGCGTGGTGGAACCGATGATGAACGGCATCGGCGGCGACTTGTTTGCGATTGTTTACGACGCGAAAGCCAACAAACTTTATGGATTGAACGCCAGCGGATGGGCGCCGAAGGGGCTGACGATCGAGTTTTTGCAGAAGCAGGGCTTAAAAGAGATGCCGAAGTCCGGTGTGCACACGATTGACGTGCCGGGCGCAGTGGATGGCTGGCAGAAACTTGCGGACAAATTCGGACGCAAGAAGCTCTCCGAAGATCTGGCGCCGGCGATTCGAACGGCGCGCGAAGGATTCCCGATCACGGAATGGGTCGCGATGTATTGGGCGGACGCAGCCGACAAATTGCGCGAGAACGAGGAAGCAGCTCGCACTTATTTGCCGAAAGATCATGCGCCGAAAACGGGAGAAATTTTCTCGAATGTAGACCTTGCGGCAGCGCTGGAAGCGATTGGCGCCGGCGGCCGGGACGCGTTCTACAAAGGTGAGTTGGCGAGAAAGATGCTCGCGGGCATGAAGCGGCACGGCGGCACGATGGTCGAAGAGGACCTGGAGAAGTTTTCCGGTGAGTGGGTTGAACCTATTTCCACTACATATCGCGAGTGGACTGTGTATGAGCTTCCGCCAAACGGCCAGGGGTTGGCGGCGCTCGAGATGCTGAACATCATGGAGACGTTCCCGTTGGGAACGAAAGGATACGAATTCGGCTCAACGAAAGCGCTTCAAGCGGAAATCGAAGCCAAGAAACTGGCGTACATCGATTTACAGAAATACATCGGCGAGCCGCGCGGGCAAAAGTTGCCGGTGGCGAGGCTGCTTTCGAAAGAATGGGCGGCCGCTCGCGCCAAGCAGATTGATGCGGACCACGCAAACTGCAATCCAACTGCAGGCGAAATGGAAGGCGGACACGACACGACGTATTTGAGCGTTGTCGATCGCGATGGAAACATGGTTTCGCTCATCCAGAGCAACTTCTCATCGTTTGGGTCGGGCATCGTTGCGCCGGGAACCGGATTTGTTCTGCACAATCGTGGCGCACTTTTTGTGATGGACCCGTCGTCACCAAACGTGCTGGCAGGGCGCAAACGGCCCTTGCATACGATCATTCCTGCCTTCGCGCAAAAGGGTGAAGTGCGTGTGGCGTTTGGCATCATGGGCGGGTGGAATCAGTCGCAAGCACACGCGCAATACATTGCGGATCTGGCTGACTACAAAATGAACATTCAGGCGGCGATGGAAGCGCCGCGGTTTACAAAACCGACGTTCAGCGGTTGCGACGTGATAATGGAGAATCGCTTTTCCCAGAAGATGCGGGACGAGCTGACTGCCAAAGGGCACCAGATTGACTTGCAGCCAGCGTTCGCCGAGAGCACTGGTGGAGGTCAGGCGGTGATGCGGGATTTTGCGGCCGGCGTGAATTACGGGGCTTCCGATCCGCGCAAAGACGGCGAAGCAATTCCAGAATTTCCTCCGAACTGACGCAAAACGGCCATCCGGGTTTGCGGTTTTAGGTGGTCCTGGAACTTTTTCGCCCGGCGTCCTAGAACCTGCAAGAATTTGCCCTTTTCGAGTTGGGAAACGGTAGGCGCGTTCTCTTTGCCGAACCGCACCAGAAACGATGGCTTGTAACTGATTGATTGTATGCTGGTTGCCAACGTCGCAACTGGAAGTACAGTTGCTTTTCCGATAGGTGTGCAGAGGCTGCCCGCAGGCTTGCCTCACCCCATGGGGAGCGAAGGTCGTGGCCTTGTCCAAACTGAGTTTTGGGTTCCTGCTGGTCCTTACTGCTGCTGTCGTTCTCTCGGCCACTGCACCGGGCTGCCGCGCGCAGTCGGGCGGTATTGCGGGCAAGTATGAGTGCGCGCACGTCAAAGTGCATGGGAAGATGAAAACGTGCTCCTCGGCCCAACTGACGCTGAAGAATGACGGACGGTTCGAACTGCGCGGATGGGAAGGCGAGTACGTGGTCAGCGGCCAATATGTCGAGCTCTCGGACAAGTCCGTGAAGTCCAAGGCAAAACTGGAGCCGGGATACAAGCTCGTGTTCCGGTATCACGGGAAAGACGGAATCGTGGAAGTGACGTACGAGCGACGCTTGAACGCGCCGGGCGGCGAAGCGCTTAGCTGAAGGCAAACTCCGAACTAAAATTCCGCGTCGTACAGAGCCGCAGCAATTTCACCGAGCGCCCGGCCGCCGATTGCTTGCGTGGCGTCCGGGACGTCTGGAAGTGCAACGTGGTTGACGTAAGCCGCGAATGCAGGCTTGCGGCCTGATTTTGTGATGACGTAGCCTGCCAGACCTTTTCCATTCAACATCTTCCCGTTTAGTCGGTCTTCTGATTTGCCGCTCTACAGTTGCGGTTGCCATTCATTTCGCTCGGCTTCCTATGCCGAGTTTTTCAAAAGGAATGTTGAGGATGCCGTATTCACGCCATTCTTTGTAATCGAAGTGCCACCACTCCGATTCGTAGACTGTAAAACCTTCGGACTCCATGGCGCGACGGAGCAGGTCGCGATGCCACCGCTGCAGGGAAGTGCCGCCAGGATAGCTGGGGAAGGAGCGCGGGGACATTTCGTCGTAACCGCCGGTCATTTCTACGGGCCGGCCGGTTTCTAGCTCGTAGAGCGTCAGGTCCACTGCGCAGCCGCGATTGTGGCGGGAGCCTTGCGCAGGATCGGCGACGAAGATTTTTCCTTCGACCGGAGTGGCATCCCAAAAGATTTTCGTTACGTACCATGGGCGGTAACCGTCGTGAATGAGAAGACCGTATCCGAGCGGCTGGAGTTTGTGCAACACGCGGAGAAGCGCTTCAGCCGCGGGGCGCTGCAGAAACGCGCGTGCTTGCGTGTAGACAGCTACGCCGAGGAAGTCGTTCGAGGTGGCGTAGCGAATGTCGAGGTGAATCGCGGGGTCGAGCGGCGCAAGTTCGACGAGATCGGACTGGCGGAGTGCACGATTTTCTGCAGGCGGCGCGGCGGCGATTGCGGCTGCCCGCAGCTCCTCGACGGGTCGTTCGGTCTTAATGACCGCGTTGGCCGTTCCCGATTGCTCGTATGGTAAGCGCTGATATGACCCAAACGGTCCCAATAAGGAGGTTGCGATTCCGTGGCTTTGGACAAAAGTGATGACGTACTTTTCGTCAGGACCTGAGCCGTCATAAGAGAAAGAATTCAAATCACGCCCAGTCAGTTCGAGCTCTTCCCGATTCGGTTTCAGCAAATATAATTTGCCGTTGAGTTCATGAACGATTAAGACTTCAGTTCCGTCAATTTGCCGAAAGTCTCCCAGAAATGGTTTCCATTCACTCTGAGCGTCAGGGGGTGGAGGTATGGTGGCTAGTTGGCTGGAAGTCTGAGCAGTGGCGATACATTCGCAAATGAAGAGGGAGGCAGCCGACAAATAGAATAAAAGCGAAGTTCCAGCTGGAAGCTGCCTACGCGCGCCAAGTTTCTTTTTCAAGGGTCCAACGGTCGATAAGTTCACGCCGGACATGATAGCCGAGACCCGGCGCATCGGGAATGTGAATGGTTCCTTGCGGGGAAACCTCCACTAAAGGCTCGATCACATCTTCGACCCAGTAACGTTTGCTGGCGGAAACATCGCCGGGCAGGGAATAGCCGGGCAGGGAGGAAACCGCGATATTGTGCGCGCGGCCGATGCCGCATTCGAGCATGCCACCGCACCAAGCCGGAATATTGTTGGCCAGGCAATACGCTTGCATCGCGCGCGCGCTGGAATGTCCGCCGACGCGGCCTAGCTTGATGTTGATGATCCGCGCGGCTCCAAGCTCAATGGCGGTTTCCACGTCGCGAAGGTTGCGAATCGATTCATCGAGACAGAGCGCCGTTTTCAGATTTCGCTGCAATTTGGAGTGCGCGTAGATGTCATCCCACCACAGCGGTTGCTCCATCATGAGCAAATTGAGTTCGTCGAATCGCTGCAGATGCTCCGTATCCTCCAGCGTGTAGGCGGAATTTGCGTCGACGGAAAGTTGAATATCGGGGAAAGCCTTGCGGACGGCGCGAACGAATTCGATGTCCTTGCCCGGTTTGATCTTCAATTTGATGCGCTGATAGCCAGCAGCGACTTCCACGGCCACTTTTTCGCGAAGCGCGTCTGGACTTGCCTGCAACCCGATAGAAACGCCACAGGGGATTTCATTCGAGGTGCCGCCAAGAAACTTTGCCAGGGGAGTCTTCTTTTGTTGCGCTTCAATGTCCCAAAGAGCGTTCTCCAGCCCGGCGCGCGCCATTTCGTGCCCGCGGACCTGGTTGAACGCTGCGGGCATGTCTGAGGCGGATGCGAAGTTTGAACCCAACACGGCCGGCGCGAGCACTTCACGGATGACGACGGTTGCGGTGCTAACCGTTTCCGCGTTGAAGACAGGAGTCTCCATCGCGGTGATTTCCGACCAGCCCGTCACACCGTCGGCGCGCATTTCGACGAGCAACAAAGTTCGGTTGTCAGTTGTGCCGAAACTCGTTTCGAATGGCGCCTTCAGGCGCATCTGCAGCTTGCGTAAGGTGATTTCCTCTACGCGCATTCCTCCCACCTTTCAAACAGCATGAGACACCAAGAGAGTGAAGCTGGGAGGACTTCGCGACCATGGCGGCCACGCGGAACAGCAGCGTTGGCCTGACAAAGGGCCTCCGGGAGAGGATCAGATTATGAAACACTTGTTGCAGAAAATAAAGAACTACTCAGGCGTTTCACTCGTGATACCAGCGCGATCCGCGCCGTTGTTCTTCGGAAATTTCATTGGCGATTCGCAGAGTCAGCGGTTGGCGGTGTTGTCCAATGGCGCCGACGAGTGCATTCAGAAGTGCCACCGGCGCCGCGTAGGATGCTCCAAAAGAGTTAGACCCGATTCCGGCCAGGAATGTTTCATGGGAGACACGCGCGAGCGGCGAAAGGAGCGTGTCAGTGACGGCAATGCAGTGCGCGCCGCGGCGGCGCGCAGACTGCACCCCTTCCACGGTCTGGCGCAATCCGCGGCGGAAGGAAATCGCGATCACGATGTCCTTCGCCGTGACATTCCTCGTCAGGTGAACGATCTTTCCGCCAGATGTCGCCGCGAACGCATTCAAGCCAAGCAAGACCAGATGGTATTCGAGGTATTCGGAGAGCACCGCAGCGAGATCGCTTCCCAACACGACGACGCGCCGCGCTTCATAAAAACGTTTCGCGGAGTCCGCGAGCCGTTTGGTGTCGAGGGTGTTCTTGAGGGCTTGCAAATTCTTGCAATCGAGTTCGAGAGAATCCGCGACGTGGCCCGGGATGCCGGCCGATGGCCTGGTACTCTGCATCGTGTCCGCCGACGTCGCAAAAGCCAACGAAAGCTCGTGCAAGTAGTGCTGGAACTCACGGAAGCCCTGGAAGCCAAGGCCGCGAACGATGCGAACTACCGTGGCTGGGTCTGTGCCGAGCCGCTCCGCCATGCTCCGTACATTCGACAGAACAAAGGAGCGCGGATGCTCGAAAATCGGTCGAATGATTTCTTGTCGCTTCGCACTGATGCGATTGAGGCGTTCCGCAACCTGCTTGGAGTGAGTGGAGTTGCCGGCGGATCTGCGTTGCATGAACTGGGTGCCGCCCCAAAGAGAATTGGCAATACGACTCGTCCGTCCGAACCCCGGGAGGTCGTGCCGGACGAGTGCACATTCTAACAGAGGAATTACTTATCGGTTGTGGCAGTTTTTGCGGTGAGGCCCGGAGCGACCACCGGTTGCAGGAATGGCATCATCGCGCGCAAGCCGGGGCCAAGCTGCTCGATCGCGTGCTGCTGCTCGGTCTTGCGTTTTGCCAGGAAATTTGGGCAGCCCTTTTCGTTCTCTTCAATCCACTTTTTTGCAAAACTGCCGTCACGAATTTCCGCGAGCAATTTCTTCATCTCTTCGCGGGTTTGTTGCGTGACGATGCGCGGGCCTGCCGTGTAATCGCCGTGTTCGGCCGTGTCGCTGATGGAATAGCGCATATAGCTGAGGCCGCCGCGGTAGATGAGATCGACGATAAGTTTCAGTTCGTGGAGGCATTCGAAGTAGGCGACTTCGGGCTGATACCCCGCGTTGGTGAGCGTCTCGAAACCTGCTTTGATCAACTCGCTCACGCCGCCGCAAAGAACGGCTTGCTCACCAAACAAATCGGTCTCGGTTTCCTCGGTGAATGTGGTTTCCAGCACGCCAGCGCGGGTGCAACCGATTCCGCGAGCGTACGACAGCGCCAGTTCCTTCGCTTTGCCCGACGCGTTCTGTTCGACCGCCAACAGGCCGGGCGTACCGCCGCCTTCCACGAACACCTCACGCACGCGGTGCCCCGGCGCTTTGGGCGCAACCATTGAGACGTCGATGTCTGTAGGTGGTTTGATGGCTCCAAAACGAATGTTGAAGCCGTGCGCAAACATCAGCGTCTTGCCAGCCTTCAAATTCGGCGCAATCGATTCTTCGTAAAGTCTCTTTTGCTTCGTGTCCGGCGTGAGAATCATAATCACGTCAGCCCACGCTGCCACTTCGGGAGGCGTGTTGACGATGAGGCCATCTTTCTCTGCCTTGGCGCGAGAGGCGCTGCCCGCCGGCAGACCAACGCGAACATTGCCGCCGCTATCGCGCAGATTTAGCGCGTGCGCGTGTCCCTGTGAACCGTAACCGATGATTGCCACTTTTTTCGATTGGATAAGGGAAAGATCCGCGTCCTTATCGTAGTAGAGCTTTGCCATTCTCGTGTTCTCCTGTAAATTCATTCTTAATTTTTTGCGGCGGCCACCGGCTCCGCATTAGCAGGCGGTTGAAGCAAATCGCCGCCGCGCGTCATTGCGATTCGTCCGGTGCGAGCCATTTCCAAAACGCCGTAGGGACGCAGTACTTCAAGCAAACCGTCGATTTTGTCCACCGTGCCGGAAACTTCCACTATCAGCGAATCCGGCGCCACGTCGACGACGCGTCCACGAAATACTTTGAGCAAGTCCATCAAGTGCGGGCGAGACTGTTGATCGGCCGCAACTTTGATGAGCGCCAAATCGCGCTCGAGCAGGGAACGTTCGGAAATGTTTTCCGCGAGCAGGACGTCGACAAGTTTCTCAAGACTCGCTTCGAGGCGGTGCGCGCCTTTTGCATCGGTATGCGCGACGATAGTCATGCGCGCGATTTCTTCGTTTTCCGTCGGGCCGACGGTGAGCGAGTCAATGTTGATGGCGAGGCGACGGGCCAACGAAGAGACACGGTTTAAAACGCCGGGTTTGTTTTCCACATAGGCTACAAGTGTTTGCATGATTTTTCCCCAGTCCTCTCCGCTTACGGCTCGGTCGACGTTTCGACGAGCGGATTGTTTGGCCGGCGAATCATTTCGTGCAGCGAAGCACCCGCCGGGACCATCGGATAAACAGAATCTTCCTGTTCGACGCGGAAATCGATCAGCACCGATTCTTTCGACTCGCGGGCGGAGCGAATTGTCGGCGCAACGTCTGCACGTGAAGTGATTCGCTCACCACGAATACCGAAAGCGTTCGCCAGCGCCGCAAAATCCGGCGCAACGAGCGGCGTCGCTACGTAACGCTTGTCGTAGAAAAATTCCTGCCACTGGCGAACCATGCCCAGAAAGCCGTTGTTGATGATGGCGATGTTCACTTTGATCTTTTCCTGAACGATGGTTGCTAGTTCGCACATCGTCATCTGGAAACCGCCGTCGCCTACGACAACCCAAACATCGGCGTCGGGCTTGGCAAATTTTGCGCCGATCGCCGCCGGCAGTGCGAAGCCCATCGTGCCAAGTCCACCCGACGTGATAAGCGTGCGCGGCTTGTTGTGGTGGTAATATTGCGCTTCCCACATTTGGTGCTGGCCCACGTCGGTCACGACGATTGCGTCGCCGTTTGTTTCTTTCCAAAGATCGTTGATGACGTGCGCGGCGTAAAGATGCCCGAAGTCCGGCAAGCTTTGAATGTCGCGCACCGCCGAATCGCCCTGCATTTCCTTGATGCGCGCGTGCCAGTCCGGGCGCACTTTCTTTTCCATATGCGGATTGAGCGCTTCCAGCACTTCGCGCGCATCGCCAACAAGTGCCGAATCTACCTTCACGTTCTTGTTGATTTCCGCGCGATCAATTTCGATGTGAATCTTCTTTGCGCTCTTAGCGTAAGTGCGGAGATCGCCGGTGACGCGATCGTCAAATCGCATCCCCACCGCGATAAGCAGATCGGCTTCCTGAATTGCGTGATTGACCCACGCCTCGCCGTGCATGCCCATCATGCCAAGATTCAGCGGATCGTTGGCGGGGAACGCGCCGATCCCCAGCAGTGTCATGGCGACAGGGAAGTGGCCCGCGTGCACGAAGTCCGCGAAGGCTTTCATCGCGCCGGAAATCATGATGCCGTGTCCGGCAAGAATCAGCGGGCGCTTAGCCGTGTTTAGCAACTCAATCGCACGGTCAAACTCCGCCTTGTCGTAACTCGCTCTCTTGCGCTTCGCCGGAAGTTTCGGCTCGGAGTTTTCCCAGTCAAATTCGGCCGACGCCTGTTGCGCGTCCTTGGTGATGTCCACCAGCACCGGACCTGGCCGCCCCGACTTCGCAATGAAAAACGCTTCGCGCACGGTCCGAGCGATGTCTTCCGCACGCGATACGACGACGTTGTGCTTCGTGATGGGCATCGTGATGCCGGTGATGTCGATCTCCTGAAATGCGTCCGAACCCAGCAACTTGCTGCCGACTTGCCCCGTGATGCAAACGACCGGCGAAGAATCGAGCATCGCCGTCGCAATTCCAGTGACCATGTTTGTCGCGCCTGGCCCGGAAGTTGCCATCGCCACACCGACGCCACCGCTTGCGCGAGCGTAGCCGTCCGCCATATGCGTCGCGCCTTGTTCGTGGCGTACCAAAACGTGATGCAGCTTCGATTTTCCCAGCGCGTCATAGACCGGCAGAATCGCGCCGCCCGGATACCCAAATAGGTCCGTAACGCCGAGACGTTCCAACGTTTGGCAAAGTATTTCCGCACCCGTGAGCTTCATAGTGTCCTTCCTGTCTGAACCGGTGGCGCCGCGCCCGTGGGCACCGCCGTCACTGCACCGAGCGACGAAGAGGAAACGAGCAGCGCGTACTTGGCCATCACGCCACTCGTGAATCGCGGCACCGGCGCCTTCCAGCCAGAGAGCCGAAGCTGAATTTCCTCCGCGCTGAGTTCCACGTTGAGTTCCCGCTTTGGAATGTCGAAGACGATAGTGTCGCCGTCGTTTACTGCTGCGATCGGACCGCGATGCGCTGCTTCGGGCGCAACGTGACCCGCCATCAAGCCGTGCGTCGCGCCGGAAAATCTTCCATCCGTGAGCAACGCAACGGAGTCGCCAAGTCCCTGTCCAACCAGTGCAGCAGTTACGGCTAGCATTTCGCGCATTCCCGGACCGCCTTTTGGCCCTTCGTAGCGAATTACAACCACGTCACCTGCTTTAATTTGGCCCTTTTCGATCGCGGCGAACGCAGCTTCTTCGCTGTCAAATACGCGCGCCGCGCCCCGGAAATTCAAAACGTCGTGCCCGGCAACTTTCACGACGCAACCTTCTGGCGCCAGATTGCCCTTCAAAATCACCAAGCCGCCCGTTTGCTTCAGCGGATTGTCTTTTTTGCGCACGACCTCCTGTCCGGGAGTTTCTTTGGCCGCGGCCGCTTCTTCGCCCAGCGTTTTCCCCGTAACGGTGAGCGCTTCACCCTTCAATAATCCTGCCTCAATCATCCGCTTGGCAATCAGCGCAGTTCCGCCCGCCGCATACAGATCCGTCGCAACGAAACGGCCGCCGGGTTTCAAGTCCGCAAGAATCGGCGTCTTCGCGCTCACGCGATCGAAGTCCTCAATCGAAAGTGGCACCTTCGCTTCATTCGCAATGGCCAGCAAATGCAGCACGGCGTTCGTCGAGCCGCCCGTCGCGGCCACGCCTGCAATCGCATTTTCGATCGCGGTCCTGGTAAGAATCTTCAAGGGCGTAATGTCCTTGCGCAATAGTTCCATCAACATTTCGCCCGCGCGTTCCCCCGAAGCGGCCTTCCCACTGTTCGTTGCCGGAACGCTGGAAAGGCCCATCGGTGCGATTCCCAAAAACTCGCAAACCAGCGCCATCGTATTTGCGGTAAATTGGCCGCCGCAAGCTCCCGCGCCCGGGCAAGCCGCCGTTTCCAGCGCCTGCAATCGCGCATCGCTCATCGAACCCCGCGCGTGTGCGCCAATCGCTTCGTAAACATCCTGAATCGTCACGGCATGGCCTTCGAAGTGGCCCGGTGCAATCGATCCGCCGTACAAAACCAAACCGGGAACATTCAATCGCGCCAGTGACATCACGCCCGCCGGAATCGTCTTGTCGCATCCCACCAAAATCACGAGTGCGTCGAAGAGATTGCCGCGCGTCACGAGCTCAATGGAATCTGTAATCACTTCGCGGCTGATCAGTGATGCACGCATCCCCTCCGTGCCCATGGTTATTCCGTCAGAAATGGAAATGGTGTTGAACTCCAGCGGTGTGCCACCAGCTTTGCGGATGCCCGCTTTCACGTGTTCGGCTAGTTCGCGCAAGTGATAGTTGCATGGCCCGATTTCAATCCAGGTATTCGCAACGCCGATCAGCGGCTTTTTGAAGTCGTCGTCTTTCAGCCCGCAAGCGCGCAACATGGCGCGCGCGCCGGCGCGGTTCGCTCCGTCAATCAATGCTGCGCTTCTCAGCTTTGGCAATGGGTTACTCAAAACGCGTCTCCCGGGTCTGCACGCCTATCCCCATGAAAACACTAGGATGACGGCAGAGCCTGAATGAGTCCAATTAATAGTTATGCATCATAAAATAAGAATTGCTTATCTACAACTTCTATGTGAAGCGGGCGGTAGCTACGCGTGGTAGGGGTGCGGGTTGCCACGATTCCGCAGAAATTTGACGCATCCGCGCTGCTCGTCTATAGTGGTTGTGCGGGGTGGAGCAGCCTGGTAGCTCGTCGGGCTCATAACCCGAAGGTCGTCAGTTCAAATCTGACCCCCGCAACCATCTCAAGATTCCTTAGGGCGCCACCAGGGCGCCCTTCGTATTTTCCGACCAAGCTCCAATTGCCCTCTGCAACGTAATGCGGCTGATCACCGGAAATGGCGGGCCGCATGACGATTTGATCCACGTGCTGCGAGAGTTCGAACCGCGCTGCGGCCGTGCTGCCTTGGAGAAGTGCATGGATTTGGTGGAGCTGCTCCGTTGCAAACTGTCGCGCCTCGGCAATTGCCGCCTTCACCGAACCCTTTCCCGAGCCCCAAAGTAGCTGTTCGATCGTTTTGCGCTCCGCTTCTCGACTCGCTATTGCGCTCATCAGTGCCGCAGAGACACCCTGCATGGCTACGGCTTCAGCAAGGCGCGCGAGTTCCACATCGATTTGCTCCTTCCGATTTCTGTGGGAATCGAGTGACCAGGATGCTGCGCTCAGCTGCTTCTCCAATTCGATCTCGAATTTCTCCAGTGCGTACTCCATGGCCTCCGGCTGCAACACCGATTTCTGTAGTCCCGCAAGAAGCTGAGTCTCAACGTACTCGTTGCGTTCCCGGAGACTGTTGGAACAGGTGCCGCGACTAAAATTTCTTGGGCATCCCCAGCGCGGATGATCTTTCTTTCGGCTCCCGGTAACGACTGCGAGGCGGCCACCACATTCTGCGCAGACCAAGATTCCCGAGAAGAGATATTTCGAAGTCGCATTTCGCGAAAGGAGCCCGTTGGTCCGCCCTCCTTTGTAAGATTCGCGGAGCCATCTCAGGCGGTCTTGGACGCGGCGCCACAGTTCATCAGATACGATTCGAAGCTCCGGCGCATCGTGTCGACGCCATTCGCTTTCGGGCCTCCGCCTGGCCACGCGTCGATTTGTGCCGGGTGCCTTCACAAATTTGCTACGATTCCACACAACGCGTCCGATGTAGCGCTCGTTGTAGAGCATTTCCCGAATTCCGGTTGGACACCATCCGCCAGACGAACGGCCATTGCGGGCGCGGGGAGAGGGAATTCGCTCCGCGTTTAGCGTCTTCGCGATGGTTTTCAGTGCAGCTCCGCCGGCACTCATGTCAAAAATTCTGCGGACGATGCCAGCCTCTGCCTCTTCCACGCGAAGCTGTTTGCCGCCGTCAACCTCGATGGCCACGTAACCGAAGCAACTCCCGCCGGTGTGAAGCCCGCGAAGGAGCTTTCCCTCCATTCCGCGATGAGTCTTCTTCGCGAGTTCCTTCACGTACATGGAATCCATTAAGCCGTGAACAGTCACGAGGACATCGGCCTGCTCGTTTTGCGAATCTATGCCTTGAGAAACCGCGACAACACGCACGCCGGAAAAATTCAAGCGCTCGAATATTCGTACTGCATCGCTAAGGCTCCGAGAAAGACGGCTCGAATCGTCTACGAGCACCACATCGAACGGACGCGGTTTGGATACGGCGGCTTCCAACAAGCGGGTTAGGCCCGGCCGATCGGAGCCCACGCCGGAGAGTGCCTCATCCGAATAGACCTGATCGCCGAGCACATCCCACCCTTCGCGTGCTGCGAATTCGCGGCACTTCCGGAGTTGATCGTCCGGAGAAAGTGGGTTCTGCATGCTTGTCGAAATGCGGAGGTAGGCGGCACAGCGGAGTCGGCTCATTGGCTTTCCTCGGCTGAAGTCTGAGGCACTGGCGAGTGTGGCACGTCTCTAAACTTTAGACCAATCGTTTTCTGCTGCTCACGTTTGAGGCACTCGCGTACAAGGCCGGGAACAATGACGCGATCGATCCAGTTCTTGAGTGCGGGGTCTATTTTGGCTCCCAACTTCTCGAGTTTCTTCTTTCGATCAATCACACGAATACTCGGCCGCTTCAAGAAAGAGCTGTCTTCCAAAATCATGTGTTTCTGGAACATCGCTGCCGGACTGACTCGCAAGCGTGTTTTCAGTTACTTACAGAACCGCAAAACTAGGGGTTTTTGGAACAGCCTTGCACCAAGGATTTTGGTTTAGTGGACAACTTCAGAATTCATCGATGGCCACCGGGACTCTGCCGCAGGCGAAACCGAGAAGTTCTCCGGACCGCTGGCGTTCTTTGAAACCAGCGTTATCCGGTGCCCGCCCGTCGCAATTGGCTCCGTGTCGATGAAGCCAAGTGAAGTCAGCCGCCGGCGCCAGCGCGTGATCGTTGAACGAGAGACTTTCAAAACGTTGGCTGCTTGGGAATCGAAAACGGGGCGCCCGCCGAGCACCAGCCAGCCAGATTGGCTGCGCTCCGAATTGCTTTCAAGCAGCAGGAGGAGCCACACGGCTGACCTGATTTTTTGAATGTGATCGAACGCGTTCATACTCGCACCTCGGAACGGACTGGATTCTTGAAGGCAATTTCTCCTCTCTCAATCCGCCTGAGCTCATCCCGGTGAGCCTGAAAGCTTGGGGGCCAATACGCTCCGTCTTCTCCATCTCTCTGGCATTTCTCCAAGTAGTCGATCACTTTGGAACAAAAATTCCCTCGGGTCAGATCGTCACGCGAGCCGTATCGATCCCATGTGTCGTACACTGCGGCGACAAATTCGTAACTTGCTGCGGGATCGTTCTCATTCAGGGGATAGCCGAGCCACTCGAAGACCTTTGCGACATCCAGCCACCATTCGTCGTACCTCTTGCCCGTGCGCTTCTCTGTTCTGTCGAGCGCGGCCCTCAGCGTGTCGCCGCCGGCGATGATTCGTTCGGCTAGGCACGTGGCGAGCAGTTTTTTGCTTTTACGAACCGAAGGTTCGCAATTCTTTCCTTGTGAGAGAACAACCCGTCGTTCGGCGTTTTTCGGACGGCGTACGACGTTAGCTGGATACCCTTCTGATGGAGAACCTTCAGATGGACTTCCTTCCTGGCACTGTTTCCGTGCCACGGTGCACGGTGCCACGGTGGAGGATGCTACGGTACCGTGGGCCTGTTTTCGTGCCACGGTGCAAACGTAGAATCTCTTGAGACCGAACTTCCCATCCACTCGTTCTTGCTCGACCGGCACGAGAAGGCCCATTTGCACCAGTCTCTTGCGAGCATCTTTCACAGCGTTCACGCCGTAGCCAGTCACTGCTGCCAGCGTCCGGAGAGAAGGCCACGCGATCGACAGCTTGTTCGCATAACTTTTGTATGCGAGGTAAACGGAGAGCGGCGCACCCTTCAACTCGCGGAGTGTGCTCTCTCGAAACTGGGCCGGCACAAAGAGACTGTACTTCGCTTCCGTCTCTTCGGCGGCCGTTGATTTATTTGCTGTCATGCACAAGGCTCTCCTGGACTTTCCTACCGCGCCGACGCGGGGCTTCTTTTCTTTTGGAGCGCCGCTCAGCTCAGAAATGCTATGCCTTCAGTCCCAATGTTGATCGAACTAACGTGAAGCAGTTCGATCAATTCGCCGCCCCCAACTGGAATATCGGCGTTCAGAATCGTCTGAACGGCCTGCTCGTTTGCTGCCGAGACAAGCGCAGTCCGAGTCGGTTTGCGGTATTTGTATACTGGCCCGGCCTTTCCCTGTGCTGCAAAATTAACAACCTGGAACTCAACTCGATAGATGTTTGGCATGCTTTCTCCTCACTGGTTCGAAAGGCGGTATCTTGAAGTACCCCTCAAATTGCCCTTTGAGCGCATCAGTTCTGTGTGTAACCTGCCCTGCTCAAGATGGGCAAAAGTCGGATCGCCTTGGGCTTCTTGAAGGCGCCACATATTCGACGGATCATTCGCAAACTCGGCGGAAAGGCGCTGCAACCAAGTGTGGGATATACGCAATCCTTTTGCCCAAGCACGGCCGGACGGTCGGCTCGAATCTCTGCAAGTAGCCCAAAGAAAGACCAGCCGGCGAATAGCCAACGATTCATCCGGTGAGCGCCACGGCCTAAAACTACGGCCCGTTGCCTTGGCTTTGTCCAGATTTCGCATTGAGGCTTCGTACGACGGCATTTGCTTTCTCTCTCTTCTTTCTCTTTGCCTAGTTGCCAACCGGTTCTCTCCAAACGATGTGACAATCTAAAGGACTTATCCGCGTTGGACTTGAGCCAATGACTGTTTGTCTGGCAAATTTTCAATGTTTTTCAATATGAGTCGACTTTCGGACCCGGCACTGTCTCGCGATCAAGTAAGCTTCAGGATGCCGACGCTTATCTACACTCTTCAGGAATTGGATCAAATCAGCGCCTACGTGCTGCCCCCCGTCGGCAAGTGCTCGCTTTACAATCACTAGCGTTGTTCTTACTTTGACGCGCACTTTCTCTGCCTCCGCATGCTCGGCCGCCCGTGTTTGGCAGATTTTCCTTCTACGCAACTCCATTTCGTCGAGCGGGCGGACTTGTTCGATGGCATCTAAATCAACGACGAGCTTGGAATAGCGGTCGGCCATCCATACGTCAAGTCGCTCCAGGTAGTAGCTCAATAACTGATGGTTTGTTCCCAGCTTTGCCGCAAATTTTCTCAGTGAAGGCCGTTGGGCGGACGGACGATCTCTCCATTCCAGGAGCGCTTCGCGCAGCTCAAAAGCTCGTGATTCTTCAACTCTTCGCCGTCCACGCACTCGCCCGGCTTCAGAACGTTTTGAGCGCCCCTGTGCCGCGATAGCGTTCTGCAGTTCGAACCTCTTGGAAATAAGGAATTCATCCGTCAGGCCCAAGCTGTCCATCACATTCTTGATTGATTGCAATGCCATCTGCCCCTCGTCGAATCTTGTCTAAAGTTTAGAGACGGTCGTTTACGGCGGCCCTATGAATCGACTCAACGACCCACTATTTCCTCGGACTGCGGCGGGGTGTAATGCGTCGACGATTCGGCGCTTGATTTCAGCCCGCTGAGCCGTCGGAGCCTTCGACAGGGTCTCGATCTTCGCCGCAAGCAGGGGCCGTATCTGTTGCCGTTCCTCGGCGGTGGCAGCATCCCAAACGCGCAGGGCTTGTTCAGGCGTGAGACTTCGAAACGAATTTTGCAACGGTGTCCTCGAAGCGCGCTTCAAGATTTGCAGTTGGTCAGCTGATGTGATGTCTCCAGCCCTCCGAGCTTCTGCCAGTTCCTTGGTCGTCATCTGCCCACTGCGAAGCGCATCTTCGTACTTTCGCCGCAAGAAGAACTCTTGGACTGTATCCGGGTCCTGTGCCGAATCGCCGGCGGCATCCGAGGCGTAGCGCCTTGCAATGGTCTCAGCGAGCGTTGGCACTTTGGTTCTGATCCCGAAGAGTCCCGCTATCTGCTGTCCCGCGGTTCGACGATTCTCGGAAACCTGCTCAAGCTGGTCGAGTGGTGCAATGACGTGACCGACGTTCCGCGCAAGTTGCTTTCCGATAGTGCCTGCAGGAGCCGACCAGTCGTACACATGCCGACCCGTTCGCAGGTCTCTGTTGATTGCTGTCTCGAACAATGTTTTGGTGAGTGGCGCCGGCGTAAAGATTGACTGCGTCACATCCATCGGCTGCTTTCCGCCGCGGGCAAGTTGCACGATGTTGTCGATAAACGTTGACGCGCCAGCGCGTCGGAATTGCGCCGTCTTGTCCCCGGTGAGCTTTTTCGCCAGCTGGTCAAGGGCCGGGTACGCAACGAACGTGAAAAGCCCGAGCATCGCGAGTCTGTCCAGCGACTTTGTACGCTCGGTGGGAGAAACATCCGCAACGATTCCTTTCAGCATTTCTCCGTAGCTGCGCAAGGCGCCGTAGTGGTATGGCGAAAACATGAAAACGTTTGGACTCGCCATCAACTTCGCCAGCTTTGGGCTGTTGAGGACGCGGGTCGGTAAGCGATAATCCGGAATGTGCTTCGCAACATCGGCCATCGCGGTCCGAAAATTGTTTCCCGTCCTTTCCATATGGTCGTATGCCGCCTGCAGCATCGCGATATCGTTCGACATCCAGGTCACTTTTCCCGAGAAGTCGTAAATTCCCTTAACTAGTTTTGCAGGATTGGCGTATCCAAGAGCGTTGGCAACTTTGCCCGCGGCAGTCGGATTACTCTCCAATTCACGTCCCATGCGTTGAACGAACAGCTTCGTTGTGGCGTCATTCGCCAAACGAGCCGACTGCAACGGAGCGCCCGCGTCCAACGCATCCAGGAAGTCTTGGTTCTGATGAATTACCGCGTTGATCGCGCGGGAGCCCGTACGCAAGATTCGCCCCCAGTTCTGAGGAGCAAACCCCGTCATGCCCTTTTCGACCGTCCAGTGCACACCGATATTGGGAACGTGGATGAGCGGGTTGAAGAAAATCGAGTTCCGCAAAAATTCATTGATCCGGGTGTAGAGTCCCGGCCCTTCCGACTTCAATCGGTGAGCGTACCAATCCAACACCTCTGCAGTGTGGGGTTCGAAGGCGTAGCCGTGGAACTGCGGCAGGTCCGTTGTGCGCCATCCGCTCGGTGCGGCGCCGTCACCGACTTTGTGCGCGGCCTCCTGGAAGTCTGCGGATTTCTTGTAATTCTCGAGGAAGTCGTACGCACGTTCCGCGCGCCGTAGTTGCAGAAAGTTCACGACGGAAGTGGCGAGGGCATTCTTGTGATAGCGAACATTGGTGCTCGCCTCGATTTCCTTCGTGGTCGCTTGGCCGAGCTTCCACTGCTTTCCGTCCCGATCAACGAACACTTTTCCATTGAGGTCACGCTCTGAATAGAGTTGCCCTGAGTCACTCCGGTAAGCGTCCTGTAGCGAATCGCGGATCTCTGCTTGCCTCGTCTCGTTGTTTGCAATTCGACGAAACGCGGCAGCTTCACGGCTGGAAGTGGCCGTGAGCGTTTGGTGCTCTGTCTCTAGCTTTGCAAGTTCGTTCCGAAGAGAAGCGGTTTCGTTCCTCAGCGCGGTTCCCATGGACTTCAGTCCCTGCGTTCCGCTTCCTTTCAACACACCCAAGGTCTCTGACTTGCCGTGATCGATCGCAACGACTTTTCCGTTTTTGATGGAGACCACGCGTCGATTGCCAGCCCCGTCCTCGATCGCCATCATCGTCCGCGATTTTGTCGAACTCGCAGACTTCGACAGTCCGGTCCCGGCGTTCAAGTCACTTTCCTGTCCGAGGACGCGGTCAATCAGCGAATTTTTGCCGACTGGAATCCGCGGCACGTAATTCTCAATATGATCGCCGCCAGCAGTCAGCTTGCTGTGAATCCGCGCGGACTTCTCCAAGATGGGTCGAATGTGAGATTTCAGAATCTGGGATTGGTCTGTTGTGAGCTTTACGCTCGGGTCCTCGAGGTGATGGTAAATCGCTTCGAGGTCTTTGGGCGTTCCGGGTGCGCTTTCTAGCGCGCGCCTTGCGCGAATCAAATCCGCGGCCGCTTGGCTGTCCAGTTCGTAAAGACCAGTTTGAAGGTGTCGCGCGCGCGAATTTCCTTCTACAGCCGTGTCGAGCTTCTCGCGGAGCTTTGCAGGCAGCATCGCGCGTATCGCTTTGGGAGAAAGCCCAGAAAATCGCTCACCGGAACCCGACGCTTCACTCTTGCCGCCGTTCAGCAAGTCCTTGAGTTCGCGCGGGCCAGGTTCTAATTGATGAGCAGTCGAGCCTTCGCTTTGTTCTCCGCTACTTTCTTTTGACCCAACGCGATCAGGTGCTCTAGCAGTTTGCGTAGTGCGGGCCTCGGCCTCAGCATCGTCGACGGCTTTAATGAAGGCAGCCTTTTGTTTTCCACCTTCGACATGCTCCTGTGCGTATTCCCTCAGGTCTGAGAATCGGATTCTTCGACCGTTTGCCAGATCGTACAAATGCCCGGCAAGCTCGGGATCGCGGTCTGCTAACTCGCCTGCCAAAGATCGGGCCTCCCCAGCATACTTGTCCGCCACGTCTTTCGTGCGGACGAAGTCGCTGCGAGTCGGTGCGGTGCTTTCGCGGGCACTCACGACTTCATTCGGATGCGCAACTGTGATTTTTGCATCGGGGAACTGGCGAGCCAGTTCGGCGGCCTGTTCCGCAATCGCTTGCGGGTTCGTCGAATCGACTGCGGATGCTTTTATCTCGCTCCCACTCTCATCACGAGCAACAACTGTCGTCGGTGCTGAATTCGAACTAGCTTCGTTTTTCGTCTGGACGTGCCCCAGAAGATTCCCATATGTTCCGTCTTCGACGGACGATTTGATCTGTTCTGGCGTGAGATCGGCGGTGTGGTAGTAAGTTCCAGCTCCGGGCTTGTCGCCCGGTACGACCGTAACTTGCGCGTTTTCCGGCGGTGCTGGCAACGATTCCGTACCCTTCGGGAAGTAGACGATTTTGTTGGTACCGGCCGCGAGGGCATCGGTTTGTTTGCGGAGGGTTGCTGGAGATTCCGGCGCCAGGTCTTCGCCTGCGCCGACGCGGCGACGATCAATTACCTGCGGCGGCTGCGATTCGCGCGGAGCGCTCGCGGCACGATTGCCCTGTTCTTCACGTACCTTGGCCGCTTCTGTCGAGAGTGGGTTCGCTTCCGGGCCGGCGGGCGGCCCGGGGAGAATCGGTGGCGGCGCGGTCGTCTCGGGGATTTTGGGAACCTGTACGGGCGCGTTGATGCGGTCTTGCTTGGCCTGTTCAACTCCGCGCTCTGCATTCGCGAGATCGGCCATGCCACCACGCGCATTCGCATTTGCGGTAAAGTCGGTGAACCGGCGCGAAGCGTTCGCGCCGAGTTGGTCCATGGCCAGAGGACCGCCTACGGTTCCAGGCTCAAGTTCAAGCGGCGCGCCCTCTTCGAAGGTGCCGTGCGCTGCGAGTCCGGCCATTCCCGCGCCGAGAACCATGTGCGTCATCAGCCGCTTTGCGTTATAGGTGTCGCCGCGGCGAATCGCATCTGCCACTTCCGGCGCCGTGCGCGCGGCATCGTTGAGCATTTGCGCGGTGAAACCGGCAGCGAGAAGTCGCTTTACGGTCTGCCCGGCCGGTCCTGCGAGTTCTCCAGCGCCGCCGGTTCCCGCGATAAGCATCGCGCTCGAAGGCGTTGTCAGTCCACCCGCAAACTCACCGGCTCCCGTCAGAATCGGGCTTTCGGATTGCTCGCTCTCCGTCATCAATTGCTCGGGTGAAATAAGGCGGGGCTCTTGGCGCGTTCCTCGTTGGCCGGTGATATTTGCAGCGAAAGAACCTTCTGGCGCACCGGCGCCGATCGCACGCTCTACGCGCTCGCCGATCGTTGTTTCGCGCGGGCCGATAGTGCCATTCCGGGCCAGTTCTTCTTCTGTTGGCATTCCCGGCTCTTGTAGATTGCCAGAAAAGACGTTGAGCGGGAATTTCGAGGTATCCATTGGGGCCGGTGTGAGGGGGATTCCACTGCGGCCAATCTTTGCCGCACGCGTGGAAAGTGCGCCGCCTGGGAGCTGCGGTTGAACGAATGGCGTAGGCTTCGGTGCCGCTTCGAGCTTGTCGATGGGCACACTTATGGTTTCTGGAGAGTCGAGCTCATCCAGGTTGACCGTGATCGTTCCGTCGTTCATGCGGGTTTCCTCTAAACTTTAGAGCCTTACTGCAGATTCCGGGCGAGAAGATCGTCGAGTTTCTCATCCCCGACCCGGCGAAAGCGCGCCCTCCAGCTCGCGATGTCTGCCGGCTTCAGAATCGTTCCTGTTTGGAGATCCATTTCCGCTTCAAGCGCCAGCCGGGAATCTGTTTCTTTTTCCGCCTCGGCGACGGCGCGGGAAAATTTGCTGGCACTGCCGCGGCCATCAGAAATGATCTCTTCAACCGTTTCACGCTCGCGTTGGGCTGGGCCGTTTTCTAACTTGGCCAAACGCGCGCGGAGGGTTCTTAGTTCAGTGTCCATCTCTTCGATTGTTCTTCTCATGCTCGCCTCCGATGAAATAACAATGTTGGACGCTAGAAAACTGACCAGGCCCCCGGGCGTCGACTCTCTACCGCGGCTCCACTAAAACGTTCACCGCGCTGCCAACTGTCGCTTGTGCTGTGGTCGCAACGCCGATGACTGTTCCAGCCGTATAGGTCGCCGTGCATTTCACGCGTCCGTTGGTCGTTGTGTCTTGGATTACAAAATTGCCGATGGCACAGGTTCCTGTTCCGAGCAAGGACGAAGTCATCTGTCCCTTGAGCGTCACGAAGGCCGTACCGGCCGCGCCCGGGCTGTTCTCGACGATACCGATAATGATGCCCGCGCCGGTGTCGGTTGTTGTTCCTACAACCACGGAATTCGCATTTGCGGTGTCGATCTTTACTGTCTGTCCAGCCGTGAGTGCGGCGGTCGCTGTGAATTTATTGGCGAGCGCCTGCTGCTGCCCCGCCACGCTGCCAGGCACGAACGTGGGATTGTTGGTCGCGCCGTCGCCGATGACGGCGAACCCCAGGCCGTTGATGTTGAAGCTTATCTGGCAGCCTGAACAGTGATTGTCGAACGAACCGGAAGTCCCCGTGCCATCCCAACGAACCACCGCGCCATTTGGCAAGTGAACGACGTTCGTGCCGTCGTCACTAATGATGCTTGGCGAGGAGTTGAGCAGTTGCCATTCGGTTCCGTCGTACTCGATTAGGTAGGGGAAGTTGGCCTTGATGTCGCCGGTAGTCAGCGCCGTCGTTGAGGTCGTTCCCTTACGTGTGACGTTCTTAACGCCCAACCCGCTTGCGTTCAACGTCGCCGCGCCGCTGTTTGCATTTGTGACGCTCATTATTGCGAGCGTTCCCGCTGTGAGAGAAGAAATTGCCGGCGAGAATGTCACGACATACGCGTTCGTATTCGTCGCGTCGGTGCCGAAGGGGACGCTGCTTGACCCGCCGGTGGCAGCTGAAATCTGAACGCCTGACGCTGATCGCGTGAGTGTGACGTTTGCTCCGGCAGTCAGTAAGCCCGATGCACAGCGGTCAGTGATGTTGGTATTATCCGGCGAATTGAAAACGCACCATTCGCCCTGATTCAAGACCTTTGTGGCAGAGCCGGTAGTTTGGAACGTGCCCGCGCCGAGCGTGTTCGTCACCGCGCCGGCGCCGATGTTCAATTCGCCCATGGCGAAGTTACTTCCAAGTGTTGCTGGGCTCGTGAAAGCCGTGGCTACCGCCGAACCGCTGTTATACGTCACCGTGTCCAAGCGGTCGGTCGACGCGATCGTGTCCGAAGTAATCGTTACGGTTCGACCTGGAACGCCAGCAGTGCAGTTGATCAGCTTGGGAGTTGCGTCGGCGCAGAGGACCTGGCCTTGTGTGAGGGAAGAAATCGTGGACTTCGTGTAGCTGTTGCCACCGCCAACCGTTGCCACGCCGGTGATGACAGTCGCTGCCGTGAATTCAGCGGCCTGCCCGGATGTTGGCGAGCCGGAAGTCGTAACCGTTCCGCTTCCGGCTGGAGTTGTCCACGAGGGAACGCCGGCAGAAGTCTCCTGCAAATAGTTCGTCGTCGTAGTGTTTCCGGCGAGCAACGTCCATACCGAGCCGTTCCAGTAGCAGATGGAGCCCGCCGTCGACGGAGTGCAGCCCGTGAGGTTTGCCGCCGTGCCGGTCGTATTCTGGTTCAGCGTTGGGAAGTCGCCAGCTACCGCGATCGAGGGAACGCCCGTAGCGGTCGTGTTCTTGAGGATGCCGGTCGCCAGTCCGGAAAGCGCCGTGCCATTGATCTGATTCGCGGAAATCGTTCCGGTTCCGGTTGGCGCCAAGCTCGCGCCGCTTCCAACCAGCATCGCTGCTGTCGTATTCGTGCCGCCTGTGAGCGTGCTGAATGCCGCAGACCCGCCTCCGCACGCGGCCCCCGCCGTGTTTAGCGTCAAGGTGCTGCCAACCAGCGTCCACTTCACGCAATCGTTGTTTGCCGGGGAAATGCTCGCGGGGATAACGGCATTGATGTTCTTGACGCCGTTCGCGCCCATGATCCAGTTGTTGGCGGTCGAGTCGTAGCCGATGATGCCGTTCGTGGTTGTCGTGAATCCCGCGGCCACCGGAAGCTTGAATGTGGTTGCTGCTCCAAAGTCCCAAACGTTTCCAGATGCGATGAACGAGCCCGCATTGGCGTTTGTCGCCGCCGTGATGCCAGACCAGGCCGTTGCGCTGGTCGCTGACGCTGTCATCGTCAACACACCGCTTCCAAACGAGCAGGTCAAGTTTGTCGAACAGTTGATTTTGAGTAGGCCAGCAAAACGCGTCACAACTGGCGTGCCAGCGTTCTGGATCTGCAAGCCAAGAGAATCGGCCACGGTCGACGCCGGAACTCCTGGCAGTAACTCAATTGGTTGTGCCTTCGCGGACAAAGCAGGTCCCTGCGCGAGTGTCGGCAAGCACACCAATCCTAGGAGCGCCAGAAGCGCCCAAAATTTCCTCGTCGTCAACATGTGACTCCTTTTACGCCACTACAGGCGCCGTGGTGTTAACAGGGTGCGCGCCGGGTATTTTTGTTTGAGTTGAAAAAAGCCAAGATTCATCCACACCAAGTTCATGGGCGATGCGAGAGCGCAGGTCGTGTGTGGGACGCCTGCGCCCGTGAATGATTTCCGACAGAACCGACGGAGCTATTCCGAGTGTGACCGCAAGGTCGACCTGTTTCGTTCGCCTAACCGCCAATGCCGTTTTGAAGTTTGCGAGCACGATTCTCCTGCCTTGCGAATATGTTTTTCGCATGTCTGGGAAAATAAAAAGCCGCCTGGCCTGGCGACCAGACGGCTTACCTTGGGAAAGGTTTGCGAACCGAAGGAGCTTGAAGCTCCTCTACTAGTAACTGGATTTTCCGCAGATCAATAGATAATTCGACGTAAAGCTTTGATTCTAAAATAGAAAAAACTTTAGTGCATAGGTTCACCGGCACGCATAGGCCATGCTCCGGGCACCGCTGAGCATTCGGCAGATGGTTGATTGGTCCTTGCCAAGTTTCCTCGCAATTTCAGTTTGGCTGGCGCCTTCTACCCACATTTTAGCCGCGCTCCTCATCTCCGGTCGCATTCCGCTAGAGTTGGCCTGCTGCAAGAATCCGCTCAGAAACTCTTTCTGCGCGTCCTCGCCTGATCGTGGATTTTCACCCCCTTGAGGGAGTGCGCCGACGTTGGTCCCGTTGCCCTGATTGTTCGGTAACTCGTTTACCGTGGTCTGAGCCGGAGCGGTACTGCCGGCCAACCAAAGGGGATTCGCGATCTTAAATTCGCGCGGATGCTCTGCACATTTCTCGCAATAGTGAAGTGAAGTAGTTCTGTCCACCACAGAGACTTGGTAGGAGCCCGATTCGACTGCGACTCCGTTATGCTTGTAGCTTCCTTCCCCAAAATCCATCTCGGTCACCAATTCCAACACCGCTACTATGAGTCTATCCTCGCCGGCTTTGATGCAAACTCCACATTTGTCGCACTCTGTTTCAATTTTCCAATAGCTGCCCGGATCTGTAACGGTCGAAATGCTCCGTCCCCGCAGTGACCCGTCCGGTGAGAAAATTTGAGTCCATGTCCTTCCGACATACTCGAGATCGCGGCGTACGGATTCCTCTGTCATATGAAGGGACTTAGCGATTTCACAGGGCTGCTTACCCGCTAGTCGTTCGACCAACACAGTGACGTAATGCTGTATCCGGCTCTTGTTTTCAAGATGACGATAGTTCGGCTCTGGCATCCTTGCATCCTCCGGTTCGCTCACGCGCTTTCCCGTCGCGCGAGTCATTGTTCAAACTTCTAACACGGTTTTCTGACGCTGGTGACCATTTCAACAGAACTATTTGATTCCACTCTGCATTTTTCCCTTGACACCGTTTTCTAAATACGATACATGATGTATCGCATGATGCGTACTTACTCCACGAGAATCGCAGCAAGCAAGGCCGGAATCAGCTGGATCACGCTTCGCCGATGGTTGGCAGCTGGCAAGATCAAGTCATCGCAATCGCTACCGTTCGACGGTCGAACCCTGTGGCGTTGGACAGACACTGACGTGGAGCGCCTTCGGAAATACAAGGCCACTCACTACCGAAAGGGACGTGGGAGGAAAAAGGGCAAGTCTAAAGTTTAGATTTTACGGGGCTCACCGGTGCTTAGAACACCGATGAACCCCAATTCCAGTAGCGTCCTGTTGAGGAGGACACCATGGCATCACCAAAAGTAGCTTGTACCGCATCTGTTGTGCAAGTGCGACGTATCCTCCTTCTAATTTTTCAACCTAAAAAGTTCGCCGGTCTTCCGCGGTTCGCGTGAGCCCGGTCGAAACGGCGTGTTTCGCCCCTCAGGCTACGCGCCGTCCGCCCGAATCACATACCTGCCGTCACGGGCGCTGACGATGACCACGGCAGAGGGAAGGAACCGAGACTGTGAAGACTATGCTGTTTTATCCGAACTGCTTGCGAGAAGCGCAGCAACTCGGCTACGAAGTAGAGAGTGGAGATGTCCTGATCGAGCAAGGAGACTTCGTTTCAGAGAACCAAATGGAATGGGAGGGCGAGCTCGAATTGTCACTGTGCCGAGATGGCGACGAATCGGACGGAACCTTGGGCGCAATTCGCGTAAGGGCGAAAGCGCACTACACGTTCGAAATAATCGCGCCGCTGGTGCGAGGGACGAGTTAGGCCGAAACCGCCGCGGGGCGGTCTGCGCGTCATGCGCGCACTGAGGATGGCCGGAGGACACTATGCGATGCGCTCTTTACGCAAGAGTTTCGACCGCGAACAATGGACAAGACCCCGCCATGCAAACCCGCGAGCTTCGCGAGTACTGCGAACGCCGTGGCTGGACCGTCGCCGCCGAGTACGTAGACATTGGAATCAGCGGCACGAAGGAGAGGCGGCCGGAGCTTGACCGGCTCGTGGCCGACGCGCACCGGCGCAAGTTCGATGTGGTAGCGGTCTGGAAGTTTGATCGCTTCGCTCGTTCGGTATCGCATCTTCTCCGGGCGCTCGACACATTTCGCGTCTTAGGGGTTGAGTTCGTCAGCCTGTCCGAATCACTCGATACCGCCACACCGGCGGGCAGGATGGTCTTCACCGTCCTGGGTGCCGTGGCGGAACTCGAACGCAGCCTAATCGCTGAGCGCGTCCGTGCCGGTCTGCGGAACGCCAAAGCAAAAGGCAAGAGACTCGGCAGACCGCGGGTTGTCCTGGACGCCCGCACGATTGCCGCACTGCGAAGCGAAGGCCTTTCTTGGGCGAGGGTCGCGGAACGCCTGGGAGTTGGTGAGGGGACTGCTTACCGGGCCGCGCATTCTCCCGCCAAAATCGTGTCGAAGGACGAAGCCGCAACTCCCCTACAATCAGCGGCAGATTGAACCGCTTTGCATCCGCCAGAAAGAACTGATTTTGGCTAGCTATGGAGCACGCCGCACTCAGCCTTTCCAAGAAAGCACTGAGGGTTCAGCGGGTCGGCAAGGGAGTGGCGAATGACCCGTTCCGATATTTCGCGTAGTCATTCCGCCGGTAACGCGAGCTCTGCACTTTCCAAGTGGGCCTTGGCGCGGGTTAGGGCATCCACGGCAGGAAGTGGAATGTTTGCTCGAGGAGGAGACGGCGCTCCCAATACTGGATTATGCCGGGGCGGTGGCGTTTGTTTTTGGTTCGCAAGAGCGGTCTCCGCAAAGCGCATGTCGGTAATCGCATTGACGATTGCTTTTCCGCACGCCGGAGAAATTCTATACGCCGGTCCAAGCGCTGCGTTTAGCTCTGGCGGAATCATTGTGCTGGGATCAGGAATTTTCTCCGGATGTAGAACCCCTGACATGGCCTGACCGATCCACACAACAATAGCGCCCTTAGCAAGCGCGATTGCTACCCTTACGATTCGTGGTCCTTCTCCAAGGCGAGCTTCGTACTGCTCTTTCAAGAGTGCGAGGTTTTCGCGGGCCATGGCGGCTTGCGCTTCGGCAGTCGTTGTTTGCCTCTCCGAAAGGACCCGCATCTTGCGAGACTCTCGGAGGTATCCAACCGTGGCACACACGAGCGCACCACTAAGAATCAAATTGGCGACGGCCGTCAGGGCCTGAATTAAGGAGGCGTGATCTTGGAGCCACGTCAGTACGCATTGCATTGGCCCACCTTGTACTTTTCCGCTTCGCCGGATACTATCACTTTCCCTGTTCGCCTCTGCGACTCCTCCCGTTCCTACCAAGGAGAATCGCAATGAGCGCAACACCAACTCCGGCGTCAGAATACAAAGAGCGTTTATACACGCACCCGGCTCGATGCGAAGGGAAGCGAGCCACAACACCTTAAACCGGTTTGGTAATTTTGACGCGGCCCCCACTATAGATGATCTCCAGATGCCGATCATGCAGGCTTCCAGCCTTGTTTCTAATCAACTGCACGGCTCCGTTACGATGAATGTTGGCACTAATTGGAGGGTCGTGGTCGCGGCAGCACGCAAAAATGGAGTTCTTTGCTTTCACCAACAATTCCGCCATGCCCTGCGCGCCTAGATTCCCGGGCATCGCGAAGTGCCGGACGCCGTATCTTTGTAAATCCTCTGCTTCTCGCGGACGGAATCTCTGACGCCGGTCGCCGGTAATTAGGATCCACCCATGCTTGCCTACTTTTGGGAAATATAAATGGTCGTCTGTGCCTCTCGCTCCGTCCTGACTGTAGATACGAAAGCGCACTCCTGAGCGATGGAGCACTTCCCTGACTTCCGGGCAATCGAAATCTTCATCAAGCCAGAAAGTGAACCTACGCTGCCTTGATTTCTTTTCCGAGCTCCCACTCGATCGCCTCTTTGATTTGTCCCACGGGTCGGTCATAACTTTTTGCGATTGACGACAAAGAATCACCGCCGCGATAGCGACTCGCAAGAAACCCTGTCTTTATCCGACTGCCCGTAAGTACCGGCAATCCGAAACAGACGTTCGGGTCAATCAAAATGGTTTGTGGTGGAGCGGCGCTCTGACTTAGCTGCTCTTTCTTCGTAAATGGATAAATCTTTTGTGCTAACCCGCTCGGGTCTCGGTCAACTCGCCTCAAATAAGCCGTCGTCCATTCCGGTATCTCATATTGGCCTCGGAGCGAGGAATTGAGCACTGCACCATTTTTCACGAATATCAGGTATCTATCGTCCTTCGTCCGTAGGTCAAAGTCAGCCAAGGGGTGATGGGAATCTTCATGCTCTAGCAAGTCTTCAACCGCCGACCGTATCGCGCGCGTTTTCAGATTGTGGATATGACGCAGCCCTTCCAAGACATAAAACTCTACGAGGTTCTTGAACGATAGCATCCGAGCGGAGGGCAACTTCACGAGAGGCCGAGGCTCTGCTGTCCAATACTCGACCGTCGAAAATGGGACGTGAAAATATCGAACCGCTTCCGCTAACGTGTAGTTCGGAACCTCAAGCGGGTCGAATCTATCTCGCCGCATGATTATGCCTCGCTATCCGGTAAAGAAACGGGGGATACATGAAGATTGTCTCCATTCTGTATATCGGCGTCAATTTCTGGGTTGTTCAATGGGGCATTAAGGTAACGAGAACGGATGCTGCGTATTGGTGCTTTGTCCGTCTCTCTGCGGCGCAGATCGGCTAGTTGCGATTTTCAGTAGGAGAGGGTCACGTCGGATTGCACGCCGTTGTACACCATTAGGAAATACTTTAGGAGGTCTCTGCCCATGAGCATGATGATTTCTTTGTTGTCGAAGGTTGTCCATTTCAATTCACAACCGACCACTCTGTAGGTTCCGTCGCCAACGAGGTTGAGGCCAGGGAACTGTATCTTGGCCGGATAGACAAAAGAGAATTTGTCCTTTGTGTGAGGCGTTGACATCGGGATGTGGTCTATTGGTTGGACGCCGAAATCAGCAAATACTTGCTCGTGTACGGCCGACGCGGAAGCGCCGGTGTCGATTAACGCATACCCTGCCACTGGAGCAGGGATCGGGACGCCGCTCTTAAGGCAGAACTGCTCAAGTGCGGGAGGAATCCCGACAGTGACCTGGAGAATTGCTCCAGTCTCCGCGAGCGTATAGCCGCGGTCCTTATCCCAGTGAAAGAAATCAAATACGGGCATTCATGAGGCCCAGAACGAAGGCTTGGTTCCGATACACTTCTGGCTCATCGGAGATCTTTTTTACTAAAAATGCGGCCTTGCCGAACTTGGCTACGCCCGCATCGTAGGCATTCTCTGCGGTATCGAACGCATCGACAAATTCTTCTTCATGAATCAACGCAAATTTTCCCGCGTGTGTTTTCAGCAGTTCAGACTTCTTGGCTTCGAAAAAGGCCAATTCTTTTTCTAGCGGCATAGGGCCTCTCCGACACGGGACTTTCGCGAACACTTGCCCCCAAGAAAAGTATACCGCTCCGGGTGGGGTGACAAAGTAGCAAGTGGCATGGTGCGTGTCAATATCGCCACATTCCCCGAGGTCGTGTCATTGCCTACCAACCAGGTCTACAAACTCGCAGAAAACGTCACCGTGGTTTTGGCTTTGCCCAGACCCACGATCTTCCGCGCTATGCTCCCAGGGGAGTCTAAAGTTTAGATTCGACGATCTCCCATTCGAAAATCAGCGCGGTCAACGCCCTTTTTGCTTTTGAACTTCTTCGGCGTCGCGTCGACTAGAGACTAGCCGTTGTGCACGTAAAGTCACGAAATTTTCAGGTTTCGTAACGGATGGGATAGAATTTCGTGACCATGACGTTTCTCACTGGCCTGTTAACCGGGCTGCTCGTGTCGGCGGCCGGAACCTATTTTCAACGCCTTAGTGCCAAGAAGAAAACTCAGGAAGAATTGCTCTTCAAGGTGTACATGCTCCTCATAGAGCTGAAGAGCGCGCACTTCTGGATCGGCTCACGCGAAATCCGCGGCGAACCGCCAGATTCTGAGCAAGCCAAGAAATTTCACGATCGCGCCTGGCAGATTGCCGATTTGCTTCGACAACTTGACCAACTTCCCGAGCTGTCAGCAATCGCTATGGTGCTATTCGGATTGAACTTTAACTCTGAGGCCGAGCGCGGGGAGGAAATACAGCGCCTCTTGGACGTCCTTGGAATAAAGCTCAACCCAAGATATAACGCCGCGATGAAACAAGTGTCGACAGTGAACCAGCGTTTGATGATTGAGAACTTCGACGAATTCTGGCGACGCAAAAAGAAAACTTGGCCCTTGTAACCGTTCTGCGCATCGGTTTGTACCCGAGGATCAAATCTAGGTATGCAGTGTCTCGCGAGACGCCGCCCTTGGAACAACGAACTTGAACGACGGGCATCTCAATCCCGCGAGATTCGTTTTCAGTGGCGTAGCCAGCCCCAGAATAGCAATCACCCCGCTAGGCCATCGGACAGCCTGGTCGTGCCCGTCTCGATTAAACTAGTTTCATGATCGGACCATGCCGCCTCTGTAAGGTAGGTGCCGAGCTTCGGCGTAGCCACGTCCTGCCTGCAGGTTTTTACCGAAGGATGCTAGATCGTGGTGCAAGAAATCCGAATCCCACGATGATCACGCGCGGAAGGGCTATTCAGACCTCAGAACAGGTTACGGCCTTTCTGCTTTGCGGTGGGTGCGAACAGCGTTTCAACGATAGCGGCGAACGGTGGGTATTGGCACACTGCTTTGACGGCAAGAGGAAATTCGCTCTCCGAGAACTCCTGGTACGGCAGGGCCCGCTTCATGCCGGATCCGTTGCGACTACATATTCCGGCCGGCAAATCTTGGGGGCCGACGTTGTTAAGCTCCAATATTTCGCGGCTAGCATTTTCTGGCGCGCGTCTGTTCACGGCCGCGTCACCAGCACCGGTCCCAAATCTGTTTGCCTTGGTCCGCGCTACGAAGAAGAGTTCCGTCGGTACCTCTTGGGAGAGACCGGATTCCCAGCCAATTCGGCGTTGGTGCTCTCGGTATCGGCGGCGGCAACGCCGTACACTGCGATGAATTACCCCATGGTGATGGCACGGCATCCTATCGGGTGTCACGCGAATCGGTTTGTTGCTTCGGGCATCTATTTCGATCTGCTCGTTGGAAAACAGGCTGCCCAGGCGCATCCATTTTGCTTTGTGCACTCGACCGAGAATCTAATTCACATAACAGCGCGGATCGACGCCTGGATCGAAGAAAGCAGCTTTAAGCTTTCCCGCGCCACGCCCGATTAGCCTCACGCGGCTGGCCGAAGGATATCGAACGAGAAGGGAATTCCCGGAATTTTGAGTACGTTGCGGTCCCCCGCAACCAATTAAGTTGTTAAGCTGCAAGGGCTTCTGGTGCTCCAACCGGAAGCCCTTTTTGTTGAATTGCAGTTCAGCTGACAGAATTCGCCGCTTTTTCAATTTTGTCTCCCGCCAGTCGTGCAGCTTCAACATTCTCCGGCCACTCAGCATGCGTGTACACATCGAGCGTCAGAGAACCACTCAGCGCATGGCCAGAACATATTTGGTTGCCGCAAAAGGTGACCTGAAAAACTTCAACAGCCGGTACGTCGAACGTATCCGACTAAAGGGGGATGTACCGCTGCTCAAAACAGAAGTAATTCGAGAGGCCGTCTATCGTGACTGCCGAAAGCCAGCGTTTCGCACAAAGCTGTGGGATGCTGCGCGGGAATTTGAAGCGAGAGTGTTCGCACCCTACAGCGAGTCGCTGAATTTTGGCAGTTGGTAAGCGTCGACATATTTCCCTGTGCATTTGTCGATGAACTCAATGCGCTCGTTCAGGTCAACATCGACTACGCGCTTTCCGAATATCAGCACCAAGCGCTGAAATCGAAATTCCTTTTCGGGATAAAAACGCATATACATCTCACTGAAGTCTCGATTGCTATGAATCTGATTTGGAGAATTTACAATTTTGTAAGACGGGCGAGCGTGTTGGAGTATGTAAGTTGAACCTGAGAAATACTTGTTTTGGAAAACTCCGGTTGGCAGGGATTCAACACTAGTACTAGCCGACAAATTGTTCATCGAGATTTCGCGGTCGAACACGGCAGAAAACTCAGGATAGAGCTGCTCATGGCATGTCTTAGCATTGTTAGGCGCGTTTTTGAAAAGCTCAATTCGTTGTGGAGCTGTAGTTGTCAAGGATTTCTGGATAACTTGAGGAACGAGTTCTGACATTTCGTCGAATGTGGCCGAGAAGTTTTGACTCCGGCTTTGGATATGTGTATGCGCGTCATCGTAGGTGCGAAAATCTCCGGCTGGGAGTGTACGAAGTTTCCTTACGACGGAATTCCAAAGCGCGTTATTATAGTCGACGCCAACATTCAACTCATAGACAACTTGAAAGCTGTCCCCGCCTGCTTCGAATCCGCGCTCCACTTGCTCAATAGTCTGGTCAGTTCTTTTTAATAGAGCTTGGTACTCCTCTTCCCGTTTATCTGAAGCTTGCTTAGCCTTATCGTTCTCTGATTTCTGAGCTGCAACACCAATAACTGCCGCAAAAATTAACCCTGCCAGGTTCAACTTTCCTGCGGCAGTAAGCTTCTTATTTTCGTCCTTGAAATCAGTGATGATTCCCACAACGCCCAGCAACCCTGTCGCGGAAAAGCTAAATAGCTTGAGATAGAACAACAATTCATCGGGGAGCCTAGAGGCATAATGAAAGAAAAGACCTGCCAGAGCAGCAGCTACAGCAATGACACACCAAAACCAATGCTCCTGTAGAAAACCTGATTGGTGGATGTCTTTGGCCCAGATAGGCGTTCTTGGGTTCGGCACTGAGATGCACGCTCTCTGAAATGTCGAGAGAATATACGCCCAAAGTGTTTCAATCAACAATCGGCTTAATCTTTTGGGTAATCAGGTCCGCAGTAGTGATGCTGCCTCGTAAGGACTTGTCGTCTTGACTTCTGATAGTCTCCCCAGTTATCGAGGTGTTTATGTTCACTCCGATTCACCTGTTGCCGAGATTTGATACTGAAAAGCTGAATTCTTATCAAGAAAGATGGGATAGGGGCCAAGGTCCGGCACTTGAAAAGAAGATTCTTGAGATGATTCGTGACGGTGCTGGTGAGGATTTTCTTCAATGGAAATTTGAAAGCCACCAGCTCGGATTTCTTGAAAGCATGTGGGACCTCAAAGGAATCAACGTTCAGGGGGAGGACCTTACTTTCGAAGGTGCTGGCTCCGGCTGGTTCGAGGCAATAGATTTCTCGTACGCTCAGTTTTATAACTCGAAGTTTCGAAAGGCCGAATTCGCCCCGTCAACATTCAATTTTGCGAGAATCTACAACTGCGAGTTCATTGACTGTACGTTTTCGTTCGCTGGCTTTTACGGTTCGACCTTCGAAAAGGTCAAGTTTGTAAACTGCAACTTTATTGAGCAAAACTCTGTCATCAATTGCGACCTTCGAGAAGTTGATTTTAAGAACTGCTTTATTCCCGAAAGCATTTTTCGCGACTGTCGTTTCGATGCAAGTACCACGGTGGACGACCCAATAGAAAAATCGCACCGTGGCTGGAATCTTTCATTCGACAAGAAGCAGCTAGCCGATGTTTTTCAAGACTTAAAGGAAGGATACTCGGCAGGTGGAGTTGTTAAGCAAGCGCGGAGATATTTCTTCCGCCAGAACCAAGCGACGACGCGTTACAACAGTTCTAGCCGTTGGGAAGCTGCTGTCGGATACATCGTAGAGTTTCTGACGGGTTATGGTGTCCGGCCACTGCGAGTCCTTGCAGTTCTGATTCTGCTCATTGCAATGAGTGTCGCGATTTTTTCAATACGGCTCGGATTCGAAAATGCTCTCATTCTTGCTTCTGGTGGATTCTTCACGTTTGGAGGCTACGTTGACCTACTCAAATCAATGCCGATTTGCTTCAAAGTCTTCTATGTCCTGTCTGCTTTTCTCGGCATGTTTCTGACTGGCTTGTACGTCACCGTATTAGCGAATGTTTGGTTCCGAGAGAGATAGGCGCACAAATTAACGTCGCTTCTTCGTGTGCTGGACCATCAGGCTCGAATCAATTCACAAATCGAGCGCAAATAATTGCGACCAACTGAACAACCGATTGGCCGGGAGGTAGTTACTTCGTAGGTTGAATTGCCGCTTGACCCAGGTCAGCGCAGAGATTGTTGACCTCCTCCAATTCTTCGACTGTCAGTTTCCCCGAGTCTGCTAGATGTTGGAGACCTATGCGTGGGTCGTGAATCAGATAAAACTTTCTGCCCATTGAGGTCTTGGACGATATCAAGCGTTTGGCTTCCAGGCTCTTGATGTACGGCGACAAGTTTTTTGTTCCATGTAGGCCGAGTTCGAACGCAATTTCTTCCTGAGTCGGGTAGCAAATACCGTACTTGCTCGCACGCAAGTGTAGGTAAACAAGCACCCGCAGTTCCGGTGCGGACAAATGTCGGATGAGCTTGCGCAATAAAATGGGCAGAGGAACGAATCCCTTGCGACTCGTATCGAAGACGACCGCCTCAGCTTCAGGAAAATAGAGTCGCCGATAGCGCAAGTCGCGAGGCTCCTTAGGTAGGGGCAGGGGCGGTAGTAATTGTGCTGCACTCGGCATATTGAAGACTCCAGCAAATCGCGTTATTCTTGGAATGGGGTCACGATGCGTTACAGGGCTTTGGAGGCCTTGCAACGTCCCCACTGTGACCCCATGAGTTACCAATGCAGCGAGGTTTGGAGCCTCGCTGCTACTCTACAAAATTTTACTCCCCGATATCATCAGCGTCAAATCGCTTTCCACGTAGGAAATCGAGCTGCCACTTTAGGTCAATACAGGGTAAGCCAAGTAAATACACGTTCAATTCAGTTCAATACAGACTGCTTGCGGATATTCGTCTGTAAGTTATTTACATTAAATAGGTTATATTGCTAGCCTTTGTGAGGACCGGATGATTTCGGGTGTAAGGTGCATTCAAAGATGACGTGAAATATCCCTATCGTCAGGCCTCATCTAAGGAGCGACAGGAACGGCATCGGGATATGTCTATCTCAAGAGGTAAATTACGCTGCAGTATATAAAGTCCATTCGAGCGAATTTTCGAGAAGGGAAGCCCGTGCTTCGTGGTCAACGACGCATATGGAATTCAACCGGGTTTTTACATGTAGTAGCGGTACAACGGATTTGGCTTGTCGTCTTCCCCAAACTCGGTCATCGTCACGCCGACTCTCCGTGCAAAAGTCAGGGTTATAGGAAGCCGACCAATACCATCTGCGTTATTCCAATTTGCTTTCGTGAGAGACAAAACTTCTTGCGAGCGTTCAAGAATGTCTGTTTGAGTCGGTGAACTAATTTCCAACGGAGACGGAATATGTGGGCCAGGGTACTCCTTCCACGACCTCACGTATCCTGTCGTAAACAAAAAGTGCTTTGAATCCTCGACAGTGCAGACCGTCCCTCGGTCTGGTTCTTCCACACCGCGTCTCATCAGACGAAACCCAGTGGGTATTAGCGACACGAGTTCGCAGCTAGGAACTTGCGACAGAAGCTCACCACGGAATCCTTCAACTTCTTCCGGTTCGTATTTGGATGTTTTATGAATTACAAGACGCGACGGTGTTGAGCCTTGAGTTCGAGCCTTGTACTCGTTGATGACACGTCCAGCTAGGCTCGCGGCCTGTTCAGCAGTCAAGTACGGTCTCTTGTTTCGAGATTGGTCTCGCGGTATTGTGTCGCCCTTGAGTGCGAATGGTTCGAGTTGATTTGAGAACGCCTGCGCTACGCTCGCATAAACCAAATCTCCTGTGCGTCTTTTCAAATGGTGGAAACTTATTCCTACGAAACAGCAATCTGGAGGTAGTCCGTACGGTTGCCACGGGATATTTCCAGATTTGTAGTAGAGAGCCGTTCCTAGATTCCAAGCCCTCGTCGCTTTGCTCTGTTTTGCTTCTTCATTTACGAATGTCTGCCTTCGAATAACTTGTAAAGGAACAGCGTTTTGTTCGAGCATGCATTTCGCCTTGAGCGCTCGGTGAAATACTCGAAACAACAAATCTTCGGCTTGAGGCGCTAGTTCTTTCGCTGCTTTCTTCTCTTCCTCCGTGGGCTCAAATAACTCAAACTGGCGTTCCTCATCCTCGGCTTGGATTCTTTGCAGTGCTCTCTGTTCCGAATACGTAAGTCTAGGATTGTTGATGCGCAGAGTAGCCACGGCTTCGGGGAAGTCCACCAAAATGCACTGTGGCCCCTGGTCAATGAAAAGTGACTTGATGGCGTTCAAATAGAGTTCGAGCAATCCATCAAAGCACTTCGGCCCAGAACGCTCTAAACACGCTCGGAACTTTGAATCATCAAGTTCACGAACGTGCTGAATTTCAAATCGGGAGTGAAATGCCTTTTCCGCACCTGGATATTCTCGAAAGCGTTTGACATTGGTTTCATCATCCAAAAGCGGAGTATTCATGGACTCAATCCAATAGCGGATTGGGCCTCTGTTTTCAGGTAGGCAAACAAGGCCGAGAGGAATCGTCTTCGTCGTCTTGCTGTAAATCGAACCGAATGGTCCTCTATCGGGCAGGATTAGCTTTGGTTCCGTGCCTCGGAGGCCGCCGCCAGCTTCGATTTCTGGTTCGGCAAGGATTTTAATTCGAAGCTTCAAATGCGGCCTCTTCTCCTCCAGATTTCGGGACTTCGGCAGAAAGATATTCGGAATCGAGAATCAGGTCATTTACACCAACATTGCCAAGACTGATGTTGGGTTGCCCCTGAGATAGGTATCGCGACCAAAAAACAAGGTCATTGTCCACAGCAGGGTTGCGGTCGAACCTCATTCGTCTTGTTGCTCGTCTCGTTTGAGCCAACGGACTCAGTGGTGTTTCGCCATCCGAGTGGGTGAATACATACGTTGGTTTGAGTTGCAGTGCCCATGCGCCAAAGAATTCAGTCACACTGTAAAACACCGCTTCGTTTTCGTATGTGACATGCGGTACTTCGCCGCGTTTCTTCACGACATCCCTTGTTGCTTTTCTACTCATTTTTGAAAGATAGCTTATGCTCGTATTTTCTTTGCCCGTCAATCGAAAGAACGCTCGTTTCCGGCGTTTTTCGACAATAAGAGGCAAACCGAGAAGAAAGAACTCCAAATGCTTGTTGATGAGCCAAACGAACAGATTCCGAGTATCAGCTTGCCGCATAACGTCTTCACACGAGCGGTGCTCAATTCTCTCGACGAACCCTCTTTTGTCAGCAAAAGTCTGGAAGTTCTCAAAATTGGCAAAGCTCCACAAATATCCCGAATGTTTGATAAACAAAGGCGATTCTTTAGGGATATCGTTTAGGTCGAATAGGGGAGACTCAGCGTACCGCGCTCTCAAAGGCAAGAGATGGATGACTTTCGGCAAAACGCGGAACGGGAGCAGATTTGTCACATACAATTCTGTCCGCGATACAGGTCTAGCAACTCGTGAGCGCCCAGGGGCTTCTTGAACGGGTTGCATCAGCAATAAACGAACTGATTCGTTGTTCACGCCAATGCTATACTCGGCTCTACCTCCTGCTTCCGCAGCTAAGACGCTCACGTCTGCCAGACCCGAACCTTGCTTATCCATTGAACCGAGACCAGAGAACACATCAGCCAACATGGGATTACGCATCTCCGTTAATCCACGGACAGCCTTAAAATGTCTGTTGCTATCTAATTGCACTCCTCTTTTGATTGTTGGAAGCAACCCGCCCGGATTTTCGAACGAAAGCGACCGCCCACGAGTAAATTCAATTCTGCTGTAGTCCTGAATCGAGTAGTCTCGGTGAACAAGCAAATTCACAGTAAGTTCAGTCAAAGCTCTTGTCGGATAAGCATCCTGTTCTTCCGCAACTCTGTCAGCTTTTAAACGCACGCGAGGATTGACCTCTTCTGCTGAAAGCATGTCATTGAGTTTTCTGAACTGAGTGACAAGATTCCCTTCTATGACAACGCGATTCTTTTCGTTTTGTGTAAACGCGACACATGCGTAAGGAAACCGCTTCTGCACGTCCATTCCGAAAAGAAGAAAGCATCCAGTAGAGGGAACAAGTTTATTTTGTGAGCGAACCAAGAGTCCCTGACGCTCAAGGAAAAGCGAGCAATTGTCTCTATCCAACTCTGGTAGTTTGAAACGCTTGCAGTACTCAGCAAACGTTGAAAGTATCAACTCAAAATCTAAATCTTGAACAGTCGTTCCTTCTACCGGTGCAAGGTCGAATCTATGGTCGGGAGCAATCGCTGGAGGTTGTGTTTTCGTTCGCCCCGTGTACCACCAATCCGATTCAAGCTCCTTATCGAGTTCTGTTAGAAGTTCATCGAACCCAGCAATCTCATGTACAGAGAAGTTACTTCCCAGTTTGTCCTGAAGGCGTTTGACGTTTTCATGCAGTGGCTCGCCAGGTCGGACGCACCAATAGATTCCGCAGTGGTAATTGTGGCTATCTTCGATGCCTTCTTCCAGCAGATGCTGCATGACAGACTGTTCTGCGCCTCGATAGCCGATGACAACAAGCGGCGAATCATAGAGAAGTGGCCGAACTCGTTTTGCGAGCTTGTCATCGAGTCGCTCTGTCTCTTCCCTTAAATTCTGGTCTCGGTAGTGTTCGACGGACCCATGCAAATGAACAATTTGAAAATCATTGCTGGAACCAAATCGAATCCTGTCATCGGGAGTTTTTATTTCCACAACTGAAGGAGGTTTGGGAGTTTGTTTGTGAAGGCTCTCCACTATCAAACCGTCAAAATTTGTGGTCAGTACCGAGCCAACTAAGCGTCTTACCATCATCCTTGCTAGGGCGTCATAACCTTCACTAGGTCCTTGGGAGGAATGAATGAGTTCCTCAAAAAATTCGCGGCGAAATTCTCGTGGAACCAAAAAATGCTCAACAGCCAGCGAATAGTTTTCGGCGAATCGGCTTGAGTCTTGGATAAACCAGGGTTGATTTCGAAGATATGGGTCCCAGTCGCTCAGCATGAGCCGAGATTCTGCGAGAGGAAGACCGAATTTGTGCCTTGCAAAGGCCGCTTGAGCGATTCTTCGTACGATTTCTTCAGCGAGAGGGATACCAGACCTGAATGAGGCTCCAGCACCAAGGAGTAGAATTGGACGCGTATTACCGTTGGTTCTAAATAAGAACGCTAGAGTTTTGATGAGGTCAGACACCAAACGCGCTCACTTTCTTGGAACGCGTAAAGTTAGCAATGAAGCCCATCATCATTCCTACATCACTAGTGCGGTAATCATAGCACAGCGAAGCTAAGGCGAAGAATATGATTGCGCCTGAGCCTGTGGAAAATTCAGAAGTTTGATTTTATGGATTGCAGTTGCCTAAATTGAACCGCTTCAGCTCTGGCTTTGCAGAACTTCGGCCAACTCCACGACAGGCCGATTAGTGCTCACGCGCCCATGTAAATCACACGAAGATATTCATCCGCGCGTCTCATTATTCTCTCTTTCAGTTCAGCATCATTCAGCATCCCGTCAACGGCTTCTTGCGCTCGTTTCCAGAGTGCTTCTGCTGTTTCCCCATTATTTGGCGGGTTCTTACTGTACAGACGGAGAAAGTCCGCATAGTCTCCGCCCTCTCCTGTCTCATTCTCTTTCAAGCCTAGAAATTTTCTTAAAGCGATGCCACCAGCAACGAAGTGTTTTGTCATCATAAATTTGTAGCTATCATCCACAATGGCGTCCGGCTGGTCGTCGCCTCTGACTCTGGCACCTGCTGCCCCAAAAACATCACGCTCAAAGTTGTAATAAATTTCGGGTCCCGAAAATCTCACGTTCTTGATTCCATCTAATTCCATAAGCACGGCATGGGCGGCCTCATGCACACAAATCCTATGACCAAAATTCTTATTGGCAAAATCACTTTGCATTTTGTCGTAAAGCTTTCTAAATCTCGGGTCTTCGTGTTTGAACCACGATATGACGTGATTGCAGTTGATATTCACTTCGCCCATCAAATTCTCGGATAGATTCTCGTTTTCCTTCTGGTAGACAATTGCAGAAGAGTTTGACGCGCTTTCGGCTCGCAAACGATACGAAGGACCAACAAGATTTAGCCGAACTGAGAATCTGCTAAAAAACCTTTATGATTTTTCGGCGTGGTCCAGTTTCCTGTTTGTCCGTTGGTAGTAATGCTCCTGCGAACTGTTGACCGCAGGCAGAACACTTACCTTCGATAGCGTTCTCCGGTCCTCGGCGAAGTACTTTGAGGGTTGTAGTGGCTTTGCAGCCGTAGCAATATCCCGTTACGAACTCCACGAACTCCATTGAGACCTCCCGAATTTGTTCATTGTAGACCATTACGAAGGAATTGTTTGCTAGTTCGGTTTTGGTAGCCGTCGTAGCTGGCCAATGAGCCTGGTCGCGTTTTTGTATATGCGCTTGCTCCTATCGGCACGGTCCTGCAGGCTTCTGGGAGAGGCGCACGCTATGCCAACGAGAGAAGACTTGGAACGATTAGCAATGACTGAACTGGCTGTGCTATGCGGGAAAGTTGCTGAGTCGCCGTCGGCTAGCTCAGTAGAGGCCGACCAGGCTCGTGACAGTTGCCTCCGCAACCCCGCCCCCGCCTACGCTACAAGGGCAAAGAGACTATGAGGCCAAGATTGAGCGGTTGAAACGAAAAATGGTCAGCTTTCTGGCCGCTGTTTTGCCGTGACCAACGAAACCAATTCCTGCGTGGAAATAGCTGTTAAGCCGACAAACCTTTTATCTCGCTTAACCCATTTTGGTGATTGCACTTAAGCTACCAGAATCTGTCACGAAACGAGTTTTTGGCCTTCGGAGCGATTGATTCTACGGCACTTATTTTTTCTGAGCGTTCTCATAACCCGAAGGTCGTCAGTTCAAATCTGACCCCCGCAACCAATTTCTAGATTAGATACAACGGCTTAGAGGATGCTCCCTCTGAGCCGTTTTCTTTTTGGCCTCAGAATTCCGTTCAATTGCTCCGCAAGTCTCAGCTTCGTGCGCTTTGTTAACTTATTAAATGAGGTGCGGCAAGACCAACAAACTCGCGTGGCGTTATGACCTTGGTCTTCTTCCAGAATTTTGGGAAATGCTTTTGGTTACCCGTCACCAGATAGTCCGCTTTCGCAGCATCGGCACACTCTAAGAATATATTGTCATCGGGGTCGCCTGTCACTTCAAGTTGTTGATTGGGAGCCACGATGTAGCTGTGGTTCTTGATAAGCTGCAGGAATTGTTGACGAAGGCCCTTGCGAATCTTGAGTTCCGGGCGGGCAAGCACCTCGCCGTACTCTTGCAAGATGGAACGGGAGACATACAGTCGAGCCGGTTTGGTAATGGCAAGCAGTAACACGGTGCGCTGCAGCCCGGCTGACTTGATAGCTGCGGAAATCAGGACGTTGGTGTCGATCACCAGACGAAGGGGAAACATTACCGCTTTGGCTTCTTAGACCGTGCAGCCTTGATGATCTTGTCGATCTGACGCGAGGTCAGCGAACTCGTCCCATTCTGCTCTGCCTCTTCGCCGAGGACTTTTAAGACCTCAGGCTCGGGCGCGGCCAGCTTAACGTAATTACGGATACTGATTAGTACGGCTCTGGGTGTCCCGCGTTTCTCGATGACCAGCGACCTTTGCTCGTCATCGACGCGACGCAGGAGTTTTCCGAAATTCGCGCGGGCACCCAAGGCTGAAACGACCATCGTGCTATTCTTGGCCGTAGTTGAAGTAGTGGCCATAAACTCTCCATTTCAATAATCTGAACTGTACAGTCTAAAAGAGAGGAGGTCAACCGGTTTCAGTTTTTGGCAGTTCCGGTTTGTTTGCGACTCGTCGTCTGCAGAGTGTCCTATCCATTCTCGACAAATTTCCTTGTTGCATATAGTCTTTGCCCTAAAGAGCCGAAGCCCATAGCCCTATGTCTCCAACTTTGCCTCGATCATTCGCCATCTGGCCAGGAAACCGACAGCCCCAAGGTGCCAATGCCGACATCACTGCCTCCCGATTGCCAGACGCAGATCCTCATGCTCAAAAGCCGACGCCATGCGGTCGATTTCTGTTTTGCTGAGACCGTGTCGCGCGGCTTCGTCGCGCCACTTCGACACAGCCTTGCCGACCCCACCCGCTATTTCACGCCCTTGCGTAGCGTCCAGTTCGAAATACGCGGCAACATCCAGGGCTAGTGCTAGAGAGGCGGTGTTGTCATCCTCATTGATTGCCGTGCTGAGAATTCGAGGTTTTACGTCGGTTGGTACGGGGTTGAGATCATAAGCCGGTGACAGGCGCCAGCCATCCTGACCCGCGTAAAGAAATCCATGATTGCGCAGGTGATCGTCGCTGTTGGAGATCAGAATATTGAACACTACTCGCCTCCACAGCGCTTCCATGTCGATTTTCGGCGCAGCGCCGTGCTGGCGTAGCGAGTCCACGATTTCCAGATAGCTTCTCGTTTCGTTGTCTTTCGATCCGAGCATGCTCATGGCGGAGAGAAACGGAATACGCCTTGCGCCGTCACGATCAAAACGCCGCAACAGAAGCACCGGCTTTTTCGCGATGAGCTCCACGCGAAACGAGGGAACCGCGATGCCCGCCTTCTTTGCTAGCGCCAGAGCCACGGCTTCCCAAACGACAGTGTTGATTTCATCGTCCTTCCGCGGGAACTTTGCGATCGCGAGATGACCGTCCTTCTCGATCACTGAAGCCTTTGGCCGCGCGCCGCCAAGCGACGATCCTGGAGCGAACAACAGACGCAGATCCTCTTCGGTATCCTTATCTTCCATGACGTGTTCGGCCGCGGAAAGCAGTTGCGGCAATTCGACCAGCGGCGGAATACGTTTGGCGCCCTCTTCCCGTAAGAACGGTCCGCCCTCACATTCAGCAAAACGCAGCGCCCCCTGGCGTGCCTCGTCGTCTACCAGGAGCAGATAGTCGATTTCCTGCAATGTGCGTGGTGCCCCTCCATCGCGTTCTGCCCGCCTTCGTTCCATCCGCCGCATCAGCGCCCGTCCCCAGCGGTCTGGCGCCGAATCACCGATCGGCCCGAACATGGGCGTATCAGCTGGCGTGTGAAACGGGCCGGGACCAAGCTGTAGGGATGGTTCGAGTGAGAACCGCGCGGGATGTTGCAGCCAGGCTTCGTCATATTCGAAGGTGGCGGTTTCTTTGTTCTTGCGCACGCGGGCCCACAGCCGCCCCATCAGGTGGGGAACGCCTTCCAAGTCCACGTACACAAGGGCTTCTCTGTCCATCACTTTCCTTTCATGGGCTTCTGCTTACGTGACCGGCGAATCCGTTGCGGAAGGTTCTCTTCTTCAAGCTGCAGGCCGACAGGGTCGTTCTTGGAATCGACGACATCGGCCAAACGATCCACCATTCCCATGACAAAAAGAACCGTCGCATAACTGCCGATGGAAACACTGGAATCGCCGCGTTCCACCCGGATGAGCGTCGGCTTGCTGATGGATGCTCGCTGTGCCACGATGGCCATCGGGATGCGCCGCCGCCGTCGTGCATCCTTAATATCGTGTCCGAGTTTGCGCAGAGCACGCGTGACCGGAATGGGCAAAGTCAACAAAGCTTGTCCCCCCCCCCCCCACCGATTACATCAAAC
>Ga0247669_1000059_pt1 | contig 61497 bp, 60 predicted proteins | sample CNK10_metaG_FD_182734 | JGI IMG/M metagenome (GOLD analysis project Ga0247669, IMG submission 182734) | Soil microbial communities from Purdue University Martell Research Forest, Indiana, United States - CNK10 | ecosystem: Environmental > Terrestrial > Soil > Temperate forest > Bulk soil... | reverse complement strand
CGCGGATGTTCGCACCGCGAATTTCCCCGGCAAGATGCGCCGCCGTGGCCAGAATGAAGGTTACCGGCGCGATTGGAAGAAAGCGTACGTCAAGCTCGCCGAAGGCGAGAAAATGATCGAGTACGCGGACAATCTGTAATTCGGGATCCAGAAGAGAAAGCGAAGCGGTAAGAAAAAGTTTTAGAAGGTAAGAGGCAGCGATGGGACTGAAGAGCTTTAATCCGTACACAGCGTCGAGACGGTTCATGACCGTTCTCGACAAGAGCGAAATTACCAAGCAGACGCCGGAAAAGGGCCTGCTCGAACCGAAAAAGCGCTCCGGCGGCCGCAACAACCAGGGCGAAATTTCGGTATGGCACCGCGGTGGCGGCCACAAGAAGCAGTACCGCAAAGTGGATTTTCGCCGCGACAAAGCGGGTGTGCCGGCAAGGGTTGCCGCGATCGAGTACGACCCGAATCGCAGCGCGAACCTGGCGCTGTTGCACTATGCCGATGGCGACAAGCGCTACATCCTGCAGCCGGTAGGCCTTGAAGTTGGCGCCACGGTTTCCACCGGCGACGACGCTGACATTCTTCCGGGCAATGCGCTTTCGTTCCGGCACATTCCTCCGGGCACGCAGGTGCATAACCTCGAACTCTATCCCGGCCGCGGCGGCCAGGTTGTTCGTTCGGCCGGCGCGTCGGCGCAGTTGCTCAGCAAAGAAGGCGACGTAGCGCTGATCAAGCTGCCCTCGGGCGAAGTCAGAAAATTTTCGGTCGATTGCATGGCGACGGTTGGCCAGGTCGGCAATCTCGACCACGAAAACGAGAATTTCGGCAAAGCAGGGCGCACTCGCTGGCGCGGTATCAAGCCGACGGTTCGCGGTGTGGCCATGAACCCGGTGGATCACCCGCACGGCGGCGGCGAAGGCAAGGTGAAAGGCAATCACCCGCAGACGCCATGGGCTTTTCCGACGTTGGGCAAAAAAACGCGCCACAACAAGCGCACGGACAAACACATCGTCGAACGGCGCAAGTAGTTTTCAGGTTTTTGTTGTTGCAGTGACTGAGGCGAGAAATTCCTGCGGCGAAATAAAAGTCGCGGGAGCGAGCAGAGAAAAATGCGAGCGATGCGAACAAATCGATCGGCAGCACGCAGGGCAGCGGCAAAGCGTCGGGCACGTCCCGCAAAGCGCGCGGCAGTGAAGCGCGTCGCGGCGAAGCCCGTAGCGAAACCCGTTCTTCCGTTGCGCAAGTCGCAAATCGTTCCGCTCGAGCCGGCGTTGTACAAGCTGTGCAAGCCCGGCTGGTCGGTCATCGTCGAGCGCACGCCGAATGCGCAAGGCACGCGTTTCGTCTGCCCGTTTTGCCCGAAGTCTCACCGCGTCCCCGGACCGGTGCGTGGATTTAAGAAAGTGCGGCACGCCCAATGGGGCCGTTTGCGCCGCGTGGAGGAATAGCAGGAATGGCTCGCTCACTAAAAAAGGGACCGTTTGTTGATGGCCACTTGCGCGTGAAAGTGGAAGCTCTGAATGCGCGCAATGAAAAGAAGGTCGTGAAGACCTGGTCGCGCCGTTCGACGATTGTGCCGGACTTCATCGGCCACACCATCGCCGTACACAACGGCAAGAAATTTATTCCGGTGTATGTGACCGAACAGATGATCGGCCACAAGCTGGGTGAGTTTGCTCCGACCCGCACGTTCAAGGGCCACGCCGTGAAGGCAGCCCTCGAAAAGGCGGCCGGTGCGGCTCCCGCAGCAGCAGCACCAGGAGGCGGCGCAGCAGCACCCGCGCCGAAGGCATAAGCCATGGCTGACGTTCAAACACAAACGCCGCAGATTGAAGCGCATGCGCTCGCGCGGCACGTTCGCATGTCGCCGCAAAAGGCGCGCCTCGTGATCGATTTGATCCGCGGCCAGCGCGTGCAGGACGCTTTGCAGACGCTTCGCTATACGCCGAAGCGCGCCGCCAAGCATATTGAAAAAGTTTTGCGCAGCGCCGTCGCCAACGCCGAAAAGAAAGCCGAAGACGCCGGCGCGCCGCTCGATGTCGATCAGCTTTTCGTCTCGAGGGCTTTCGTCAACGAAGGGCCGCGCTGGAAGCGCTTGCGTCCCGCACCGATGGGCCGGGCATTCCGCTATCAGAAGCGCACCGCGCATCTCTGGGTTGGTGTTGCCGAACATCATGTTGCGGCCGCCGAGCGTCACGCGGCTAACGTTGCCGAACAGGAATCCAACAAGGGCGTTCGCGGAACCGCGCGCCGCGTTCGCAAGGCTTTGACGGGCAAGCAAGCGCCTGGAAAAAAGGGGAAGAAGTAACCCATGGGACAAAAAACTCATCCTTACGGTTTCCGCCTCGGCTACAACAAGCCGTGGAAGTCGCGCTGGTACGCCGATCGCGATTACGCTGAGTTGCTGCACGAAGACGTCAAGCTTCGCAAAGAGTTGAAAGAAAAGCTCAAGTCCGCCGGCATCAGCTCGATCGACATCGAGCGCGCTGCGAACAAGCTCATTGTGCGCATTTACACCGCACGTCCCGGCATCATCATCGGCCGCAAGGGTGCGGAAATCGACAAGCTCAAACAGGATGTTTCCAAGCGCACGAAGCGCGAAGTGCACATCGACATTCAGGAAGTGCACCGCCCGGAACTCGATGCCACGCTCGTCGCCGAATCGATCGCGCTGCAACTCGAGAAGCGCGTGGCGTTCCGCCGCGCGATGCGTAAAGCGGTGGACTCGGCTCTGCGTTTCGGCTGCAAGGGCATTAAAGTCCGCGTCGCCGGCCGCTTGAATGGCGCGGAAATCGCCCGCAAAGAATGGTATCTGCAAGGCCGTTTGCCGCTGCAAACGCTTCGCGCGGACATCGATTTCGGCACCGCGGAAGCGCAAACCACGTACGGCGTCATCGGCGTGAAGTGCTGGATCTATCAGGGTGAAAACATTCCGAAGCGCAAGACCTTGGAACAGAAAGAACCCGCAGCGGCTGTGGCGTAAATCGCAACGAATGGGATTTTAGGGAAAAGAGAACAGAACGATGTTGATGCCCAAGAAGGTGAAGTACAGAAAACAGATGCGCGGCCGCCGCCGAGGCAAGGCGTGGAGCGGTGGTTCGTTGGCATTCGGCGAATACGGTTTGAAGGCAATGGAATGTGCCTGGATTACCGACCGCCAGATTGAAGCGTCTCGCGTCGCCATCACGCGTTACATCAAGCGCGGCGGAAAGCTCTGGATCCGTATTTTTCCGGACAAGCCGTACACCAAGAAGCCCGCGGAAACCCGCATGGGCAAAGGCAAAGGCGCTCCGGAAAAATGGGTCGCGGTCGTGAAGCCGGGCCGCATCATGTTTGAAATGGCGGGTATCGAAGAATCGGTGGCGCGCGAAGCTTTGATGCTTGCTTCGCACAAGCTGCCGATTCCGACCAAATTCGTATCCCGTGCGGGAGAACTCTAATGCCACGGCGCATTGAAAAAATTCGTGAATCCGGCGTGAACGAGCTCGAAGCGCAGCACAAGGATTTGACCGAACAGATTTTCCGCCTCCGTTTTCAGCTGACCACCGGGCAGTCCGAAGCGCTCAAGCGTTTGCGGGAAGCGAAAAAAGATCTGGCGCGCGTCAAGACGTTACTCCGCGCGCACGAATTGAACGCCGGAGCAAAAACGGCGAAAGCAGGGAAAGCGTAATGACAGCCGAAACACAAGTTGCCGCCGCTCGCGGCGAACGTACCGAACTCGTAGGCAAGGTCACCAGCGCGAAGATGGAAAAAACCATCGTCGTCGAAGTGCAGCGCCTCGTGCAGCATCCGAAGTACCGCCGCGTCGTGCGCATCTCGAAAAAGTTTTACGCACACGATGAAAAGCGCGAAGCCAAGACGGGCGACACCGTGCGGATTTCCTCCACACGGCCGCTCTCCAAGCTCAAGCGCTGGCGTTTGAAGGAAGTGCTGACGCGTAACACGTCAGCCTCGTAAGTGGAATAGGGGAAGAGTAGCCATGATTCAGATGAGAACCTGGCTGACCGTAGCCGACAATTCCGGCGCTCGGAAGCTGATGTGCATCATGCCAATCGGCGGCGATGCCGGACTGCAAGCCGGACTCGGCGACATCGTCACCGCGTCCGTCAAGGAAGCGACGCCGGAAAGCCAAGTCAAGGAAGGCAAAGTCGTGAAGTGCGTCATCGTCCGTATGCGCAAGGAAGCCCGCCGCAAGGATGGCACGTACATTCGTTTCGACGACAATGCCGCGGTTTTGATCAACGATGCAAATGAGCCTGTCGGCACCCGCGTTTTCGGGCCGGTGGCAAGAGAGCTGCGCGACAAGAAGTTCACCAAGATCGTTTCGCTGGCTCCGGAAGTTTGGTAAGGGAACAATGAGCAGACACGAACCAACACGAACCAAGATTCAGCTTCGCAAGGGCGACCAGGTGAAGGTTATGGCCGGTCCGGATGCCGGACGCAGCGGCCGCGTACTTTCCGTGAACCCGTGGAAGAACACCGTAATCGTCGAGCACGCCAATATCGTCAAGCGCCACACGCGGGCCAACCCGAATAAGAACGTCAAGGGCGGTATCGTGGAAAAAGAAGCGGCGATGAACGTGTCGAACGTCATGATCGTCTGCGGCAGCTGCGGAAAACACACCCGCATCGGCCACACGATTTTGTCCGACGGCAAAAAAGTCCGCTCCTGCCGCCGGTGCGGAACGACTTTGGACAAGTAAGGACTTGAGGACAATGAAGAGCAGATTGCAGGAAAAATTTCGCAAAGAAACGACGCCCGCGCTGATGAAGCGCTTTGGCTGGAACAACGTCATGGCTGTGCCCAAAGTCGCCAAGATTACCGTCAACATCGGTCTCGGCGAAGCCAGCCAAAACGCCAAACTTCTCGACACCGCCGCGCAGGAACTCGGCCAGATTACCGGCCAGAAAGCCATCATCACCCGCGCCAAGAAGTCGATTGCGAACTTCAAAATTCGCAAAGGAATGCCCATCGGCTGCGCAGTTACGCTTCGCGGCGACATCATGTACGAATTTCTGGACCGGCTGTGCAACGTCGTGCTGCCGCGTGTCCGCGATTTCCGCGGGCTGCCCTCGAACGCATTCGACGGCCGCGGAAATTACACGCTCGGCCTCAAAGACCAGCTCGTGTTTCCGGAAATTGACTACACGCGCGTGGACAAGATCAAGGGCATGAACATCACATTTACCACCACCGCGAAGAACGATGAGGAAGGTCGCGAACTTTTGAAAGGTCTGGGCGTACCTCTGCGCGGACCGAAAGAGGCGAATAACTAATGGCACGCACCGCAAAAATCGTAAAAGACCAGCGCAAGCCGAAGTTCTCGACTCAGCACCGCAATCGCTGCCGCATCTGCGGCCGCGCGCGCGCCTACATTCGCAAGTTTCAAATGTGCCGTATCTGCTTCCGCGGCATGGCGCTCAAGGGAGAAATCCCCGGCGTAACGAAAGCCAGCTGGTAAACGGACAGAGGAGACGACCAGGACAATTATGCAGACCGATCCAATTGCCGATTTTCTGACGAGTATCCGCAACGCCGCCGCCGCGAAGCACCAACGCGTCGATGTGCCTGCGTCGAAGCTCAAGAGCGAAATTGCCCGCATCCTGAAGGAAGAGGGCTACATTTCGACTTTCAAGACTGTGGACGAGAACAAGACGCACAAGATGCTCCGCGTATTTCTGAAGTACACGCCGGACCGCCGCAGCGTCATCAGCGGCCTCAAGCGCATTTCGCGCCCGGGTGCCCGCTGCTATGTCGGCGCGATGGACGTCAAGCCCGTCGTCGGCGGACTTGGCATCAGCATCGTCACCACGCCGAAAGGCTTGATGACCGGCCGCTCCGCGAAGAAAGCGAAAATCGGCGGCGAACTTTTGTGCGAGGTTTGGTAGTCAGTTTTTTTCTGAACAAAATTTTTGTGAAGGGTTTTACAGAAAAATGTCACGTATAGGCAACAAACCGATTCCCGTACCGTCTGGCGTAAAGATCGCTATCGCCGCGGACAAAATTGACGTCCAGGGCCCCAAAGGCAAACTGAGCGTCGCCGTTCCGCACGGCATTTCCTTCGAACAGAAGGACGGCATCTTGAACGTCAAGCGTGCCACCGACGATCATCGCGCCGTGCATGGTCTCGCTCGCGCGCTCGTCGCCAATGCGGTTCATGGCGTCACGCTGGGCTTCAAGAAGGATCTGGACATCGTCGGTGTCGGTTACCGCGCTGAGCTCAAGGGCAAAATCATCGCCTTTGCTCTTGGCAAGTCGCATCCGGTCGAATTTCCGGTTCCGGAAGGCATCCAGATCGCGGTGGATAAGCAGACGCACCTCGTCGTCACCGGTGCGGACAAAGCGCAGGTCGGGCAAGTTGCCGCCGATCTTCGTTCGCTCCGTCCGCCCGATCCGTACAAGCAAAAGGGCGTTCGTATCACCGGGGAACGTCTCAAGAAGAAGGCCGGCAAAGCGGGCGCAAAAGCCGGAGCGTAATCGCGCCAGGGATTTAAAGAGGAGAAAGCTGTGGCTTCAACACCAGTTCGCAGGTTATCGAGATCCGCAAAGCGCGAGCGCATTCATAAACGCGTTCGCCTCACTGTGGTCGGCAGTTCGGAGCGTCCGCGCCTTTGCGTGTACCGGTCGATCGGCCACATCTACGCCCAGGTCATTGACGATCGCGCCGGCAAGACGCTCGTCTCCGCCAGCTCCAATGACGGCAAGACCAAGGAATCGCTCAAGGGCGGTGGAAACATCTCTGCAGCCAAGGTAGTCGGCAAAGCAATCGCCGAACGCTCCAAAGCTGCCGGAATCGAAAAGGTAGTGTTTGATCGCGGCGGATACAAGTACCACGGCCGCGTGAAGGCGCTCGCAGATGCGGCGCGGGAAGCGGGGTTAAAGTTCTAAGCCTATGTCGAAGCAAATTCTAAGGGACAGTCTTGCGGTGCGCCGCTTGCTCTCGGTCAATCCGGCCGAGTTGAAAGACGACGTTGTCGCCATCAACCGCGTCACCAAGGTCGTCAAGGGCGGCAAGAACCTCAGCTTTTCCGCGCTCGTCGTCGTTGGCGACAATCACGGCCATGCCGGCTTCGGAATGGGCAAAGCCCGCGAAGTTCCGATGGCCATCAAAAAGGGTATCGAGCAAGCCAAGAAAAATTTGATCCAGTTGAATCTGAAGGGCACCACGATTCCGCACCAGGTCATCGGCCGCTACGGCTCGGCGCAAGTTCTGCTCAAGCCCGCGGCGGAAGGCACCGGCGTAATCGCCGGCGGCCCGGTTCGCAAGGTCATGCAGGTTGCGGGCATTCACAACGTTCTGACGAAGTCTATCGGCACATCGAATCCGCACAACGTCATCAAGGCCACCTTTGCGGCGCTTCTCGGCCTCAAGGATGCCGCGCAGGTCGCGGAAACCCGTACCAAGACCGTCGAAGAGATCACCGGAAAGTCGAAGGAAAAGGCGGCGGGTGAGAACTAATGTCGGCTCAGAAAAAAATAGCGTCCTCCGGGACCGTAAAGATTAAGTGGGTGGTCAGCTTTATCAGCTGCACCGACGACATGCGGCAGACGATTCGCGGCCTCGGCTTGCGCCGTCTACACCAAGTCGTCGAACGCCAGGACACGCCGGAAACCCGCGGCATGATCCATAAAGTCCGCCATCTCGTGGAAGTGGTGAAATAACTCATGGCTAAGAAGACCAGCGAAAAGAAACCAGGCGTCAGCCTTTCAACTCTTCGTCCCCCGCGCGGCTCCCGCAAGAAGAAAGTCCGCGTCGGCCGCGGTATGGGCTCGAAGCTCGGCAAGACGGCCGGCGCCGGTAACAAAGGCCAGAAGTCACGGCGCGGCTATTCCCGCCGTCGCGGTTTTGAAGGCGGCCAGATGCCCTTGCACCGCCGCATTCCGAAGCGCGGATTTCATAATCCGTTCGGCTCGACGTTTGCCGTCATCAACATCGAAGAGCTCAACGCCTTTCCGGCCGGCGAAACCGTTACTCCGGATTTGCTCCGCGCGCACGGCTTTGTCCGCACCACGGAGCAAGTAAAAATTTTGGGCGACGGCGAACTGAAAACCAAGCTTGCCGTTCACGCTCACGCTTTTAGCGCCTCTGCCAAGGAAAAAATTACCAAGGCCGGCGGCTCGTTTGAGGTCTTGGTTTAAAGAGGATCCCAAGGGACTAGCATGAACCGATTCCTTCAGGCACTCTCGAATCTCTTCCGCATCGAAGATCTGCGGAAGCGCGTCCTGTTTACGCTGGCTTTGTTGGCGGTGTATCGCATCGGCGCGCACATTCCCACGCCGGGCATTAATAAGGACGTTCTGGAACTCTATTTCCAGCAGGCGCAAGGTTCCGCGCTGGGCATCTTCGACCTCTTCAGCGGCGGTAACCTTCGCCGGCTCACGATTTTTGCCCTGGGCATCATGCCGTACATCACCTCGTCGATCATCCTGCAGTTGATGACCGTCGTGTTCCCGTATCTCGAGCGCCTCCAAAAAGAAGGCGAACTTGGCCGCCGCAAGATTACGCAATATACGCGTTATTTGACGGTCGCGCTCAGCATCATTCAGTCGTCTTCGATCGCTGCCACACTGCAGAATGCCACCGGCCCGAACAATCAATCTTTTGTTTATCATCCGGGGACGAGTTTTACCTTGATGACGATTCTGACTCTGACCACCGGCTCCGCCTTCATCATGTGGCTGGGCGAACAGATCAGCGAACGCGGCATCGGTAACGGCATGTCGCTCATCATCTTCGTCGGCATCGTCGTCGGCTTGCCTCGCGCCATCGTTAACCTCTTCGAACTTGTAAAAACGCAACAGTGGGGACCGCTCAGCATTCTCGTTCTCGCTCTGCTCCTTATTTTCATGATCGCGGTCGTTGCGTTCATCGTTCTCGTCGAAGGCGGTCAGCGCCGCATTCCGGTGCAGTACGCAAAGCGCGTCGTCGGGCGCCGCGTTATGGGCGGCCAATCCTCTTACCTTCCGTTGCGCGTCAATTCCGGCGGCGTCATTCCGCCGATTTTTGCCAGCTCGTTGCTCGCGTTTCCGCCGACGATCGCGTTGGTCCTCAAAAACAAGTGGCCGTTTGTCGACAACATCGTTAACTACATCAAGTTTGGCGAACCGCTCTATAACCTGCTCTACGTCGTGATGATTCTGGCGTTCGCGTTCTTCTACATCGGCATCGTGTTCAATCCGACTGAGCTCGCAGACAACATGCGCAAGAACGGCGGCTTCATTCCAGGAATTCGTCCGGGCCGAAACACCAGCGAGTACGTCAGCAAAATCTTGAAGCGCCTCACGCTTGTCGGCGCCGTCTACCTTGCCATCATCTGCCTCCTGCCGGAGTGGATGCTTACCGGTATTCACTTCAATCACATTGGTTGGGGCGTTGGCGCCTGGTTTGACCGCCATATCTCGCCGATTGTTTTGAACGGCATGGGCGTGAACTTTTATTTCGGTGGTACGTCGCTTTTGATTGTGGTCGGTGTTGCGATGGACACCGTCCAGCAACTGGAAGCGCAGCTCGTTATGCGCAACTACGAAGGGTTTGCTCGGAAGGGCCGGATTCGCGGCCGGCGGTAATGGAATTGCGCGGAGCGGCGGGGGAAGTGCGCCCGCACGGGAAACTGGACCGCGCCGTGATTTTTCTCGGGCCTCCGGGCGCGGGAAAAGGTACGCAGGCGAAAGTGCTGGCGAAGTATTTTGGCGCGCCGCATCTTTCGACGGGCGACATGCTTCGCGAACACGTCGAGCATGGCACTTCGCTCGGCTTGCAGGCGCAGCCGATTATGGCGCGCGGGGAGCTGGTGCCCGATTCGCTCGTGCTGAAGATGGTGGCCGAGCGGATTGAGCGGCCGGATTGTACGCACGGTTTTGTGTTCGACGGTTTTCCGCGAACGGTGGCGCAGGCGCAGTACCTGGGCCAGTTGCTCGTGGAACACGGTTCGCGGCGGCCGATCGTGATTCACCTGGTGGTTGATCTTCCGCTGCTGATGAGGCGGCTCACCGGGCGCAGGCTCTGTAAGGTTGGCGGAGAGATTTACAATATTTACGATAATCCGCCAAAAGTTGCAGGGAAGTGCGACGTCGACGGCGGCGAATTGATTCAGCGGCCGGACGACAGCGAGGAAGTAATCTCGCCCCGGCTCAGGGCGTACGAGAAACAAACGTCGCCGCTGGTCGCGTACTACAAACGGCTTGGTTTGTTGCACTCGGTGGATGCGGCGAAGAGTGTGGAAGAAGTGAAGCAGCAGGTCTTGCAGAGCGTGTTGAGCGGAAAGCGGCCGCACTAGGAAACATGGCGATTCACTTGCGCAGCGCCGAAGAGCTCGAAAAGATGCACCGCGCGGGACTGGTCGTTCACGAGGTGCTGCAAGCTTTGCGGAAATTTGTACGGCCTGGAATGACGACGATGGACCTCGAGGAAGAAGCCAGGAGGCTCATCGCAGGAAAGCCGGGCAAGCCGGCGTTCAAAGGATACCGGGGTTATCCCTGTGTTCTCTGCACGTCGGTGAACAGCGAAATCGTTCACGGGATTCCGTCGCCGAAGCGGAAGTTGAAGGAAGGCGACATCGTATCCATCGACTTCGGAATGGAAGTGGATGGGTACTACGGGGATTCGGCGGTCACGGTTCCGGTGGGTCAAATAAAGCCGGAAGTGCAGAAATTGCTGGACGTGACGAAAGAATCGCTCGACCGCGCAATCGATAAGATGCGCGCGGGTAACAGGCTCGGCGACGTCGGCCACGCGGTGCAGAGCCTGGTCGAGCAGAACGGTTTTTCGGTGGTTCGCGAATTTGTCGGGCACGGCATCGGAACGAAAATGCACGACGAGCCGAACCTGCCAAATTACGGTGAACCGGGGCGCGGCGCGCGATTGCAGGAAGGCATGGTCATCGCGGTCGAGCCGATGGTGAACGCGGGGCGTCCGGATGTTCGGATGCGCGATGAGTGGACGGCGGAAACAGCCGACGGGAGTCCTTCGGCGCATTTCGAGCACACCATCGCGATCACCGCGAACGGCCCGTGGATTTTAACGCGGCCGAAAGAGATGACTGGACCGGCTTGGTAGAATAGTAGAGTTGTTGTAGGGGCCGCTTTCTGAAGCGGCCCGCTCGTGAAACTGGGAGAACATGGCGAATCAGGACGACGACAAGAAAAAGAACGACTCCGGAAATTCCAAGGAGGACGCCATTGAAGTGATGGCGACGGTCATCGAGCCGCTGCCAAACGCGATGTTCCGCGTTGAGCTGGAAAACAAGCACCAGGTTCTGGCGCACGTTTCCGGCAAGATGCGCAAGAATTTCATCCGGATTTTGGCCGGAGACAAGGTGGCTGTGGAGCTTTCGCCGTACGATTTAACCCGCGGCCGCATTGTTTATCGCTATAAGTAGTAAAGGGTGTTGTAGCGGCCGCCTTCCGAGGCGGGCGCTGAGGAGCTGGGATCATGAAAGTTCGCGCAAGCGTGAAAAAGATTTGCGACAAGTGCAAGGTGATTCATCGCCGTGGAGTGGTTCGGGTGATCTGTTCCAACCCGAAGCACAAACAGCGGCAAGGATAGTTTGTTCGGTTCAAGAATAGTTTTGCATTTTAAGGTTTTGGATAAACAGGAGAAGTCAGCATGGCTCGTATCGCAGGTATAGATCTTCCGCCGCAGAAGCGCCTTTCGATCGGATTGACCGCGATCTATGGAATCGGACAAGTGCGCGCGAAGAAGCTCGCGGAAAAAGCGAACGTCGATTCCGACAAGAAGATTCGCGACTTGACCGAAGACGAAGTGAACCGTCTCCGCCAGGAAATTGAAAAAGAAGGCCGCGTCGAAGGCGATCTCCGCAAGGAGATTCAGATGAACATTCGCCGGCTGATCGAAATTCAGGCGTACCGCGGCATCCGCCACCGGCGCAATCTTCCGGTTCGCGGGCAGCGCACGCACACCAACGCCCGCACGCGTAAAGGTCCGCGCCGTGGCGCAGTCGCAGCCAAGAAGCAGACCAAGGGCAAGAAGGGCTAAGCAGTCAGCCCGGGTTTGAAGAATTTCAGGATCGAGCGAAACGGAGCAAAACGTGGCTAAAGAGCAGAAAGCAGCGCAAGACGCGACACAAGCGCCGGCAAAACCGGCGGCGGGTGGAGCAGCGGCGAAGCGCAAAAAAGAGTTCAAGAAGAAGCGCGAGAAGCGCATCGTGCCGCACGGCGTCGCGCACATCGCTGCCTCGTTCAACAACACGCAGATCACCATCACGGATTCGGACGGCCGCACGCTGTGCTGGTCTTCCGCCGGCGCGATCGGCTTCAAGGGTTCGCGCAAGGGCACGCCGTATGCCGCGCAGCAGGCTTCTCTTTCGACGGCCACCGTCGCGCGAGACCAGTACGGGATGAAGAGCATTGAAGTTCGCATTCAAGGGCCGGGTTCCGGCCGCGAATCCGCCGTGCGCGCGCTGGCCGCAGCGGGTTTGCATATCGTGGTGATTCGCGACGTGACGCCGATTCCGCACAATGGCTGCCGTCCGCCGAAGCGCCGCCGCGTCTGATTTTTTTTCAAGGGGCAGGGCGCGATACATCGTGCCGTGTCCCTGGCAAGTTTGAAGAGTCTAGAGTTTTGACGGATTTGTGAAGGGAGAATCGAAGTTGGCAAGACATCGTGATGCAGTTTGCCGCCTCTGCCGCAGAGAAGCGCAAAAGCTGTTCCTAAAAGGTCTGCGGTGCTTTACGGACAAGTGTGCGATCGAGAAGCGCAATTTCGTTCCTGGCCAGCACGGCCAGTCGCGCCGCGCGAAGATTGCGGGATACGGTTTGCAGCTGCGCGAAAAACAGAAGGTGAAGCGCACCTACGGCCTGCTGGAACGCCAGTTCCGCAACTATTTCCACAAAGCCGAACGGACGAAAGGTCCGACCGGCGAAAACCTGATCATTTTCCTCGAGCGCCGTCTCGACAACGTCGTTTGGCGCGCGGGACTTGCGTCCTCGCGTTCGCAGGCGCGGCAGCTCGTGCTGCACGGCCACGTCCGCATCAACGGCAAGAAGGTCAACATTCCTTCTTACCAGGTGAACGTGGGCGAAGAGATCGCCATCAAGGAAAAGATGCACCAGAACGCGATGGTCATGGAAGCGCGCAACGTGGCGCAAAGCCAGAACACAGTACCGTGGCTCGAGCAGGATCGCGAACAGTTCAAGGCGAAAGTTGTGGCGTTGCCGAAGCGCGATGACGTGCAGACGCCGCCGATTAACGAACAACTGATCGTCGAACTTTACTCGAAGTAGTTGAAGTCTTTCAAAAAAGATTTGGTCTTAAGTGGCCGACGAATGTACGGTCACGGAAGGATGGAACACGATGTGGAAGGGTTTTCAGAAGCCGAAGCGTCTTGCATCTGAGCTGGAATCGCTGACAGAAAAGTACGGACGTTTTTCCGCGCAGCCGTTTGAACGCGGCTGGGGAACGACGGTAGGTAACGGTCTGCGGCGCGCGCTGCTCAGCTCGATTGAAGGCGCAGCCATCACCGCCGTCAAAATCGAAGGTGTGCTGCACGAATTTTCTTCGATTGCCGGCGTGGTGGAAGATGCCACCGACATTATCCTCAACCTGAAGCAGGTACCCATCAAGTTGAACACCGACCTGCCGAAGACGATCTACGTGAACGTCGAGCAGCCGGGCCCCGTGACTTCCGCGCAGATCGAAGAAGATGCGGATTTCGCCGTGCTCGACAAGAGCGTATACATTGCCACCGTCAGCGAAGGCGGCAAGCTGCAGATTGAAATGCGCGTGAAGAACGGCCGCGGCTATGTCGCCGCCGACCGCAACTACGACGAAGACCTGCCGATCGGCTACATTCCGGTGGACAGCGTTCACTCGCCCGTGCGCAAGGTCAATTATTCCGTTGAAGCCGCTCGTTTGGGCCAGATGACGGACTACGAAAAGCTGATGCTGGAAGTCTGGACGAACGGCGCCATCACTCCGCAGGACGCCATCGGCCTCGCAGCGAAGCTCGTGAAAGACCACATGAGCATCTTTATCAACTTTGAGGAAGCGGTGGAATCGCTCGAAGCTCCGATCGAGGCTACAAACGATCCGCGCCTGGAACACCTGGACCGCAGCGTGGAAGAGCTGGAACTTTCCGTGCGTTCCTACAACTGCCTGAAGAACGCCAACATCCAGACCATCCGCGAACTCGTGCAGAAGAGCGAAAACGAAATGCTGAAGACGAAAAATTTCGGCCGGAAATCGCTCAACGAGATCAAAGATATACTGGTGAAGATGGGCCTCAGCCTTGGAATGAAATTCGACGAGCATGGCCGCATCATCTGGCCGCCGCTCCCCAGCCAGACCGCTGCGCCTTCAGCAGAGGATACCGTCGGTCTGTAGGAAACAGTTTTCACTCGACAGTTGTCAGTTTTCAGTAAAACCGGCTGTTTGCCTTTACGGAAAGCTGGCGACTGAAGACTGATGACTAGGACAAACCGCGGCTCGGGCTGCTCCGGACTGCGCGCACTTTGGGAAAGAGAATTCTAAGGATTCGAGAAAATGCGACATCTGAAATCGGGATCGAAACTGGGACGCAATCCATGGCACCGCCGCGCGACGCTGCGGAACCTGGTGACCAATCTTTTTGAACACGGGCGAATCACCACCACGGTGACGCGGGCGAAAGCCGCGCGTCCCGTTGCGGAAAAAATGATCACCCTCGGCAAGCGGGACACGCTGCAATCGCGGCGGCAAGCGGCGGCGTACATCATGACGCCCGCCGTGACGAAAAAGCTGTTCAGCGAGATCGCGCCGAAGTTTGCGGATCGCGCCGGCGGCTACACGCGCATCATCCAGGCGGGAATCCGCGTCGGCGATGGAGCGAAAGTCGCCATCCTCGAGCTCGTCGGATACGAGTTCAAGAAAAAGGAAAAGAAAGAAAAGCCCGTGAAGGAAGAAGTGGCGGAAACCAAGAGCTAATTGCCGCGAAAAAACCGAAACTTTTGCCGCCCGCCCCGGGAAACCGGGGCGGGCTTTTTGTCTTGACCCGAAGCTAACCGCTACTCGCTCGTTTGCAAGACTTGATTCCAGCCGCTGGTAAAAACCTCTAAAGATAACTGAGCCACCAAAGGTCCCGGCGGCGTTGTTTGAGGTCGGCGTACCAGCGACAGAGTGGGTAAGAGACGAGGATTACCGTCAGCCAGACGGCGTAAACGGCGGACAGACTGTAACCAAAGCCTGGAGGGAACAGTCCCAGCGGGCTGCCGAAAGTGGGCGGAGCAAGGAGAAGGTAGGGATGCCAGCCGTAGTGGATGGCGTTGATGGCGATGTAAAGAATGTGCGCCAAGCCGATGTGGAAGAGGAAGAAGAAAAACGGGACACGGCCGAAGACGATGAGTGGATTCTTAACGGAGAACTCGAATTTCTCGAGATGGGCCAGCGCGATGAGTGCAGGGCCCAGCGTCATGAGAAGGAAGAGAAGTGAAGGCGGGTATTTCGTGGTGTTGAGAAACGAGAGAAAAGTGAAGAGAGCGGATTTCTGGTGTGACCAAGAGGAAGCGTCGCCGTAGTGATTTAAGGCGCGAAGCAGAGCGAAAAGGATTGCGCATGCCGTGCCGACAGAGATCATAAATTTGCGTCGAAGCGGGGCGGCCCACTGCACAACATTGCCAAAGCAATAGGCCGCAGCCATGACAAAGATCCAGGGTACGAGCGGATAGGCGAAGACGACAAATGCGCCGTGAAATGGAAAGCCGCCCGGTTGATGGAATGCGTCCCAAAGAAGGGCGAAGCGGCCGAAACGGGCGGGATTGATACCGTCCAGAAGATTGTGCCCGACAACGACGATTACACTCAGTGGCGCGAGAATGCGCGTGGGCAGGTGCGCGAGGGCGGCGAGGAAAATCATGCAGAGACCGAGCATCCAGAAGACCAGCAGGAGAACGAGCGAGCCTTCCAGTCGAATCTGGAAGAGCCAGAGAAAACGGACGACGGTAACTTCCAGAAGCACGAGCCACAGACCACGCGTAATAAGGAAGCGGGAGAGCTCAGATTTGGTGCGGCCGTTCTGCTGGTAGAAGAAAGCGCCGATGCCGGCGCTGAAGGCAAAAACCGGTGCGCAGAAATGAGTAATCCAGCGTGTGAAGAAAAGGGCGGCGGTGGTCCGGGAGAGGTCGGTGGGTTCGAAAGCAAAGGCGGCGGAGCTGATGTAATCGCGAACGTGATCGAGCGCCATGATGATCATGATCAGGCCGCGAAGGGCGTCCACGGACTGGATGCGCGGGTTAGGCGGCTTGGGGTTGGGAGCGAGTGACATTTGGAAAATTGGACGCAGCGGTTCGCGTTTTGGCGCGGCACAATTTCATCGCCCAGCCACGAAATAATGCTACCAGCTCGCCCTGTTGCCAAGCATTTCCGCTCACGGGTGTCCCATCTCCCTGGGCCGCGAAAAGGTCAGTTGTACTCCTGGATTGTGGATAGGGAATCACCACCGGACTATCGTACCTACCCCCTTCGGCCAGACCGTTCTTTGGAAAGCATCAGTGCCTTTGCTAACCGGTGAGCTGCGATAGAATCCGGGGGACGAATATGAATCCAGTGACGCATTTTCTGACGGGGTGGGCACTGGCGAACTGCGTACCGTCGCTCGAGCGCAAAGAGCGGGCGATGGTGGCGGTCGCGTGTGTGATTCCGGACGTGGACGGGCTCGGCGCGATCGCGGATTTGCTGACGCGGAACTCGGCTCATCCGACGGAATGGTTTTCGCGGTACCACCATCAACTGCACAGCCTGGCGTTCGCGTTGTTGGTGACCGCGGCTTGTTTTGTTCTTGCGAGACGAAGATGGGTGACGGGCGGATTGGTGCTACTGAGTTTTCATTTGCACCTTTTTGAGGATGTTGTGGGAGCGCGCGGACCGGACGGATACCAGTGGCCGATTCCGTATCTGGCACCGTTCAGCCAGTCCATCCAGATCCTGTGGAGCGGTCAATGGGCGTTGAATGCGTGGCCGAATTTTGCGATTACGATCGGGTTGTTGGCGCTGACATTTTTTCTGGCGCGGGAGAAAGGATTTTCGCCGCTTGAAATAGTTTCCGTGCGCGCCGACAAGAGATTTGTGGACACGCTTCGAGCCAGGTTCGGTACGGCATGATTCCGATGGAGACCGGAAAATGGCGATGACGATCAGGGACTTCCGGAGAATTGCGTTAAGTTTTGATGGAGCGGAAGAAGGTTCGCACATGGGCGCAGCGGACTTTCGTGTGGACGGCAGAATTTTCTGCACGCTTGCGCATGCGAAAAAGGGTTATGGAAATCTGATGCTGACGCCGGAGCAACAGCAGATGTTTATACAAGACCTGCCGGAGATCTTTATTCCCGTTGCCGGCGGATGGGGGCGAAACGGGGCGACGCACGTGGTGCTGGCGAACGTGAGCGAGGATGTTCTGGAAGGCGCGCTGCGTGTGGCGTACAAGCGGCGAGTGGAAGCGAACGCCAAGACGGTGAAGCCAGAGAGCGCAGCTCGGAAAGCGAAACCAGCTTCCAAACTGCGCCCGAAGAGGAAGCGCTAGGGAATGGGCTTCGACTAGCGAAAGGCGGCGGCGTTTTCGCGGGCCCAATCGCTGAACGTGAAGGGCTGCCGGCGCGCGACTTCCTCGACGGTATGAAACACCTTTGCAGCTTTGCCGCTGCGAATGAACTCGCCGAACGGAAGAAGCGCGTTAATCAGCGGCGAAGGCAGGCCGGCTTTCTCCATTCCGGCGCGGACGGCTTCGTCGGAAACAGGCACGTACTCGATGGGCTTGCCGACGGCGTTAGAAAGAATTTTCACTTGCTCGCGGACGGTGAGCGCTTCCGGGCCAGTGATGGTGTAGGACTTTCCTTCGTGACCTTCGGAAGTGAGCGCCCGAACGGCGACAGCGGCGACGTCGCGCGGGTGAACGGGCGGAAGTTTTCCGTCGCCGTAGTTGGAGAAGACTTTTCCTGTGGCGCGGATGGATTCGCGCCAGTGAAGCGCGTTGGACATGAAAGCGCCGGGATGGAGAACCGTGAGCGGAATTCCCGCCTCGCGTATCGCGTGCTCGCCTTCATCGTGCCATTTGCGGATGTCGTTTTTGGTTTCGCCGTCTCCGCCCATCGCGGAGAGTTTGACGATGTGGCGGACGCCGGCCCTCTTCGCGGCTTCGGCGAGATTTTGTTCGTGTAGGCCAGTTTGCGGGCCGACGGTGAGAGAAAAGACGCGGTCCACTCCGCGCACGGCATTTTCGAGTGAAGCCGGGTCTTCAAAATTGCCACGGAGGACATCGACGCGGGCGTCCAGCTTGGCTTTCGCTGGATTGCGCGTCATGGCGCGGACTTTTTGTCCGGCCGCCAAAAGTTGCGTTACAACTTCACGACCAACGGTGCCGGTCGCGCCTGTTACGAGCATCATTCTATTTTTCCTTTCGAGCTTAAATTAATGCCGCTTCATTTTTGTCTTACGGCGCACACCTCGATCACGCGGCAGGCTCGTACGGAACAGCGGTCCGCGCTTCACGGAGAGCACTCGCCCACCACGCCAGGCGTTTCAAAACGGTTTGCATTTGACGTGTGGCGCGATCGGGATTCTTGAGCGCGCCGTCGGCGTCAAACTGCTCCCATGCCAGCGAAAAAGTGACGGAATCACGAATCGTGACGGCGTGCACTTCCGCAAAGACCTGGCGAAGCTGTTCGGTGGCGCGAATGCCTCCGGAAATTCCGCCGTAGGAAACGAAGGCGACGGGCTTGGCGTGCCACTCGGAGCCGACCGAATCGATAAGAGATTTCAGCGATGCCGGATAGCCGTGGTTGTATTCCGGCGTGACGATGATGAAAGCGTTGGCCGCGCCGATGTGCTGGCGCAGCCAAGCAAGATCCAACGATCCGCCGGATTGGTCCGAGCTTCGCGCTTCTGGCGAAGCGGGGTCGATGACGTCCAGTTCGAATGCGTGCGTCGCGGAAATTTGAGCGGCAGTCCACGAGGCGACTTTGTCGCAGAGGCGGCCGGGCCGCGTGCTGCCGTAGATCAAAGCGATTTTGAGTTTCTGTTGCATGAGCAATTTTCTCCGTTGCAAAGTTTCTGACACTACGGTACAACCTGAAGTTAAGTTGAGGTCAAGCGAAAAATGAGAACGAAAGATGTGCGGACGGGGCCGAAGAGGGAACTGACGGTGGGGGAAGTGGCACGGCGAAGCGGCGTGGCGGTTTCCGCGCTGCATTTCTATGAAACGAAAGGGCTTATCAGGAGCTGGCGAAATGCGGGGAACCAACGGCGGTATGCCAGGGACGTGCTGCGGCGGGTGGCTTTGATCAAGGTGGCGCAGAAAACAGGGATACCGCTGCTGGCGATTCGAAGGGCTTTGAAGTCGCTACCCGGAGAGCGGACGCCAACGGCGGAGGACTGGAAAAAACTTTCGGCGGGATGGCGCGCGGATTTGAACGAGCGCATTGCGAGGCTGACGCGGTTACGGGATCAATTGGATGGATGCATCGGTTGCGGATGCTTGTCGCTGGGGATTTGTCCGCTGCGGAATCCGCAAGACACGTTGGGCAGGCAAGGGCCCGGACCGCGAATCCTCGATCCTATTTAGGCGTTTCGGATGGCGGAGTTGCCGGAGGGAGATTTTCAGGAGCGGTTGACCAGGAAACGGAATTCTTTTGGAGAAGTACGAGGAGGTAGTCAACGGGAACAGCGGCGCCGAGCGGGCCGCCGTAGCGAACGGGGCGAGCGCCGTTTGAGGAGGGCAAAGAAAAAGAGCCGGGGCGAAGCCAGCGGCCGTCGACGAGGCCGACAACTTCGCGGGTGCCGGCGAGGATGACGGGCGAACCGCTCTGGCCTTTTTGCACTTCGTGACTGAAAAGGAAGAGGTCGGTGTCTGGAAGATTTTTTTCTTCGCTGGTTTGCACGAAGCCGAGGACTTGAGCGGAAGACCAGTCCTGCACAGGCAACTTGTAGGTGGAGGCGGAGCGAATGTTGGAAGGATGTAGCGCGCTGGCGACGACGGAATCGCCGATGGAGGAACGTTTTGCCGCGAGCGGCAGGAAGGCGACGTGAAATTTTCCGTCGAAGGGATTCGGAGTGGCGCGGAGAATGGCGACGTCGTGGGTCCAGTCCGTGGCAATGATGTTGGCTTTGAGGAGTTGCGGCGGGGAGTTGGGCCGGTCCACGAGGATGTAGGGCTGGCCGAGATCGCGGAAAGTTTGCAGCACGTGCGCGGCGGTGACGAGATAGCCCTGCGAATTGACGAAGAAGGCGTTGCCGAAAAAAGTGTAGCGAACGCCTTTTTTGCCGGGCGTTTCGTCGCTGGGATAAACGATGGGGCAGAGGGCAGCTTTGAGAGCGGGGTCGGATGGCTCCGAAGACTGCTGTGCGGCGATGGCGCGGGGGCAGACAAAGGCGAGAGCCAGGAAAAAGCAAGCCGAAGCGAAATTGAAAAACGAGGAACCCTTGTTCATTAGGAATCCGGGCACACGTCCAGATTAGCGCAGGGGATTGAGGGCCGGCAGAAAATTGAAAGAGAGTGTGTCGGACGGATTGCGGGACGCCGGACGAGGAGTTTTTGGAATGATTTGACGCGGATACGACGGGATGTAGTTGCTGACGCGAATGTTGCCGAGGTCGATTTCGGTGCGGACGGTGTACTGAAATTTGGTTCTCGCTAGGACAAGGCTGGTGCCGGAACAAAGAGGCACATCCGCGGCGCGATCTTCGTAGGCGTGCATGCGCGTAAGGTAAACGGACGTTTCCTGAATGGGAGTGAAATCGAAATCCGGAGTGGACGATTCCGACAAACTTGCATAAAACGCAGGCGCGGCGGCCCATGGATCGGAATCGCGGTCGGTCCGAGCGCTACAGTCCTTGTTTGGCAAATCTGCGAATAGGATTAAAGCGCCGGGGGATTTTAGTGCGGAAAAACAACGCATGCGGGAGAGAGACTGGTCGCGCGTGCAGCGCGTGTCGTCCGGCAGGCGCAGGGAGTCTCCCATAACAAAAATGGATGAACTCGTGCCAATGCGATAGACGTTGAATGCGAGGGACAACCGCGCGTTGACGGACGAACTGCGAATTTGGTCGAAGATGGCGCGTTTGATGGTGATAGATGGCCACACGCGAGTGCGTCCGGGAACAAGAATCTCGGCGCTGGAATGCCAATAGGAAGTCCAGTGCTCTCCGGATGGCAGGTCCAAATCCAATTTGATGCCGTAGATTTGCACCACCGAGTCCGCGGGAATTTCTCCCAGGAGAAAAGGCAGCTCGAGCTGAGGGCCGAGGCCGTAGGAGTCGAGCTGCTCGCCGGGCTGATGTTGGAAGGAGGCGTTTAGGTCGAAGGTAAGTTTGGCGGGCAAGGGATGTGCGGCAGTTGGGAGCGGCATGCTGCGAGTTTGCTCAGCCGTGTTTGCGGCCACGAGAAGCAGCACAGCGTACGAGGCCAGACAAGCGGCGATGATGCACCAACTGATCCGCGTTTTCCGGAAGGCGAACTGGACTAAGACCACAGAAACCGCGCCGACCAGCGTGATGATTGCCATGAGGTCGTCGAAATTATCCGGAGAGAACTGGAGCGACGGAAAGGCGAGCATCAGGGAGGCGATTCCGAACAGGGCCAGAAAGAGTCCTAGAACGACGAGTGATGCCTGACCGATGGTGCGAGTGATGCAGGCGACGACGAGCGCCGGGAGAGTGAGGATGACTAACAGCATCAACTGGATCTGGAGAAGGCCGGGAACCAAAGCGAAGAAAGGATAAAAGGCGAGTTTGAGAAGCAAAAGTTGAGCGAGGAAGAGAGGCAAGTGAACGAGAAGGAGCGCGGCGAGCAATTTCGCGGAGAGGAGCGTGTGCCACTTGTACGGCCGCGTAAGCCAAAATTGACGATCTCCGACGAGCGATTCACCTTGCACGATCCGAATGAGAAGGAAGGCCCAAGCGAGACCTAAGAGCAGCGGCAAATATTGAAGCAGACTGGAGAAAAAAGGGAGATCTGGCGGGTGGACGGTCCAGTGGCGAGGCTGGTCCCAGACGTAAACAGTGAGGATAGCGAACGAAACGAGCAGCGCCGGCCAGTGATGGCGAAGATCTTTTTTGAAGATGTGGAAGATGAGTCTCATGGGCGGGGCTCGGTCATGAGGGTTGGCGCGAAGACCTGGCAATCGCCAGGAAAATGTTGCGGATGGTCATGGGATTGAAGGCAGCGTGCTGGATGGCGCCGAAGCGATGAAGGATTTCGGATTGAAGAGTGTCTTGCTGGAACGCGGAATCGATGAATTTCAGAGTGGTGCCCGAAGAGGAGAGCTGGAGCCAATTCGAAGGCAAGTCTGGCGGAATCGCCGCCGGTGAATCGAGAGTGACTTCGACTTCACGAAAGCGGGAACGGATGGAAGGGACGTCTTCGGACAGGCGGAGGCGACCGGAATCAAGATAGGTGAGGTGCGTGGCGAAGGATTCGATTTCGGCGAGGTCGTGAGAGGAGACGAACGTGGTGGAGTACGCGGTAGCGTCAACGAGAGCTTGCGCAAGTTCTTCACGCACGACGGGGTCGAGGCCGCTAAAAGGTTCATCGAGAATGATGAGCTTGGGGCGGAATGCGAGTGCGCTGGCCAGGGCGGCTTTCATGCGCATTCCGCGGGAGAGATGTCTGAGTTTGCGGTCGAGCGGAAGTTCGAATTGCTGGACGAAGCGGGATTCGAGGTCGAGGTCCCACGTCGGGTAGAACGGACGCAAATATTTCAGAAAACTGCCGACGCGCATCCAGAGCGGGAGTTGCTGATTTTCTGAGACGTAGCCGATGCTTGCGAAGGCTTTGCCGGAGATGTAAGTCGAGTCCGCGCCGAGAACGGTGGCGGTGCCGGCGGTTGCGCGAAAAATATTCACGAGAATCTTGATAAGAGTGGTTTTGCCAGCGCCGTTCGGGCCGACGAGGGCGTGGACACCGCCTTGAGCGACGCGGAGGCTCAATTCGTCGAGAGCTCTTACGCGGCCGAAGCGCTTCGAGAGCGAGTCTGTTTCGATGGCGAAATTCATCGGGAGGCGCGGGACTCCGCCGGCGCGTGCGGTGCGCAGCGAATCGAGAAGTCCATTGAGCAAAAGGGACGAAGCAGATTTTGCACGGGCATACTATAGCAGCCGAGAGATTGATGTTTAAAGTGGGCTGCCCGGGAAGCTACCGCGCGGTCCAGCCGCCGTCTACGAGCAGCGTGTGACCGGTGATTAGCGAGGCCGCGGGCGAAGCGAGAAAAATAACGGCTCCGGTCACGTCTACAGGTTCGCCGATGCGATGGAGCGCCGCGATGCGTTCGACTACGTCGGCGCGAAATGCCGGATCGGCCAGCGCGGGCTCGGTTCCAGGAGTGGCGATGAACGTGGGCGCGACGGTATTTACAGTGATGTTGTGCTTGCCCCACTCGACGGCCAGACACTTTGTGAGGTGAGAAATGGCGGCTTTTGTCATGCAATAGATGGGCTCGCCGGGCAACGCGACGGATCCTGCTTGTGAACCAAGATTGATGATGCGGCCGTGCTGCTGGCGGATCATGACGCGCCCTGCAGCCTGGCTGGCGAAGAATGTGCCTTTGAGGTTGACGGCGACGGTCGCGTCGAAGTCGCCTTCCGTATAATTTTCCGCAAGATTTTCCGGCGCGATGCCGGCGTTGTTGACGAGAATGTCCAGCCGTCCGAAGTCGGCAGCGGCTTGCTCCACGGCGCGAAAAATCTGATCGAGATGGGTTACGTCCATCTGCAGGGGCAGCGCTTTGCGGCCCATGCTTTCGATTTCTTTTACCAGGGTTCCGGCTGAGTTGATATCGCGCAGACCGAGCGCGACATCGGAGCCGGCATGCGCGAGGGCTAAAGAGATGGCGCGGCCCAATCCGCGGGCAGCGCCGGTGACCAGCGAAACTTGGCCGGTGAGACTGAAATCAGGAAATTTCACGGGAATCTCCTCGCGCGCGAAAATGGAAAAAGAGAAAGACAAGAACGAATGCGACGGAGGCTCCGATGGAGTCGAGGAAAGAGTCCCACGGAGAGGCCGTGCGGCTGACGACAAAGGCTTGGTGGATTTCATCCAGCGCGGAGTATCCGGCAGCGATGGAAAGAGCGACGAGGGCCCACGTCCAACGCCAGCCCTTGCGATCGCCACGCGCCCCGCGGAAGAGCAACAGATAGAAAACGAAGTACTCGGTGAAGTGAGCGGTCTTACGGATGAAATAATGGATTTCGCGGATTTGATGGCGGGAAAGCGAACGGAAAATCCAGCGGAGAACCGGCTCGATAATGGAGCCGGTGTGTGCCGCGGAAAAAGTGTCGGTGGAGAGCGTGAAAATAACTGCTGCCCAAAGCAGGGCCGGCCACCAGGAGCGAAGCCAGGCGGGAACGAGCGGGGCGCGCTGACGGATCTCGGCGAGTTCCGGGGCGGGGCGAGGATTGCGCCAGGGTTGTTCGGGCAAGAGAGACTTCTCCAGTCGAAATTTCGGTGGTTGAACTAAGCGGGCCGCTTCAGAAAGCGGCCCCTACAACGGCCGAGTCAATGAACTACTCCATGCGATAGTTCGGGGCTTCGCGAGTGATGACGACGTCGTGCACGTGAGATTCACGAAGTCCGGCAGCGGTGATGCGAACAAATTGGGCGCGCTCCGCGAGGTCCTTGAGCGAAGAAGCGCCAACGTAGCCCATACCGCTTTTGAGGCCACCGACCAGCTGGTCCGTGAGCGCACCGAGCGGACCTTTGTAAGCGACGCGGCCTTCGACGCCTTCGGGTACGGATTTCCCGCTGTCGCTCGCGTCTTGCACAACGGAATAGCGGTCTGAGCCAGCGTTCATCGCACCGATCGAACCCATTCCGCGATAGGACTTGAAGGTGCGGCCCTGATAGAGAATTGTTTCGCCCGGAGATTCTTCGGTGCCGGCAAAGAGGCTGCCGATCATCACGCAACCTGCGCCGGCAGCGATGGCTTTGGTGATGTCGCCGGAATATTTGATGCCGCCGTCGGCGATGATCGGAACGCCGGTGCCCTTTGCGGCGCGCGAGGCTTCGATGATGGCGGTGAGTTGCGGAACACCGGCGCCAGTGACGACGCGGGTGGTGCAGATAGACCCGGGGCCGATGCCGACTTTCAGACCATCAATGCCCAGCGCGATGAGATCTTTGGCGCCTTCGTAGGTGGCGACATTACCCGCAATGATTTGCATTTCAGGCAGGCGATGACGAATGGCTTTGATGGCCTCCATCACTTTCGCGGTGTGGCCGTGGGCGGTGTCGATGGCGAGGACGTCGGCTTTTGCTTTGGACATTTCGACGGCGCGTTCGAGAAAATCCCCGGTGGCGCCGACGGCGGCTCCGGCGAAAAGGCGGCCGTGATCGTCTTTTGATGCGCGAGGGTATTCAAGTTTTTTCTGAATGTCTTTTACGGTGATGAGGCCTTTGAGGTTGAAGTCCTGGTCAACGACGAGAAGTTTTTCGATGCGGTGCTTTTGCAGAATTTTTTCGGCTTCTTCGAGCGTGGTGCCTACGGGAACGGTGACAAGATTTTCTTTCGTCATGACGGCGTTGACGAGCTGCGAATGATTTTTTTCGAAGCGAAGGTCGCGATTGGTGAGGATTCCGGCGAGGCGGGAACCGCGGGTGACCGGCAGACCCGAGATGCGGTACTTGGTCATGATTTCGAGGGCCTGGCGAAGCGTGATGTCCGGCGAAATCGTGACGGGGTCAACGATCATGCCGGATTCGGAGCGTTTGACGCGGTCGACTTCTTCGCCCTGGCGGTCGATAGCCATATTGCGATGAATGATGCCGATGCCGCCCTGGCGCGAGATGGCGATCGCGAGGCGGGACTCCGTGACGGTGTCCATAGCCGCGGAAGCGAGTGGAATGGCGAGCTGGAGTTTCCGCGTGAAGTTCGTGCGCGTGGTTACTTCGTTGGGGAGGATGGAGGATTTGCCCGGGACGAGAAGAACATCGTCGAAGGTAAGGCCTTCTTGAATTGGACCGTCAATCATTCGAACCCCTTCGAGAAAATTAGCGCCATAAAAACAGCGCAGCCCGGCAGGTGGCCGCCGGGCCGTGAGTACAATTCATCGAATCGAAAAAATAAATCACTGTGAACTTATTATTGTAGGGGCGGGGCGAGATGCGGTCAAGTTTTGAGAGCCATTTTTTAGAAGGGCATAGACGGAGTTGAGGTAGGTGTTGAGTTCGCGGATGCGTGCCTTGTCGTGCGAACGGGCGAGCATGACTTGGAGGATGGGAGCGAGGAAGCGCCCGTATTTGACGAGGGTTGAGCGGTCGCCGGTGGAGAATGCCGTTTCCACGGCGTTTTCGGTTGCGGGCGTGACGATTTCTAGGCGGCCGACGAAGACGCGAGTGATGTTTGCGGGCGCGGGCGCGATGGTGAGCGGAAGGACTCGGTCTACGAACGGCCGGGGGACGATGTAGAAGAGGCGAGTGCCTTCTTCGAACCAGGAATCGTTCCAGGTTTGCAACATGGCGCCCGCTTCGTCGGGATAGAGACCATTCGCGATGAGAATTTGTTCGAGGTCATGAGAGAGAGACGCGAGGTTGGCGTCGAGGTCGGGTGCATCCACGACCGAGGAGTACTGAACAGAGCCGAGGATGCGGTAACCGAAGCGAGCGCCGCGGCGCTCGAACAGGATTGCTTGCGGGATTGCGGATTGAGTGCGATTCGAAACGAGAATTCTTCGGCCGTTTTGAAGAAGCGCGGTGACAGGCACGTCGAACGAAGAGACTCCGCGGTAGAAGAGGAATTTTTCCCGCTGCGGACCGGTGGGCGAGTTTACCGTCACCGAGGAGGCGGAAGTTTCGCGTGCGGCGTAGTAACGGCTTGCGGCGCTTTCTTTCGGAAAATTTTCTGTGCCAGTTGGATCCACGAGAATGGATTTCCAGAGCAGTTCGCCGTTCGTTACGTTCAGATCCGGGACTGGGTCGGAAAGTTGCTGCGGCGCCAGTGGCGTGAAGGCGTGCGGATACCACTCCGTGAGCAATCCCTTTGCGAATGAAACTTGAACGGAGACGGTTGTTTGGTGGGTTGCGTAGAAATAGAGGACCGGTGTTTCCATGCGCACGGTGCCTTGCAGGCCACCCTTGAATTGATTGTTGCGGAGGTGCTCGACGAAGCCGGGCAGATCGTCGCGTTCGGCTTGTGGCGACCAGACAACGGCTTTGCCTTTGGCGCCAGCGATTGAGGTGAATGTGCCCCACTCGTGAACGGAGAGGCCGGAGTCCGCCGGCGGCTCTTGCGAGCGACCGGCGGAGAGGAAACAACAGAGAGAGGCGACGGCTACGAGCAAGGGGCGCTTCATGGCACTACTCCTTGTCCGTTTTGGCGGCCATCTTGGTGCGGGTGATCATTGCGGAAAGCGTTTCGCTCTGTGCGCCGAGAAAATGGGCGGAAAGATTGCGGGCGAGCAAAGGATCGCTTTTTGCGCCGGCGATGGCTTTTTCCGCGTGTTCCTGACCGTTGAGCGATGCATTGCCAACGGAGATTAGCGCAGCGGCAAATTCCATTTGGGGATCGCTTCCGCGGCGCTGAAGTGCAAGTTGCACGAGCGCGTAACCGTCGAATCGCTGCGCAGGGTTATTTTCGCTGCCCAGCCACTGCTTGTACGCTTCTGCCAGATAGCCGGCGTCAAAAATGGCGAGGGCATTAGGTGGCGCGGATGGCGCGGCGGATTTCGTTAGTTCGGCACGCGCGATGAGGCGAGTGATGAGCTGCTTTGCGGCGAGAGGATCTTTGCGCGCGTAGAGGGTGGCGCGGCGCAGAGTTTCCATGTGGACGAGAGTGACGTTGCTGGAGTCCAGGATGGCGAGGGTGTCGGATGCGAGTTTCGAGGTGTCGTAATTTTCGCTGCCGCTGAGATTCCAATCGTGGCTGATCCAGGGCAGGGAATTTGCTCCGTCGATTTCGAAGGGATGGCAAATGAGCGGGGGGCCAGCGAGGGCGACAGCGGAGAGCAGCGACAACGAGAAAATTGTTGCAAGCACAAAGCGTTGCGTGGTGCGGTTGATCGGTTTCATTCGATTCTCCTGCAGAAAAATCTGCGTTCAGTTCGAAAGACGGATTGCAGATGCGGAGTGTTAACGGGCTTGTTTGGGCACGGCTTGTTTTTTCTGGAGAGATTGCGCGCTCGATGGCATGGCGCGGTCCGGCGTTTGTTCCCAGAAGCGCCAGATCGAAATGTCGCCGAGGTCGAGGGCGTTCCACCAGAGATCGAGTTGCCGTTGATCGAGGCGGAGAATTCCTTCGCGCGTGACTCCGGAAGGCGGAGGAACGAGAGTGGAGAAGCGCCTAAAAACTCTTTCGCGGTCTGCGGCTTGCGTACGGGAAAGCAGATGCCAGAGGGACAGCGCGTCATCTTTGCGGGCTTCTGAGAGAACGATTTGCAATGTGGCGGTGCGGGATTCCGGAGTGAGACTGCCGAAATCGAGTTCGGCGAGCGCAGTGCGGAAGGGTTCGGTTGCATCTTCGAAATACGGCGTGCCGGGGCCGAGGGTGCGGTGAGTCGGGCAGACTGCGCCGGCCGGGATGAAGGAATCGTGGCCATTCGAATGGAAGCCGACCCAGCCGAGCGTTGTGCGGAGAAGTCCTGAGCCGTCGGGCGAGACGTGCAGGGTGTAGGCGCAGCCGAGGTCGACGGCGGTTGCGCTCGGGGTGTCCACGACAAATTCGCCGGGCGGCGCCCAGATCGCAGCGTGGATGGTGCCCTCTTCGAGCGAGATGCGTTTGCGGTCGTGCATGGTTTGGAGAAGGCGGACGCGAGTGCCGGGGTCGACCTGGATTTCACCGATTTCGGCAACGGTGACGGTCGCGCTTGAAGTCGAGTTGGTGACGAGGAGTTCGCCGACTTCGAGTTTGGCTTTTGCGCCGACAACTTGGATGGAATGCTTGCCGACGAGCGGAGCGCCTTCGAGGCGAGTAACCTCCCATCCCGGTCGAGGCGCCACCGAAGGAACCGGGCGCATCACGAGAAATAAAATTGCGGCGGTGCATGCGGCCATAGCCGCGAAGGCGGCGAATCGGCGCGGCCACAGGTTTTGCAAAGCAGGGAAGAATGGCCTTGTTTCAGCGGCCGGAAAAACGATCGGAAAAGTTGGCGCTTCGCCGCGGTGACGGAACACGGCGAGCGATTTCTCGAGACGCTGTACTTCCGGGTCGGGCTCGCCGGAACCGTCCCAGAGATACGGATCGTTGAATTCTTCGCCGGGTGTCTTGCGGGTGCTCATAATTTCTCCGCCGATGGGCCACTGCCGCCGAGATTCAGGGCTTGCCGCAACCGTTGCATGCCGCGATGCAGATTGACGCGGACCGATCCGTGCGTGAGGCCGGTGCGCGCGGCGATTTCTGGTCCGGTCATTCCTTCGACGAGACGAAGGATGAGCGTCTCGCGGTACGAATCCGGCAAACTGCGAATCGCTTCGAGGATGGCGTGGGCTTCGGCGCGGTCCGCTGTGCTGCCGCCGCGGCTTGCGGGCTCATTTTGTGGTTCGTCGTCGAGTTGGTCAGTAGGCGAGCGCGACTCGCGGAAAAAATCGACGGCGCGATTACGCGCGATTGCAGCGATCCATCCTCCAAAGTGATCCGCCTCGCGCAGCGAATGGATGTGCGGCATGGCACGGACAAAAACGTCTTGCACAAGGTCCTCGACGGCTGTCGGCGGTACGCGGCTCAACAGAATGCCGTGGACCATGCCCGCGTGCCGCTCGTACAAATGTCCGAACGCGGCGCGATTGCCGGCTTGCGCAGCGTGGACGAGTTCTTCGTCCGAACAATCACGCGAAGCGCCGGGATTCACGGCACCGCGATCCGCGAACGAGAGTTGCAGTTTGAGCGGCGTTGCCACGGTGCGGCCATTTCGCTCCTGAAACAACTTCCATGGTATAGACGGGGAAAGCGGCCAGGTGTTAACGATACGCCTAAATTGCCCGTTTGCAGCAACTTGCCCGACGCAAGCGGCTCCATTAGAGTGCAAAGATGAGCTCTTTCGGATCCGATTTCCAGCCCCATCCGCTGTTGAAGAATGGGCATTTGATGACGATTGCCTCGGCGTGGTGGGCGAGGACGTTCGCGCTGCCCGCGGCGGAAGAGCGGCTGTTTGCGGTGGATGCGGAGTCGAAGATTTTGGGTCATTGCCATTGGCAGCCTGGAGAGCGACACGACGCTCCGGTCATTGCGCTGGTGCATGGACTCGAAGGCTCGAGCGATTCGAATTACATGCGGGGAATTGGGGAGAAGGCCTGGGCGGCGGGATTTCATGTGGTGCGGCTGAACCAGCGGAATTGCGGCGGGACTGAACTGCTGACGCCGACGCTTTATAACTCAGGGATGAGCGGCGATTATAGCGCGGTACTGGAAGAGTTGGCGAAGGGTGACGGATTCGAAAAGATATTTTTTGCTGGATATTCGATGGGTGGAAATCTCGTCACGAAAATGGCGGGTGAGTTTGGTGAGAGCGCGCCGAGGCAGCTGCGCGGTGTGTGCGCCGTGTGTCCTGCGATGGATTTGGCGGCTTGCGCGGATGACCTCGATCGATGGGACAACTATTTTTACCAGGCGCGCTTTGTCCGTGGATTGTTGAAGCGGTACGCGCGGAAAGCGGAATTGTTTCCGCAGCGGTATGCGAAGAATGGATTTGGGTCGATTCGAACCGTCCGTGAATTTGACGATGCAATTACCGCGCCGAGTTTTGGGTTCAAGGATGCTCAGGCCTATTACGAGAGCGCCGGGGCGAAGAAGGTCGTCGGACAGATTCGCGTGCCGTATGTTTTGATCACGGCGCAGGACGATCCGTTCGTGCCGTACGAGGCGCTTCGTGCGTCGGGCGTGGAGCGGAATCCGGCGATACGGTTTGTCGCGCCGGAGCATGGCGGGCATTGCGGATTCGTTTCGCGACACAGTGGGCCTGAGAGATTTTGGGCGGAGTCGCGCGTAGTGGACTTTTGCGTGGAGCAGCTGAAAAGCTGATGCGCGATTCCCGGCTTGATTAGCCGAACGGTTTTTCGAGCGACGATTGAAAGCTGGGGCTGAGGATTCGCGCCCGGCCGCCGTCGGTGATCGCCATGTCGTCCTCGCAGCGGATTCCAAATTCGCCGGGGATGTAGATGCCGGGCTCGTTGGAGAAAGTCATGCCCGGCGCGAGGACGGTTTTGCTGCCGCGCACCAAATAAGGATGCTCGTGCCCGTCGAGGCCGATGCCATGGCCGAGGCGATGTGTGAAGAATTTGTAATCAGGGCCGAAGCCGCCCGACGCGATGACGGCGCGGGCTGCGTCATCAACCGAACCGGAGAGTTGTCCTTTGCGCGCGGCATCGAGCGCGGCATTTTGCGCGCCACGCACAAGATCGTATGCGCGCAACATCTTGTCGGACGGCTTGCCGAAAATCGCCGTGCGCGTGATGTCCGATGAGTAGCCTTCCAGTTTGCAGCCGCCATCGATGAGCACGACGTCGCCTTCCTTAAGCGATTTCGGCTTGATCGTGCCGTGCGGGAGCGCAGCGGACTCGCCAAAGAGAACCAGCGCGTCGCCACGCAAATTCATTTTAGAGAAACCGGCCTCGATGAGCGCGCTGACCTCCGATTGCGTGATGCCGGCCCGCAGGGAAGAGAAGACCGCTCGAAATACGTCGCAAGTGGCTTCGCAAGCCAGGCGCATGAGCTCGAGTTCATGCGCAGACTTGACGGCTCGGCAGCCGATCGTGACGGGATCGGCCGAAGCGCATTCGAACGAGGGCGCCGCGGAACGGAAATAGTCGAAGAATGTAAAGAACGTGGTTTCGTCGATGGCGACGCGGCCCGCGCGGATGCCGCGATCCGCGAGCGCCTGAGCGGCGAGTTTGGTTGGGCTTTCGTCTTCCTGCCAGACGCGGACTTCGGCGGGAAAGCGAAGCTGCTCGCGAAGGCGGCCCTCTTCGAAGGCAGGGCAAACGAAGAGCGGCTCGCCAGTGCGGGGCAGGAGTAACGCGAGAAGCCGCTCGCTGGGCCACCAGCGAAGGCCCGTGAAGTAATAGAGTGAAGTGCCCGGCGTAACGAACAGCGCCTCGAATTTTGGCGAGAGATCAGACATCAGCTGCTGCGCTCCCTCCAGACGCGCGCGGAATTCGTCGCTGGAGATAGGCGTGGCGCGGGAGCCGAGGGGCTTCAGCGATGAGAATGGGGAAGGCAGCGGTGAGGCGTCTTGCCCAGTTGGCGTATGACCGGAGAGGAAAGACGCGGTTCCCAGAGCGGCGGCTCCCAGAAAAGTGCGACGGCTGGGGTTCCGCGTATTAGGGTACGTTTTCATAGCCGTAGAGAGTGCGCCGGTAGATGACGCGTGTCAAATGGATAGGTACAAATTTGGCTGGCAACGGGGATCGCGCCGTTCGCAGACAACGCTAAGTCTTGAACGAGGGGAGCCCGGCGTGTGCCAATGCGTGAATTTGACCAAAATATAGAAAACTGTAGATAGGTATGCCCGAATGGATGCGGTTCGGCCGTTTCTAAGGAATTTATATATTATTTAGATATAAAGTGTTGATTTATTTGAACTTAATTGTAGATGACTTTGTGTCGCTGAATCATAAATTTGGCGACCGGATTGCACTCTTGGAGTCGTCCTTAGGTCGGTTACTCGACAGTTCCTTCAATTTAGAAGAAAAATTTGGGAGGGGTAAAGTGAAACAGGGGTATCGCAACCTCGCTTTGTTGGTCGCGGCCGTTGTGCTGGTACTAGGCTTGGTTTCAGTAGGCCAAGCGTCGGCACAGGTCATCAGTGGCGACCTGGTAGGAACGGTTTTTGATAAGACTGGCGCTGTGGTTCCGAACGCCAGCGTGGAAGCAGTAAACGCTGCGACCGGCGCCAAGTATCCGGCGACAGCGGACGCAGCAGGCGACTATCGAATCTCGAACTTGCCCGTCGGCGTGTACAACGTTTCGGCTTCGGCTTCGAACTTTGCCAAGACGACGGTCAATGGATTCAAGGTGGAGCTTAACAAGACAAGCACTCTTTCGATTACGCTCGAGATTAAGGGTGCGGTAACGTCGATCGAAGTTTCGGGCGCCGCAGTTGCGCTGGACACAACGACGGCGACTGTGTCCAATACGTTCGAGTCGCGACTGAGCACGGAATTGCCTGCGGCTACGACTGGCTCCGGCGTTCTGAACCTTTCTCTCTTGAGCTCGGGTGTTGCGAGCAGCGGCGGCGTTGGCGCCGGCAGCGGCCCCAGCGTTGGCGGCCAGCGTCCGCGCAACAACAACTTCACGATCGAAGGCGTCGACAATAACAGCAAGTCCGTCACGGGACCGCTGGTCACGATCCCGAACGACGCGGTCGAAGAATTCTCCGTTCTGCAGAACCAGTATTCACCGGAATTTGGCCACTCTTCGGGCGGCCAGTTCAACACGATTATCAAGAGCGGCACCAACGCGATCCATGGCGGAGCGTATCTCTATTCGCGCAACCGCAATTTTGATGCGGTGGACGTTTCGCTGAAGAATCAGGGCATCACTTCGAACCCGCGCTTTGATAACAATAGAATGGGCGGCGATGTCGGCGGTCCGGTTCTTAAGAATAAACTCTTCTACTTTGGAACGCTTGAGTACAACCCAGTGGGCCAGGCTAGCGTTTCCGCGTCGGCGTTGTGTGCGCCAACTGCAGGAGGGTATACAACGCTTGCTTCTATCTCGGGAGTTAGCGCGGCTAATCTTGGAATCTTGAAACAGTTCGCTGGCACGGCGGCCGCGGCCGACTGCCCAACCGGTAGCCAGATTTCTATTGGTGACCCATCCTCACCGACTGGATCAACGCCCGTTGATGTAGGGATTATTCCCGTACAGGCACCGAACTTTACGAACAACTGGGCCGTTCTCGGTAGCATGGACTACAACGTTTCGACGAGTGACCAAGTCCGCGGTCGGTACATCTACAATCGAGCCGTCGGTTTGGACTTTAGCCCGAGCTTGCCGGTTTTCTTCACTCCACTTCCGACTAAGAACCACCTGGTGACGATCAACGAATATCACACGTTTCGGCCGAACCTGACGAATGAGTTTCGCGTCGGTTACAACCGCTTCACGCAAGTCATTGATACGGGAAACTTTTCCTTCCCCGGATTGGACAGCTTCCCGAACCTGGAATTTTTTGACATAAACCTCCAGCTCGGTCCCGATCCGAACGGCCCGCAATTCACGATTCAAAATCTCTATCAGATGGCGGATGCGCTCACCTGGACCAAGGGTCATCACACATGGAAGTTTGGTGTGGAAGGCCGGAAGTACATTTCGCCACAGTCCTTCACGCAGCGTTCACGCGGCGACTACGACTACATAACTCTGGACCTTTTCTTGCGCGACCAGACGCCAGACTTTTTGGCAGAGCGTAGTTTGGGCAATCCGGTTTACTATGGCGACCAATCGGCGGTTTACTTTTTCGTGAACGACGAATGGCGCATTCGCCCGAACCTGACGGTTAACCTCGGTGTGCGGTACGAGTACACGACGATTCAAACGGGCGAAAAGCTCCAATCTCTCAACCAGGCAGCAACCGTCCCTGGGCTGATTGATTTTGGGAATCCCAAGGCTCCGACGAATAATTGGGGACCGCGCATCGGCGTAGCGTATTCTCCGGGCACCAGCGGCCGTACTTCCATCCGCGCTGGCGCTGCCATCTCTTATGACATTCTCTACGACAACCTTGGGATTCTGTCCTTGCCTCCACAATTGAGCGGCACGGTTGATTGCACGCCCTATGTGACAAACCCCGACCCAGGGTGCCCCGTCAATGGGAACTTCCTTGGTGCAGGTGGCATTCCTCCGACTACGGGTATCGTCACGTTTCCGGACGTCGCCTCGCAGCGTGCAGCGACCGCGAACCACGTTTTTGTCAATCAACTTTCTCCAAAATCAATCAGCTGGATGTTGGGTGTCCAGCACACATTCTGGAAGGACTACACGGTTGAAGTTCGCTACTTGGGTACGCGTGGCATTCACCTCGACACCCAGGAGCGTATCAACCGCCAGCCTAAGACTTCGTCTACCGAATTCTTGCCTACTTACTTCACAGCTCCGGATCAGGCAACTCTAGATGGTTTGAGCACTTCACTCGCCGACATCAACGCGAATACCAGCTTTGTTCCGGCGTTCACTACGGCGGGCTTCGCCAAATCGTTGGTTCAGTTCACCCCCAATGGCGACTCCATTTATCACGGCTTGGCGACGCAAATTACCAAACGGATGAGTCAGGGTCTTCAGTTTATCGGCTCCTATACTTGGAGCCACACAATTGACAACAGTACAGCGGACGTTTTCTCGACGGTGCTTACTCCACGCCGTGGGCAGGACTTCCAAAACATTGCAGCCGATCGTTCCAATTCGGCTCTGGATCGCCGTCACCGCTTTTCGCTCGCGTTGCTCTACGATGTGCCCTATTTCCAACACAACAGCAATTGGGCTGTGAAAAACGTGATTGGAAACTGGGAACTCGCTCCGGTTTATACTTTTCAAACCGGTGAATGGGCAACCGTCGAAAGCAACACCGACGTGAATCTTAACGGTGACGCAGCGGGAGACCGAACCATACTCAATCCTGCGGGAATTGCGGGTACCGGCACGGGATCAAGCCCTCTCTGCACTAGCTCGCTTCCTTCGTTTGCAAGTTGCGGAGAAAACGACTTCGATTCAACAGTCGGGCCCCCAGGTCCGGGAAACTTTGACTCTAGGCCGTTCATTGTTGCGTACAAAGCGAATAGTTCGACAGCACAATATGTACGCGCCAGCGCTGGAGCCCGCCCGGATGTAGGTCGCAATACGTTGCTCACACGTCCGATCAACAACTTCGACGTAACCGCCGTGAAGCGAATCTCCATCACGGAGCGGTTCAAGGTTGAATTTTCGGCGAACGCGTTCAACGTCCTCAACCACCCGCAATTTATTCCCGGATTGTTGAATGACGTTGCCTCGTTCGGCATCACAGCTACCGGTGTCTCTAACTACTTACAGCCTAACACTGGGGTTTTCAACAAGCCGGATCAGACCTTCCCCAGCAACGCGCGTACGCTGCAACTGGGCCTGAAGTTTAAGTTCTAAGAATCTTCCCATGGTCCGTGTTTGGGCCACGGCATTCGAAAGGCGCTCTGAAGTTCGGAGCGCCTTTCGCTTTTTTGTACCTAGTGTCGTTCGGACGTCCCCTTTGAGCTCTGTGAGTGGATCATCGCCGGCCGGTATTGGCGGTCGCGGCAACCCCATGGCAATGCGACTCAGGAACTGCGCAGCGTGCGAGGCACAGCAGGATTCGTAAGCATCGGGTAGTCTGTGGTTAAGCGAGTCGCCCGTAGGAAAAGTGGGAAAGAACAGGAAGAACAGTTTGACCGAGAAACGTGAAAGCTACTCCATCCTCACCGCAAAAATATCCTTGCCTTCAATCTTAACTTCGATGCCGAGCGGCGGTCGCAAATCGGAGCCTTGCACGATCGCGCCTCGAACCCAGACGTTGCCCGGCAAATTGGTCATCTTCGTGGGGTCGAAGACGCTGTGGCTGCATGGGTTGCCGACCATTGGGTGCCTCGCCGCAGTGTAGCCATACTCGCCCCTTAGCTTCGCCAAGTCGCTCACAAGCTCAATCTGGCAATTGCCGTACGCCGCTTTCAAGGCGAACGCCCAGTATCCGGCTGGCTGGCTGGCTGAGCCGCCCGGCAACCGCAACAACAGCGCAGGAGTTCTTTCGCCACTAAGGGCGTCCCGATAGTCGAAGTTTGTCGCCGACCACGGTTTCGTCATCATGTCCACAGTGGCGATGCCGCGCATGGGAGGCGGCGATGGAGGGGGATTACCAAGGTCCGGAGCCGGTACTTCCACTTGGGAGGATGCGTCGGACGGTGCCGCTGCATTTCGGCGCGAGTGGCTGAATATGCTGCCCGCCGCCACAATCACGACCAAAACAGCGACAAGCCCGCCAACAATCTTTAACGGCGCTGCCGCGTTGCTCGGCGGTTTGGCCCCGCCCGCAACTCCAGGAATGGTGGGCATTTCCGCCTTGAAGCGGTCGTCAGGGGCTGGGGGCTGGTCGGCCATGAACTTAGAGCTCCAAAGCGGCGATTTGCTGTGTGGCGATGACCCAACTGCGTCTACGAGCCCAAGGCGCCAGCTTCCTTCATTGTATGTCCACCGCGACGCAGGAGCAACGACAGAGAAGCGGCGACGGCTTTTGAGAGAGCACGCGAACGTCCTCAGGTTCACCTGCCGGTCAATTCCCCTAGTGAATCGTATTAGTCATAAGGCGACAAACGTCACTACAAGGCTTGTCTCTCGCCGCGATACGTCCTACTGTGATGAGTACCGAGGGAAAGACTCGCCTTCCCTCGTACATCTATGAGTGGCGACACCAGAGCAGCCGCGCGCCAGTTCGTGCGCAGCCTGAACATTTTGCTTAAGTTCGCGCGTCTGTACGAATTCGGACACGTACGGACCGCTGCGCAATTTGAAACGACATGGAAAGAGTTGCGTACAGCTCTCGATGAGAGCAGCGACAGCGGTTTGCTACTTGGCGCGTCGGGACCGCAAATTTTATTGGACGGGGTCCCTTTGGGAGCCGCAGCAGCCGAACGCAGCTTTGCGCAATTGCTCTCTTCGGCGGGCATCGCGAGTATTCACTTCTCTTCCAATCTGGCGCAACCGCAGTTCGCGCGTTTCGTGCGTGCATTTCCCACCGGCAATGCGAAACCGACTTCTCTTGCTGAACAACTGAAATCCGCGCTCGCTGGCGACACCAGCATCAAGGTCAACGAGATTCGCTATATCGCTGAAGATTCTTCTGTAGCCGGCGTGAAAGTCGCGGCGCAGTTGACTGCGAAAGTTCTTGGAGCGCATGGCGACAAGTTCAAAGACTTTCTCGATGATCCGAATAAATTGCTGCAGATGATTCTTGCCGCCGAAAGCACTCGCGGCGGCGGTGGCGGCGGAGTCGGTGGTGGCGGTGGTCCGGGTTTTGGCGGCGGCGGTGGAGTTCCGGGAGGCGCAGGATCCGGCACTGGCGGTCCGGCTGGCGGTGGCAGTGGACTGACCGCCGTGACCGGCACAGGTCCGGGCGGAAGCCTCTGGGAAACGGGCTCGGGAAGTGGCCCTGGTGGCGGAGGCGGCAACACAGGGACTGGGACTGGTCCGGGTGGCAGCGCTGGCGGAACCGGCGGCGGATCTGGCTCCGGAGGTTGGGGACAGTCGAGTGGCAGTCCAGGAAGTGGCGGGACTGGCACGGGAAGCGGGACAGGGTCAGCGGCAGGCGGGGGAGCGTCCGCTGGGGACGGCAGAGCCACGAAATGGCTTTCTGCCTCATCGTTGTTACATGGCGCGGCCGCTGGCGGAGGACCGGGGAGCGGCGCACCTGGCGGTCCTGGCGGCCAATATGCCGTCGCAGAAGATGACGTCCGCTCGATGTTGACTTTATTTGCGCAGCTCGGAAAATCGCGGCGCGATTCCGATTCGAAGATGGACGCGCCAACGTTCCAATCGCGGCTGAGTGCGCTGCCGGTGCGGGCACAATTCACTTTGCAGCAGGCTCTCGCCGGACTTGCAGCGCAAGCTCCAAATGAATCGCCGGACAAACCGATGTTGTTGAAACTGGCGGAACACGTCGCGATTCGTTTTGCGCTGGACAGTTACGAACGTGGCGAACTGCGCGTGAACGCGGTCAAGCAGCTGCTGGACCGCATGAACACCGAAATTGAGGCGCTGCGAAAAATTTTGGGCCAACAGCAGGAGCAGATGGCCTCGGCAGGAATATCGCTGCAGAACTACACGGAACTGCTCGACCAGGAGTTCTGGGCGCAGGTTCCGGAAGAGAACAAGAAAGAAGTCTTGTGTTCGGATGAGTCGTGGTGCGTGCCGCCGCGCAACGTGCGTGGATTTTTGGAAGAGATGCTGCGTCGCGGCGAATTGAAAACCGTAAACGAAATTTTGATGAAGTATGCCGGTTGCATCGGCCTCGAAGCTCCGGAAGCGCGGCGAACCACTGCGATTGGGTTGGGCGAATTGGCGGAGCTGTATGGAAGCGGCGACGGCAGCGCGTTGATCGAAGCGATCAGACGGGTGGGAAATCAACTGGCATCCGAGCGCGAGCCGGAGTTGCAGACCCTCGTCAGCGCGGCCTTCGTGCGGTTAAGCCAGGAAGCGGCTTCGAAGCGGTGCTATCCGGCCATGCAGCAAGCGCTGGCCTCGCTCGATAGCGTGGAGGCCCAGCGCCCGGGTTCAACACAAAGCTTGCGGCCGAGGATCGGCGCGGAAGATCGCATCCCGGAGTTTGTGGAGGAATCGATCCGTACCGGGCACATTGCGGACGGCCTGTTGGATATTTTGACTTTGATGCCGAAAGCGACTGTTAACTACGTGATGAATCGCTTTGGGCACTCGGGCTTCCGGGAAGACTGCGACTTGCTTGTGCAAATGGTCAAGCAACTGGGTGAAGATGCCATCAATCAGTTGCTGGATGTTTTGCAATCATCGCCGGCCACGGAAGCGGCGGAAGCGATTGGGATTTTGAGTCAACTCGCACCGGAACAGGTGAGCCGAATTTTGCCGGTGCGGCTCTCGCAATGGCCGCGCTCCGCGCACGATCGAACAGTGCGGCAATTGTCCGCCGCGCCGCCCGAACATCGCGCGGCGCTGCTGGTCACGCTTTACGATTCACTCGATTTGCTGATTCGGCCCCTTGCGATGGATGAGATGGGCATGAGTGGCAGCCACGAATGCATCCCCAAGCTGATTGAAATTGCGGAAAGCGAAGCGAATTCGGGTTACATCCGGCTGAAGGCCGTGGAAGCGCTGGGCCGGCTGAAAGCCACCGCCGCGACGCATTTGCTGGTGCATTTTCTCGATGCAAGGCAAGTGTGGCGCTGGGAATATGCCGCTGAACTTCGCGTGGCGGCAGCGCAGGCTTATTCACGCATCGATCCAGTCGTTGCGATGGAAAAAATTGCGGCAGGCGGCATCGACCGCAAGGAACTAGTTCTGGCACCAACCGATCCGGAAGGCAGTGTTTCGGTAATTCGGCAGAGGCGTTATGCCCGATTGAAGCTGTCGAAGAATCTGACTTTTTATACGACGAATCTCCGCGAAAATTTCAAGCTCGTCGTACCGGAATTGAATCTCGGCGGAGGTATTGGCGCCGGTGATCGCCACCTGGCGCCGGGTTCTCTGCTGGCTCTGAAATTGACGTCCGGTGTTCGCAGCATCAAGGCGCAGGCAATCGTACGCGGCGCGCGCCCCTCGGCGATGGCATTTGAGTTCGTGGATATGGATTTAGAAGACCGCGCGAGGCTCCGCCGCCTTTTGTTGGATCTCGGAGGATTGCCTCAAATGGCGAGTCCCGGAAATCGGACTCGTCGCCGCGGCCGCATTACGATCGCAAAAACGTAGTTCGTTTCACGCGACATTCCCAAGCCTGCAAAGTTTGACCTGTCCATTTGGGCAGGTTCCTTCGTGCAATTGCGCACTTGCGACGTTGCGCACATGGGACCTCTGTACCATTGCTGCGTCACTCGAGCGGAACTAGCGTACTAGAGGAGGAGTCCGGGGCGTGCTTTCCCCCGCCACTAAACATGGCACCGGATCCAAAACTTACCGCGGGACGGGCTTTCGTGAGAAGCCTGAACATCCTGCTGAAGTTTGCCCGTCTTTATGGCTACGATCACGCCCGTACCGTGGATCAACTTGCCACTGCGTGCAGTGAACTGCGGCAAGCGGTTCCGCCAGGGTCCGACGCGACGCTTTTGCTCGGAGCGAGCGGAGCGCAGTTGCTTCTGGATGGCGTGCCGCTCGAAGGATCGCCAGCGGAAAAACAGTTCGCCCAGTTGCTTTCCGCCGCCGGGCTCGCCAGCGTGCAATTTCTATCCTGCGTAACTCCCGAAGAGATCGCAAAGTTTGCAAAGGCATTTCCCGCTGGAAGGGCCAAGCCGTCGGAACTGGCCCAGCAATTGAAGATTGCGATGGAAGGCGTGCAAGGCATTCGCGTGAATGAGGTGTGCTTTGTTGCGACCGACTCACGGTTGAAAGACGCGACGAGCGTTGCAGCGCAGCTCGCTGCTGCTTCGATCGGCGACGACAAAGATCAGTTCAAGCAATTGCTGAATGATCCCCAGAAACTCCTGGAGTTGATCGCCGCCGCCGAAGGCACCAAAGGCAGACTCACGGGGCAGGAAACGGGCGAAACGTCTCCTGGCGGTCCGGTAGAGACCGAGTTCCCGCAGTCTGCCGGGTCCAGTGGGTCAGCATACTCGGGCGAACGCCCTGTCACGTACGCAACGTCGGGAAGCGATATCGGTCCCGTCGAAACGGATCTGCAGGCGCCAACCACAGGGCCTTCCGATTCAACTGGGCCGGGCGGTAGCGGTAGCGGCACGGGCGGCGGTAATTTCGGAGTTTTGGGCGGTCGTGGAATGGGATTTGGAAATGTGGCAGGCGGCGGTAGGGGCGGCGCGCCGGTCCGCGTAAGCAGCGTCTCGCGACAGGGAACCCCCTTGCGTCCCGGAGAAGTATCGGAAGAAGAAATCTTCAAGATTCTCAGCGCGTTGACAACTTTCGGGGGAGCAAATTCGGGGCAGGCAGGTTTGGCTGGATCCGCCGAATTTCAAACGCAGGTGTCAGAACTGCCGGAGAAGGCGCAAGTTACGCTCCGCGACGCGCTCGCGACGATTGCGGCGCGCTCACCCGGAGCGATGACAGACCAATCTGTGCTCGTTCGCCTGGCCGAACACCTCGCCATTCGCTTCGCGCTGGAGCGTTACGAAAAAGGTGAGGTTAAAGTGAACGCGGTCCGGCAAATGCTGGACCGGATGAATCAGGAGATCGAGAACCTGCGAAAAATTCTCGGTACGCACGAAGAGAAGATGACCGAAGCGGGTCTTTTCGCGGAGACTCACAGAGAGATTCTTGACCGGCAATTCTGGGCCGCGGTTCCTGAAGCAGGGAAGCGCGCGGTGCTCATGTCCAATGAAGCGTGGTGCATACCGGCGAGAAATGTGCAGTCGTACGTCCTCGACTTGATCAAGCGCGGAGAAATTGCCGACGCCAACAACATATTGGAGAACTACGCTTCGTGCGCAGAGAGCGATGACGCTGATGCCAGAAAGCGGACAGCGGTAGGGTTGTCGCAGCTCGCGGAGTTGTACGCAAAGGGCGATCCGCGGTTGCTTAGCCATGCGTTGCGCAGTCTGGGTATCCGATTGAGCGTCGAACAAGACGCGGAGTTGCAGAGCTTCGTCAGCGCTGCCTTTGTCCGGTTATGCCAGGAAGCGGCGACGCACCGTTGCTTCGGCGCGATGGAACAAGCGCTGGATTTGGTAATGGGCGTCGAAACGCAGAGGCCGGGAATCGCACGGGACCTTCGCGCAAAGATGGGCATCGAGCAGCGTGTTCCGGAATTTGTGGAAGAAGCGTTGCGAGCACAAAAGGTCGCTTCCGGGTTAGCGAAGGTATTGCGGCTGTTGCCGCAGCAGGCGATCGAAAATTTGGCCGCTCGATTCAATCGCTGCCAGTTGCGAGAGGATGCAGAGCACGTCGCAAATCTAGCGCAGGACCTCGGCGAGGAAGTCGTTCAATTCCTTAGGAGCGGAGTTCGCGGAGGAACGATCACGGAGTCGGTGGAGATGCTTGGCCTTCTGTGCCGCCTTGATCCGCAGGCGGTTGAAGTCTTTCTTCCTTCCCGGGTAAAGAATTTTCCGCGCGCGGCACAGGATCGCACCGTCCGTCAAGTTTCGGCGAGCGGTGCTCCGTCGCGGTGCGCCATTCTTCTGAAACTTCTGGATCACGTGGAGCCAATTCTGATGCCGCTGGTCGTAGACGAAATCGGCGTCACCGGTGACCGTGAGGCCATTGGCAGGCTTCTGACGATTGTGGATGGCGATTTGCCGACCGGGGGCGGTCCGTTTCTTCAAGTCAAGGCGATCGAGGCGATCGGCCGGATTCACGCGCCGGAGTCGGCGCGCTCTTTGATGCGCATTCTCGAGGCACGCAAAGTGTTTGGTTGGCTGCACCCGCAGGAATTGCGCATCGCCGCTTTGCAGGCGCTGGAAAAACTGAGCCCGGAACTTGCCGCACAATATCGCGCCAACAGCGGCCTCGACGAAGTCGATTTGTCGCTGCCTCCGCTGGACGTGCCTGCGAACAGCAAATTTGTCCGCCAGCGGCGCCATACGCGCGTTCGTTTGCGCAAGCCCGTGACAGCCGTCAGCACAAATCTGAAAGAGAATTGCCGGTTTGAAATCAAGACGGCTAGCCTTGGCGGCGGAATCGCGACGATTGACAGGCATATGCACCCCGGCACTCCGGTGCAAATGAAATTTCAATTGGGTTTGCGAACCTTGCAGGCCACCGCTGTGCTTCGCGATTACCGCGCGCAGGATATGGCTTTCGAATTCGTGGATATGTCGCTCGACGAGCGGTCCAAATTCCGCCGCATCCTTGCGGACAGTGTTTCCGGCGCCCCGGCCGATGTGCAATCCGGCGCGGCCGCTACTGACCCCGCGGAAAAACCATAAAAACGGCGCAATTCTGCCGAACAGGCTGCTCCGCCATTCCCGGTTGGCGTGCTGGTGCCTAAACCGCTAAAATAAGAGGTTGCGCTAGCGGCGACAGGCCTTCCTGACGTTACGTTGCGCGTCTGTACGCATCTAAACTTTAAGCTTGGGCTCTAAGAAACGGCGACTCGTTCATGGATGTAGCCAAAATAATGGATAGCGTTCTGGCCCGGTTTATCGGGACCAAGCACGAGCGCGACATCAAGAAACTTCAGCCAACCGTGGCGGCGATCAACGCGCTTGAGGACGAAATTAAGCGGCTTACGGACGACGAATTGAAAACCCGCTTTGCGTCGTTGAAGGCTGAAGTGACCGAACGATTGAAGGATGCCGACCCGGCCGAGTCTTCTTATAAGGATGCGTTGCGAGCCGCACTCGACCCGGTTATTCCTCCGGCGTTTGCATTGGCGCGCGAAGCAGGCCGCCGCTTTTTGAACATGCGGCACTTCGATGTGCAGCTTATTGGCGGACTCGTTCTGCACGACGGGAAAATTTCCGAAATGAAAACGGGCGAAGGCAAGACGCTCGTCGCGACGCTTCCGGCGGTCTTGAATTCGCTCGCCGGCCGCGGCGTCCACATCGTCACCGTGAACGACTACCTGGCTCGCCGCGACGCGGAATGGATGAGCCCCCTCTATCGCGGCCTCGGCCTCAGCATCGGCGTCATCGTCCACGATCTCGATGATGCGCAGCGCCGCGCGGCGTACGGCGCCGACATCACCTACGGCACCAACAACGAATACGGCTTCGACTATCTCCGCGACAACATGAAGTACGACTTGTCGCACTGCGTGCAGCGCGGCCACCAATTCGCAATCGTTGATGAAGTTGATTCCATCCTGATCGACGAAGCGCGGACGCCTCTCATCATTTCCGGTCCATCGGAAGAATCGACCGACAAATATTTCAAGATCGACAAGATTATTCCGAAACTGATCAAGGACATCGACTACACGCTCGACGAAAAACATCGCACCGCCACGCTGACGGAGGAAGGTGTCAGCAAGTGCGAGCGGTTGCTCGGGCTTGGCAATCTGTACGACCCCGCGCACATGGAAATTATTCACCACGTCTACCAGGGTTTGCGCGCGCACACGCTCTACAAGAACGACGTGGACTACGTCGTGAAAGACGGCGAAGTCATCATCGTTGACGAGTTTACAGGCCGCCAGATGCCCGGACGCCGCTGGTCGGACGGTTTGCACCAGGCCGTTGAAGCCAAAGAAGGCGTAAAGATCGAGCGCGAAAATCAGACGCTGGCCACGATTACGTTTCAGAATTATTTCCGCATGTACAAAAAGCTGTCCGGCATGACCGGCACAGCCGAAACCGAAGCCGCCGAGTTTGGAAAGATATACAATCTCGACGTTGTTGCGATTCCGACCAACCGGCCGCTCATCCGTAAGGAATATCAGGACGTCGTCTATCGCACGGAAAAAGAGAAGTTCGTAGCGGTCGTCAACGGCATCCTGCAGGAAGACAATTCTTACACCAACGGTCTGCGTCACTATCACGAGCGTGGTCAGCCGGTGCTCGTTGGCACGATTTCCATCGAAAAATCCGAAGCCATCGCCGACCTGTTGAAGAAAGCGGGCATTCCGCACCAGGTCCTGAACGCCAAGCAGCACGAACGTGAATCTCGCGTCGTCTCGCAGGCAGGCCGCAAGGGCGCCATCACCGTTGCCACGAACATGGCCGGTCGCGGCACGGACATTCTCCTCGGCGGCAATCCGGAATTTTTGACGCGCGAGCATTTCCTCAAAAACAAGCTCGCGATTCCGTACGCACAAGCGCCCGCCGTTATCGGTGCGGAATCGAGCGACGGTGCCGCGCCTGCCTCCACCGTGCCGATGGTTCTTTTTCAGTATGAGGGCAAAATTTTTCAGGTTCCGTCCGACCAATGGCTTCCCGTTTATGAGCAATTCGCCGCGCAATGTAAAACGGAACACGACGAAGTCATTGCTCTCGGCGGCTTGCACATTCTGGGCACCGAGCGCCACGAGGCACGCCGCATCGACAACCAACTTCGCGGACGCGCCGGCCGCCAGGGAGATCCCGGCTCGTCGCGCTTTTTCCTCTCGCTCGAAGATGATTTGATGCGCATCTTCGGCGGTGAACGCGTCAAAGCGCTGATGTACCGTCTGGGCATGACCGAAGGTGTCCCGATCGAATCCGGACTCATCTCACGTCGCATTGAGAACGCGCAAAAATCCGTCGAAGCGCAGAACTTCGACGCGCGCAAACACTTGCTCGAATACGATGACGTCATGAACAAACAGCGCGAAACGATTTACGCGATTCGCCGCTCCGCGCTCGAAGGCAAAGATCAGCGGGACTACGTACTCGGCATCGCGGAAGATGTCGGACTCGAACTCGTTGCTACATATTGCGCGAAGGACGTTCATCCCGACGAGTGGAATTCGACGCAATTTCTCGCGGAAGTGAACAGCCAGTTCGGGGTGGATGCCAAGGCCGCTGGCGCCGATCCCGTGTCGATGAATCATGACCAGCTAGGCGATGCTCTGATCGAAGCGATTCGGAAAAAGTACGAAGACAAAGAAAAGCAGCTGACGCCCGAGCTGGTGCGCTGGCTCGAGCGCCGCATCATCTTGGATGTTGTCGATTCGCAATGGAAAGATCACCTGCTCTCGCTCGATCACTTGAAGGAAGCGATTGGCCTTCGCGGATACGCGCAAAAAGATCCGCTCGTCGAGTTTAAGAAGGAAGCATTCGTCCTTTTCGAAGACATGATGACGCGCATCGACAACGAAACCGTGCGCTATCTCTTCCACGTGCAAGTGCAGGTGGAAGGCGGACCGCAACAAGGCGGCGACCAGCCGCCAACTGCTCCACCTGCGGCGCCACGCCCATTGGCGGCAGCAGCCAGTGCGGCTGCGCGGGTTGCCGAAGCCCCCGCGCAATTGCCTTCATTCGCGCGCGCAATGGAACGCAAACAGGAGCGCCAGGAAAAAGAATTGCAGTATCAAACCGGCGCGGCACAAGCGGAAGCGCCGAAGCCCGTCCGCGCGGGCGCAAAAGTTGGCCGCAACGATCCGTGCCCCTGCGGCTCCGGAAAGAAATACAAAAAGTGCCACGGCACCAACGCGTGAGTCCATCGCGCCTTGTTTGCGCGAGGAAAGCTTTCTTCATTTAAGATAGGAAAAACGTTTTATGCCCCCAGGCCCAGCGCCCCAACAAATGCCGCAACGCCAACCGATCCCCGGCGTAAAAAATCTGATCGCCGTCGCCAGCGGCAAGGGCGGCGTGGGAAAGACTACGGTCGCCGTCAATCTTTCGCTTGCACTCGCCAAGCTCGGCCACAAAGTCGGTCTTCTCGACGCCGACGTCTACGGCCCGAATGTGCCGATCATGCTCGGGTCAACGCAGGAGCCCGGCGCGACCGCCGACCAGCATATTATTCCCGTGATGGCGCAAGGCGTAAGAATGATTTCCATGGGCTTGCTCAATCCTGGCGACAAGCCCGTCATATGGCGCGGGCCGATGTTGCACAGCATCATCACGCAATTTTTGCGCAGCGTGGAGTGGGGCGAGCTCGATTATCTCGTCATCGATCTTCCGCCCGGCACCGGTGACGTACAACTGACGCTCATTCAAACTGTCGCGGTCACGGGCGCTGTCGTGGTTACTACGCCCTCAACCGTCGCACTCGCTGACGTCCGCAAAGCCATCGAGATGTTTCGCCAAGTCCACGTGGAAGTGCTCGGCGTCGTGGAAAATATGAGCACCTTCGCCTGCCCACACTGCGGCAAGGCCGTCGACATTTTCGGCCACGGCGAAGGAACAAAAACCGCTATTGCCTACGGCGTGCCCGTTCTCGGTGAAATTGAAATCGACCCGCGCATCCGAATCGGCGGTGATTCCGGCAAGCCGGTTGCGGCCGCGGGCGAAGCCGGCCCCGCCGCGCAAAGCCTCTACAAAATCGCTCGCGCCGTCACCGCCCGCGTCGAAGAACTGAAAGCCGCAGGTGGCGCTCCTACGGTTCAAATCGACTGAAGCGATTCGAATCGCGCCGCCCTTCCTTGTCAGCGAGCCCGGTGCAGTGTAATCTTTCAAGGATTCGCCTGAGCAATTATTCCCGCAGAAGCCAATATGTCGCGCTCCTGCAATAACTTACGGGCGGCATGGCTCACCGCATCGCCCAGGACGGCTACGCATTCTTGACCGGAAAACCTGACATTCGCCCATACAAAGGGAAGTGGCCCCAGATCGCCGCTTCGGCGTATATTGACGCGTCGTCGGTGCTGGTAGGCGACATCGTCGTCGGCGAAGATTCGAGCATTTGGCCGCTCGTCGTCGCGCGCGGTGACGTGAACTACATTCGCATCGGCGCTCGCACCAATGTGCAGGATGGCTCCGTGCTCCACGTGATGAAAGACGAATGGCCGCTCATTTTGGGCGACGACATCACGGTCGGTCACGCCGTCGTGCTGCACGGTTGCACCATCGAGTCGCGCTGCCTCATCGGCATGCGCGCCACGATTTTGAATGGCGCCGTCGTCGGCACCGGCAGCATCGTCGCCGCGGGCACGCTCATTCCGGAGCGCATGGCGATTCCGCCAGGCAGCTTGGTCATGGGTTCGCCGGGCAAAGTAAAACGCTCGCTGACCGATGACGATCAGGCCTCGATCGATCGCTACGCCCGGCGCTACGTCGAGTACAAGGATATCTACCGCGAGGAGTCCGCGCTGTGAGCGAGCACGATCAGGAGAAGGCGCGCGCCAAACGGCAGCAGTGGGAAGAGCACAATCGCGCCAAGGCGCTGGCAAAACAGCAGGAACAAGAACGACATGACCTCGCCAAAGCTCCAGCAGCCACTACGTCCAGGCAATTTCAAGCGATTCGCGGCACACGTGACCTTCTCCCGCCGGAGACCGCGCTATGGAATCACGTCGAACAAACCGCGCACGCCGTCTTCGCCACCTTCGGGTTTGGCGAACTCCGACCACCTATTTTCGAATCCACTGAGCTCTTCGCGCGCTCGATTGGAGCGGATACCGACGTAGTCGGAAAAGAAATGTATTCGTTCGTTGACAACGCCGTACCCCGAGTTGGTTCTCTCGCCAACGCTATCGCTGATTGGCCTAATCCAACTCGGGATGAAAACGAGTTTTCTGCGTACAAGAGGCTTGTATCCGCTTTTATTGATGAGTACGAAAGAGCCATTACGGACGATGAACTCCATCCATCAGCTCCAGACGAAGTGGCATTTCAGAATATTAAGGATCTCAATGTCGCTTTATCTCGATGCGGTCTCACCGACGCTCAGACCAAACAGCATTCAGACCAATGCGTGAAGGCAATCTATCTAGCTGTTCGGGTCATGGAGTTGGGGGATTATTTAACACTCCGCCCCGAAGCGACCGCCTCCGTCTGCCGTGCCTATATCGAACACAACATGCAGCAGCTTTCCCAACCGCAGAAGCTCTACTACATCGGCCCGATGTTCCGCCGCGAACGACCGCAAAAAGGCCGCTATCGCCAGTTTTATCAAATCGGCGCGGAAGTTCTCGGCGGCGTGGATGCTCCCGCCATCGACGCCGAAGTCATCGAAATGGTGATGACCTTCTTCGACCGGCTGAAACTTCCCGGCGTGCAGCTCGAGATCAACTCCATCGGCCACGCGGCAGACAATTGCCGCCGCGGCTATGTCGCGCTGCTCAAATCCGAACTCGAAAAGGTAAAAGACAAACTCGGCGCCGACTCGCAACGCCGCATCGAGTCGAATCCATTGCGCGTGCTCGATTCCAAACTCGAACACGAGCAGCCCATCATCGCCACACTGCCAAAAATCGGGGATCATCTCTGCGACGATTGCAAAACGCACTACGCGGCCGTAAAACGCGAACTCGAACTCCGCGGCGTTTTTTACAAAGAAAATTGGCGCCTCGTTCGCGGCCTGGACTACTACATGCGCACCACGTTCGAAATCACCGCGCAGGGCCTCGGCTCGCAGAACGCCGCCTGCGGCGGCGGCCGCTACGACGGTTTGGTCGAACTCCTCGGCGGGCCACCCACGAAGGGCATCGGGTTTGCCATCGGTGAAGACCGCCTCATCCTTTCGCTGCAGGAAGCCAAGGACCAATCACCAGTCACCAGTCACCAGCCGCCATTCGTCTACATCGCGTGGATGGGCGCCAACGCCTATGCCGCCGCGGTCCACGCGGCAAAGAACCTTCGCGTCGCCGGCATTCGCGTCGAACTGCCGCCCGTCGAACAAAAATTCGGCAAAGCCCTCGAGCGCGCCAGCAAGCTCGACGCGCAATATGCCCTCATTCTCGGCGATAATGAAGTAGCCGAAGGCACCTGGACGCTCAAGACGCTTGCCGACGGCACGCAGCAGAAATTCACCGAGCCGCAACTGCTCGACTTTCTGAAGAACTTTCTGAAGAAATTGTAGCGCCGTCCCTTTAGGGCGGCATCTTCGGTTTATGAATAACGTGCTAACAAATTGCAAGTGACGAAAGGGAACTGTACCGTGCTCGATTTTCTCGGCAACTTGAAACGCACACACTACTGCGGCGCGCTTCGCGCCGCGGACGCTGATTGCGACGCCATCGTCATGGGCTGGGTCCATCGCCGCCGCGACCTCGGTAATTTGCTCTTCCTCGACGTCCGCGACCGCACCGGCATCGTCCAAGTGGTTTTCAACAAGGAAACGCAACCAGAGGCACATGCCAAGGCCGAGCACGCGCGCAGCGAATTTGTCGTCGCTGTCGAAGGCAAAGTCGTCAAGCGTGGGAAGGCGAATCCGGAAATCGCCACCGGCGAAGTGGAAGTCATCGCGGGCAAGCTGCACATTCTGAACAACGCAAAAACGCCGCCGTTTCAGGTAGAAGCCGGCATCAACGCCGCCGAAGAGACGCGCCTGCGCTATCGTTATCTCGATCTGCGCCGCCCGAAGCCGCACGCAAATCTCGCGCTGCGCCACAAAATCATTCTCGACATTCGCCGCACCATGGACGAAATAGGCTTCATCGAAGTCGAAACGCCCATGCTCACGCGCTCCACGCCGGAAGGCGCGCGCGATTATCTCGTTCCCAGCCGCGTACACCACGGCCAGTTCTATGCGCTGCCGCAGTCGCCGCAAATCTTCAAACAAATCCTGATGATCGGCGGCCTCGACCGCTACTTCCAGATCGTCAAATGCTTCCGCGATGAAGACTTGCGCGCCGACCGCCAGCCGGAGTTCACGCAGCTCGACCTTGAAATGTCATTTCCGCGGCAGGAAGACATTTTCGGCGTCATCGAAAAAGTGATGGTGAACGCCTGCGCCGTGGCTGGAATTGTTGCCGCAACTCCGTTCCCGCACATGCTCTACAAGGATGTCATTCGCAAATACGGCAGCGACAAGCCCGACCTGCGTTTCGGCATGGAGCTTCACGAAGTCACCGACTGCTTTCCGCTTGAAGCAAAAACAAAGCTTCAGATCGAAGGCAATGTTTTCGCTCTCGCTGCTCCGGGCGGAGCCAGTTATTCGCGCAAGCAGCTCGACGAGCTGTCCGAAAAAGCAAAATCGCTCGGCGCGCGCGGTGCGTATTTCGTCAAGCTCGCGCCCGAAGGCACCACCTCCTCGGTCGAAAAGCTGATCGGCGTTGAAAACGTAAAGAAGCTAGCTGACGCCTGCGGTGCGAAAACAGGCGACCTCGTCGTCGCCGTCTCCGCCAAAGAGCAAGTCAAAGGCACCGAATCTGCCGCGCTCATCGCTGGCCAGCTCCGCTTGCAACTCGGCGAAGCGCTCGGCGTCATCGACAAGACGCAATGGAAATTCCTCTGGATCACCGGCTTCCCGCTCTTTGAATGGAGCGAATCCGACAAAACCTGGGTCAGCGCACAGCATCCGTTCACCGGCATCGTGGACGAAGATCTCGAAAAACTCGAATCCGCTCCGTGGGAAGTTCGTTCGAAGGGCTACGACCTCGTCCTCAACGGCTATGAACTCGGCTCCGGCAGCATTCGAATTCACCGGCAGGACATTCAGGAGCGCCTTTTCAAAGCGCTCGGCCTTTCGGAAGAACAACTGCGTCGCCGCTTCGGCTTTTTTCTCGACGCGCTGACTTACGGCACACCACCGCACGGCGGCATCGCGCTCGGCATCGATCGCGTCGTCATGCTTCTAGCCGGCGAGACTTCCATCCGCGAAGTCATTGCCTTCGCAAAGACCACAAAAGCCCAGGATTTAATGGCCGATTCGCCCAGCGAAGTCGACACCGTCCAGCTCGACCAGCTCGGCATCGCCATCAAGAACCCAGAAAAATAAATGAGCCGTATCCGCATACTTCCGGAAGCTGTCGCCAACAAGATCGCCGCTGGCGAAGTTGTCGAACGCCCCGCTTCCGTCGTAAAGGAACTGCTCGAAAACGCACTCGACGCCGGCGCGACAACCATTCGCATCGAAACCGAATCCGGCGGCCGCCGCATGATTCGCGTGATTGACGACGGACACGGCATGACACACGACGACGCGCTACTCGCGTTCGAACGCCACGCCACCAGCAAACTGCGTACCGCGGACGATCTTCTCTCCATCGCAACGCTTGGTTTTCGCGGCGAAGCGCTCCCAACGATCGCCGCTGTCTCGCGCCTCCTTCTCGAAACGCGTGACGCGGCCGAACCGGAAGGCACACGCATCGAATTCGCTGGCGGCAAACTCGTCAGCGTAAAACCTGCCGGCCTTCCCGCGGGAACGACCATCAGCGTTGCCGATCTTTTTTACTCCGTCCCCGCCCGCCGCAAATTCCTGAAGTCAGACACTACGGAGCTCGGCCACATCGCATCGCTTGTCACGCACTACGCCCTCGCCAATCCCGACAAGCAATTCGTCCTCACCACGTCCACACAATCCATCATCGATTGCCCGCCTGCCGAAAAACTTGCCGACCGCGTCTATCAACTCTTTGGCCGCCAGGCTCTCGACGAACTCGTCGAACTTCCTCCCGTCTCCGCGCCGTTCCGCTCCGCCATCACCGAGCCCGCGCTCGAACCCGAAGAAGAGAAGGCCACGCTCACCATCAGTGGCTTCACGTCTCGTCCCGAAGTCCAGCGCACGAATTCCAGAGGCATCTACATCTTCGTAAACAAACGCCTCGTTCGTGACAAGCTCATACTCCACGCAATCCACGAGGCCTATCGAAACATTCATCCGCACGCCATCTCGCCCGCCACGCTGCTTTTCCTCGAAATGCCTTACAACGAAGTCGACGTCAACGTCCATCCGAAAAAAATCGAAGTCCGCTTCCGCCGCTCGCAGTTCGTTCACGACTTTACGCGCGACACCATCCGCCAGGCTCTAACGAACGCGCGGCCCATCGCCAGCTTCGCCGCCGCTGCGGCGGCGCCATCTTCGTTCGGCAATTTCATGCCAGGCGCCAATGGCGCGACATTCACCGGTGGCATTACGTCCGCTCCCGTCGAATCCGGAATTCCTCGCGCCATGATTCCGGCCGTGGAAGAAGTCGTCGGCTCCGGCGGTGGCTACGAACTTCTGAACGCGCCTCTTCAGCCCATCGCGCAGCGTTTCACCTTCGAATCCAGCGGTGGTTTCGCTTCCACCGTAGCCCCCACCGCGCCGCCTTCCTCTTGGGCCGGCAATTTCGCACCTGCAAACGCGTCCGCCCCAGCTTGTCTGCCGCATCCCGATCAAATCCGCGATCTAAAGCCGCTGGGCCAGGTGAGTTCCAGCTTTATCGTAGCCGTCAACGGCGAAGGCCTCTGGATCGTTGACCAGCACGTCGCCCACGAACGAGTCCTGTTCGAACAGCACCTCGCCGCCCGCCGGGCCGGCAAAGTCGAATCGCAGCGCATGCTCATGCCCCTCATTCTCGAACTCTCCCCTCGTCAGATCGTCATCTTCGAGAAAATCGCGGAAGAAATGTCCGCCAACGGTTTCGAAGTCGATCCCATGGGCCCACGCAGCGTCGCCATCCAATCCGTCCCAGCCGGAGTCCAGACCGCCGACGCCGAAAAACTGCTCACCGAAATTCTCGACGGCATCGATCGCGAAAACGCCGCCATCTCCATCGAAACACTCCAGGCAAAAATCGCCGCGTCCACCGCGTGCCACGCCGCCATCAAGATAAACATGCCCCTCGACCACACAAAAATGGAATGGCTTCTCGACGCCCTCGCCAAGACCGATTGCCCCATGAGCTGCCCGCACGGCCGCCCGGTCGTGCTGCGCTATTCCGTAAGAGAAATTGAACGCGCCTTTCACCGAATTTAGTTCACGGAGACGAAACGCATGAGCGATTCGCAAAAAACAGCAGTCATCTTTGGCTTGGCCAACAAGCGCAGCATCGCCTGGGCCATCGCGCAAAAACTTCACGCCGACGGCTGGCAACTCGCCATCACCTATCAAAACGAACGCCTAGAACAGGAAGCCAAAGACCTCATCACGGATTTGCCCGGCTCGGCGGGGTTCATGTGCGATGTTTCGAGCGACGAACAAATCAGCGCGCTGTTCGAAAAACTAAAAGCTCGCTACGGCACGCTGCAAGGCCTCGTCCACAGCGTTGCTTTTGCCCACGCCGAAGATCTCAAGGGTGAATTCGTCAACACTTCGCGCGAAGGCTTCCGTGTTGCCCACGACATCAGCGTCTATTCGCTCATCGCCGTCACTCGTGCCGCCGCGCCGCTCATGACCGAAGGTGGCGGAGTTGTCACGCTAAGCTACTTTGGCGCGGAAAAAGTCGTTCCCAAATACAACGTCATGGGCGTCGCAAAAGCCGCGCTCGAGGCCAGCGTACGTTATCTCGCCAGCGATCTTGGCCCCAAGAATATTCGTGTCAACGCTGTCTCAGCCGGTCCGCTCAAAACGCTAGCTGCGCGCGGCATCTCCGGCCTCGGCGACATGCTCAAGGGCCACGCCGAACGCTCTCCGCTCCGCCGCAATGTTGACGCAGGCGAAGTCGGCGCCACCGCAGCATTCCTTCTCTCGCCCGGTGGTTCCGGTATTACCGGCGAAACTATTTACGTCGATTGCGGCTACAACATCATGGGATTTTAGTAGCGCAGCCATTCCTGGGTGTGCTTCGGCGAAGATGAATTACAATAAGTTCGCCAACCGATGACGGACCACAGTCCAACGCTCCAATCGTCTTCCCCATCCCGACCCCCTAAACTCACCATCGCCATTGACGGCCCAGCCGGCTCCGGTAAGAGCAGCGTCGCTCAGCGCGTTGCCCAAATCCTCGGCTATCTCTATCTCGACAGCGGCGCCATGTATCGCGCGCTTGCTCTCAAAGCGCTGCAAAGCAACGGCCTCGCCCTTTCTTCAACAAAAGAACTCGAAGAACTCGCGGCCGACACAATAATCGAACTGAAACCGACTCCGTCCGATCTCGTCGCCGAAGGCGTGAAAAATCAGGTAATCCTTGACGGCTTCGACGTCACGCAATCCATTCGCACGCCAGAGGTCGCGCAAGCCGCGTCCCAGGTTGCCACCGTCGCAAAAGTCCGCGAACTTCTCGTCGCGCAGCAGCAGCGCGCGGGCGCGGGAGGCGGCGTCGTCATGGAGGGCCGCGACATCGGCACCGTAGTTTTTCCGAATGCCGAGCTGAAGATTTTCCTCGAAGCCGCTCGCGAAACTCGTGCCGAGCGCCGCCGCAAAGAGCACGAGCAAAAAGGTGAACACATGACGTTCGAACAAGTCCTCGAGGAAGTTCATGAGCGCGACGAGCGCGACCGCGAACGCAAAGTTTCTCCTCTTATCCGCGCGAAAGACGCCGTTCTCATCGACAATACCGCCATGGACATCGAAGAAACCGCGCGCCTCATCATCATGCTCGTTCGTGAACGCGAATCGGAAATCGCCAAGGCCGCAGGAGGGAAGGGAAATGCGTAGCATTTTTCTCATGCTGGTTGGGTCTGCTGCAGGTTTTCTTTTTCTGCCGCTTGGAGTCATCGCGCAATCCGCGTCTGCCCCTCGGCAAATCGCAGCCGCAAGAAACTTCCGCGTTTATCTCGACGCCGACTGGCAGCGCTGGCTTGCTGAATATCCCGAATTCGCCACCAACGTTGGCGAACGCAGGTTCAATCGTCAATGGTCGGACAATTCTCCCGCCGCCATCGAAGTGCGCCGCAACCATCTCCGCCATAGCCTCGCTACTCTCAAAAAAATTGACCGTGCAGCGCTGCCTCGCTCCGAGCAACTTAACTACGACCTTTATCTCGATCTCCTGCAGACCAGCGAAGACGGCCTTCAATACGGCGACGATCCTTTTCCGTTTCGCAACGTCGTCCCCGGCAGCAAAGTCCTCCCGCTCAGCCAGATGGGCGGCATCCCGCAAGGGGCCGCTGAAACGCTTGCGAGCATGCCTGCCGAAACGCTCGCCGACTACGAAGACATCCTTGCCCGCCTCGAAGCCCTGACCCTGGCCTTTGAGCAAAATCGCGCGCTTCTCGAAGATGGCCTCAAGAAAGGCTTTTCTCCTCCCAAAATCATCATGCGCGATGTCCCAAAGCAAATCGCGGACCTCGCGCCCCCGGATCCATTCAAAAGCGCGCTTCTCGAGCCCTTCAACAAATTTCCTGCCGGCATTTCCGAATCGGACCGCGCGCGCCTCAAACAACGAGCTGCCGAAATCTACTCAAAATCTGTGCTCCCCGCCGTCACGCGATACCACGACTACGTCGCGAACACGTACATTCCCGTCTGCCGCGAAGCCACCTCTGCCACCGCGCTACCCAACGGCGCTGCGGCCTACGCATTTCACATCCGCTGGCAAACCACCACAAATCTCGATGCCCGGCAAATTCACGAAATCGGTCTCGCCGAGGTCAAACGCATCCGCGCCGAAATGGAAGGGCTCATCCCTTCGTCCGGCTTCAACGGCAGCTTCCACGATTTCACGGACTTTCTGCGAACCGATCCGCAGTTTTATTTTGACAAGCCCGAAGACCTCGTCAACGCCTACAAAATTATTGCGAAGTCTATCGACCCGCAGCTCGTCAAGGAATTCGGCAAGCTCCCGCGCAATCCATACGGCGTCACGCCCATTCCCGGTTTCAAAGCGCCTTCGCAGACGACCGCTTACTATCAGCCCGGCGCGCCTGCGGCAGGCCGACCCGGCTACTATTTTGTGAACACTTACAATCTTCACGCACGCCCCAAGTGGGAAATGGAAGCCCTCTCCCTCCATGAGTCCGTTCCCGGCCATCACCTCCAAATCTCCCTTGCGCAGGAACTCGACGATGTCCCCGAATTTCGCCGCCATGTCGGCTACTCCGCTTTCGTCGAAGGCTGGGGCCTCTATTCCGAAAGCCTCGGCGAGGATCTCGGTCTGTACAAGGACTCTTATTCGAAATTCGGCCAGCTCACGTATGAAATGTGGCGCGCCGTTCGTCTCGTCGTGGACACCGGAATGCACTCCATGGGTTGGAGCCGCGAGATGGCCATTCAGTTTTTCAAGGACAACACTGGAAAAACCGATCAGGACATCACCGTCGAAATCGACCGTTACATCGCCTGGCCCGGGCAGGCCCTCGCTTACAAAATCGGTCAACTCAAAATCCGGGAGCTCCGCACGCTCGCCGAAAGGGAACTTGGCTCTCAATTCGACAAGCGAAAATTCCACGATGTCGTTCTGGAAAACGGCGCTGTACCACTAAACCTCCTCGAATCTCACGTAAAATCCTGGCTCGCGGTCCAAAAATCGCACTGACCAAGCCAGCAAAATCAATCACTTAGCGGAGATTTTCAGATTTTTTCGCGTTTCCTTCAAAAACTGCTTGACAGAAAATCGAATCCCATTTACCTTCAGGTTAACTCAGTTGTTTTCCGTTTTGCGGAATCCTCTCTGAGCGTGAAAGGCAACGATGCACAGCGACCACGACAATAAAACCGAAACGATTCACGGACCTGTCGGTCGCCCATCCTGCTTGTTTGCGCGATCGTAAGAAACTCCTTCTAAATCGTTTCTTTTCAATGCTTTCTGTCACGGGACTTTATCCCGGGATGGTGTAGTTGACGGATACTTCGACACGGTTCCCGCAAGGGCTCGGGTTCGAATCCCGGAAACTGTGAACGCCAGTTTCCCGGCATTCCTGATCTCGCCGCCTTCGGCGAAAAGGATTCTGGTTTATGGAGTAGTACTACGGGTGTGCGCGAACGGTTTCATTTTGAATGGAAAGGATGAACGGCAAATTCGACAAGTTTGTGGCGTGGTGCAGGAACGGGTTTGTTCGACACCAACGGTCGTGGGGTTCAATTCCCACCAGTGGCTTCGGCCGCTCATAGCTCAGTTGGTAGAGCAATGGACATGTCCCGGGCCGCCGATTCCCGTTACAAAAGGATTCCAGTGTGGCGAAGGTACGCGTTACTTCGACGAAACGAGCGCCCCGGTAAAAACCGGGAAGGTTGCGGCTCTCGAAACCCGCTTGCCGTCCGCATCAGCTCCATGCTCTATGCGGCAGCAAAAGCTCAAACCAACGCGACGCGAACCGCTTGTTCCCACTGGAAACGAAATTCCGGGATGGCGCAGAGCCGAGTTACTTCGTCTGTCACACGACGCGGGGCTGTCGCCCCGCTACTCTGTTCGATTTTCCTCCCGGATTGATGTTGTTCGGCGCGAATCGCAACCGGTCAGCAGTTCGCGCCGGGGCGGTCGGGTGCTGAAGAGCCTCGACCAGCCAGACATTCCGCTCAGCAGAAGAATCGTTTGCTGGGCGAAGAGGTTGGACGTGGTGAAGGTCAGGGTTACTTCGCTTGAAGCGCGGGAGGTCGTGAGTTCGAATCTCACCTGGTCCGTCAATTCGAGGACGCACTTCGTTCTTGCGGCGGGCCAGTAGCTCAGTGGTAGAGCGCCACACACTCTGGCCGTTTGTTCCCGTCCAGCAATTTTGTTTGAAATGCGAGCGCTGCCGCGAGGCAAGCCGCGGAAAGGAGAGAAATAACGATGGCAAAGCTGAACGTATGGAAGCGCCTGTTCCCGAGCGGAACTCGCGCCAAAACTCATGAAGGAGCAGTCGCGCAGAAGGTCAACCCGCGGCTCGAACTGCGGCGTACCGTGCTCACCTGCCTGCTTTGGGAAGACACGTTCTACGAAAAGGGCAGCAAGATCGCGGAGCGCATCGTCGACCTCGCAGCGAAGAACAAGGCCGAAGACGTCGCCGCGCTCGCACGCGAAGCCCGCGACAAGATGCAGCTTCGCCATGTTCCTCTCTTCCTTGTCCGCGAGCTTGCTCGCCGCAAGGGAGCCGGAACGCTCGTTGCGGAAACGCTCGACCGCGTCATCCAGCGCGCCGACGAACTGGGTGAGTTCGTTACGCTTTACTGGAATCCGCGCAAGCAGCCGCTTTCCGCCGGTGTAAAGCGAGGGCTCGCCAAGGCGTTCACGAAGTTCGACGCCTACCAGCTCGCCAAATACAACCGCGACGGTGTTGTAAAGCTTCGCGACGTGCTCTTTCTCAGCCACGCCAAGCCCATCAACGCCGAGCAGGCCGCTCTTTGGAAACGTCTCGTTGAGAACACGCTCGAGCCTCCCGACACCTGGGAGGTTGCCTTGTCCGCAGGGAAGGACAAGCGCGAGACCTGGGAGCGCCTGCTTCGTGAAGAAAAGCTCGGCGGAATGGCCGTGCTTCGCAATCTTCGCCTGATGCTTGCATCGGGCGTCGATCCGAAGGTCATCGCCGCGCGCCTCGAGAGGGGAATTGCTCGCGCACTTCCGTTCCGTTTCGTGACGGCAGCGCGTTACGCGCCCAAGCTCGAGGACGCCATCGAAAAGGCCATGCTCAATGGCATCGCGGGATTCAAAGAGCTTCCCGGCTCGACCGGGCTGCTTGTCGACGTCTCCGGTTCCATGGATTCGCAGCTCGCTCAAAAGGGCGAGACGAAACGCATGGACGCGGCCGCGGGCCTCGCCATTCTTCTTCGCGAAGTTGCGGCAGATTTCGAAGCCGCCACCTTCTCGGAAAAGTGCGTGACGATTCCTCCGCGCCGTGGCTTCGCGCTTCGCGACGCCATCGTGAACTCGCAGGCGCACTCTTCGACGTACCTGAAGCGTGCGCTCGAAGAGCTTCGCGATAAGCACGGTTGGGAAAAGCTCGACCGCGTTATCGTCATCACCGACGAACAGTCTCATGACGGGATCGCTCCCGCTTGGACGTCGAAAGCCTATGTTGTGAACGTTGCGCCGTACCAGCACGGCGTCAGCTACACCAACGGCTGGACGCACATCGACGGCTGGTCCGAACGTGTTGTGGATTACATCACCGCAACCGAATCGGAATCCGCCGAATAATTCAGCAAAAGCGCGAGTCCCGCGCAAAATAAAAACGCGGCAGGCGGTCACCGGAAGCAATTCCGGCCAACCCCTGCCGTGTTTTTCATTTCGCCGAAACCAAAATCACGCGCTCAAACCAAAATCGACGCCTTTTCCGACGCCCGCATGTAGCACTCCGGCGGCCTCATCGTTCAAATCTGCGCATTCCAATCGAAAAGCATGGTGCTGGAGAGAATCAGTTGTGACGTCGCGGCCCGGCCAACTCCCGCGCGATTGTCGTCCCGCGCGCGAAAAAACAATTCGTACCCGGCAAGCGTCAGTTTCTCATCCAGAATGGGTTGTTTTGCGATGAACCGTTCCTACGCCCGTCCATCTCCGTCCAGTGGACGGCACTGTTCGGCGTGGGGTTAGATGCCCGAGAGGGGAGCAGTCCGTTGAGGGGCGCCGTTACTCGGCGTTACTTACGTTGGCGCCGACATCGACGCCAGAAATTCCATGTTCGACTTCGACTTCGTCAATCGGCTCAGCAACAATTCCATCGCTTCCACCGTCGACAGCGGGCTCAGCACTTTGCGCAAAACCCACACGCGGCTCAGCTCATCCGGCGGCAATAGCAATTCATCCTTACGCGTTCCCGACCGCTGAATATCAATCGCCGGAAATACGCGCTTGTCGGCGAGCCGCCGGTCCAGATAGATTTCCATGTTGCCTGTGCCCTTGAACTCTTCGAAGATCACGTCGTCCATGCGGCTGCCCGTGTCAATCAGCGCTGTCGCGATGATCGTGAGCGAGCCACCCTCTTCCACGTTTCGCGCCGCCGCAAAAAATCTCCGCGGCCTCTGCAACGCGTTCGCATCAATACCGCCTGAAAGCACTTTACCCGAAGGGGGCGTCACCGCGTTGTAAGCGCGCGCCAGACGCGTCACCGAATCGAGCAGCACCACTACATCCCGTTTGTGCTCCACCAGCCGCTTCGCCTTTTCCAGAACCATTTCGGCAACCTGAATGTGCCGTTGTGGTGCTTCGTCGAACGTCGAGCTGATTACTTCGCCCTTTACCGTCCGCTGCATGTCCGTAACTTCTTCCGGCCGCTCGTCAATCAACAGCACGATCAGGGCTACTTCCGGATGATTCGTCGTAATCGAATTCGCGATGGATTGCAGCATCATTGTCTTGCCGGTGCGTGGCGGCGCGTTAATCAGTCCGCGCTGGCCCTTGCCGATAGGATTGAGCAAATCCAGGACGCGCCCCGTCATATTTTCTTTCGTCGTCTCCATCTTCAAGCGGCCTTGCGGATAGAGCGGCGTCAGGTTGTCGAAGAAAATCTTGTTTCGCGCAACTTCCGGGTCCTCAAAGTTCACCGCTTCCACTTTGATCAGCGCAAAATACCGCTCGCCGTCTTTCGGCGGCCGTACTTGCCCGCTCACCGTGTCGCCCGTCCGCAGATCGAACTTGCGAATCTGCGACGGCGAAACGTAGATATCGTCCGGCCCGGGCAAATAGTTGTATTCCGGCGCGCGCAGGAAGCCGAATCCGTCCGGCAAACATTCCAGCACGCCTTCCGAGAAGATTAGGCCGCTCTTTTCCGTCTGCGCCCGCAGGATTTGGAAAATCAACTCCTGCTTCCGCATGCCGCTCGCGCCCGGAACATTCAACTCCTTCGCGATCTTCGCGAGGTCCGTGATGTTCTTTTCTTTCAGCTCAGCTAGGCTGATGCTTATTTCTTTGCTGTTCTCTGCTGTTTCTTTCGCCATATGTCCTTAACTTTAGT